>Ga0315327_10001371_pt1 | contig 12656 bp, 10 predicted proteins | sample M110032315metaG_FD_203460 | JGI IMG/M metagenome (GOLD analysis project Ga0315327, IMG submission 203460) | Ammonia-oxidizing marine archaeal communities from Monterey Bay, California, United States - M1 100m 32315 | ecosystem: Environmental > Aquatic > Marine > Coastal | place: USA: California... | reverse complement strand
AGGAGTTCCATGATTACACAATCTCCCATGGCGTAACCGGTGGCAGGAAGATCGATTGAATCATCCGTGACGATTGATACGAGGGAATCATAGCGCCCGCCTCCCGCCACGGAACGGAGGGTCTTGCCGGCATCGAAAACCTCGAAAACAACTCCGGTGTAGTAGGCCAGGCCGCGGACGATCGAGAGGTCAATCGCGGTGAAGCGATCAAGGCCGCGGATTGCGAGATCTGAAAGAACGGCGGACAGGTTCGCGGAACATCCCCCGTCGGCGTTCTGAATGAACGAACGGACGGTTTCCAACTCAATGGAGAAGGGTTTCAGGCGCTCCCGGAGTTTTTCTTCCGGCTCACGCTCAATCTTGTCGACTACTTGAAGGAAGGCATCCAGGTGGGTGTTGCTGATGCCGTTGCCCCGGCAAAATTCGAGCCAGGCTTCACGGTCCGAAAGACGCACGCAGAACTCTCCCTCGCTGAAGCCAAGCTCCCGCATGACATCTATGGAGAGTGCGATCAGTTCGGCATCGGCGGAGGGAGAGGATTCCCCCAGGATGTCGGCGTTGAACTGGTAGAACTCCCGGGACCGCCCACGTTGCGGTTTTTCATAACGGAAGCAGCGGCCGATTTCAAACCACTTGAGGGGTTTCGGGTAGTCGCGCTGCTGGGCCGCTGTGATGCGGGCAAGGGAAGCGGTAAGCTCCGGGCGAAGAACCACATCCCGTCCTCCCTTGTCCTCAAAGCGGAAGAGTTGCTCGCTCAACTCGCCACCGGACTTCTTGAGATAGAGTTCGGCGCTTTCGAGCAGGGGCGCCTCATATTCCGAGAACCCGTAACGCCTGGCTACACGGGTCCAGGCCTCGAACAGATAGCGGGACAACTGCCGATGCCGCGGCGCAAAGTCGCGGAATCCTGGTAGTGGTTGGAAGTTCGATCCCATTGGGTCCTGAAGCGGGCGGGGAGGATAGGGACGCAGGCACGCTTGTCGAGGAGCGAGGCGGAAATCCGGTATTTGGCGGTGACCGGAAGGTGATGGCGCGGGATCCGGCAGGTCGTGTCCCTGGACAGAATCCACACTCAATTAGTATCTTTTCCTTGAATGTCGAAAATACTGTAAGAGGAACGCCCGCACGATGCCAGTCCGGAAGTGCCGCGCTCAATATTCTTTTCGGAAGGATTGGCGGCGAGATCAGGTGGTCGAGTTTCGAGTTGGCAAAACAGTAGTGCCAACCTGAAATCCGGCATCAAACAGTCGCCGTTTCAAATCCTGCTCTATTATCTCTACCGTTCACTGGCGGATGCAGGAGGCTATCTTGAGGAACATCGCATCCTCTGTGAGCGACTTGGCCTGCGTGGTCGGATCCTGATTGCAGAGGAGGGCCTGAACGGAACGGTCTCGGGACCCAGCAAGATGACCGAGGAATACATGAAAATCCTCCAGAGAGACGAACGGACGAAGGGAATCGAATTCAAGGTGGATTCCTCCCGTGACCACGCCTTCCCCAAGCTTGATATCAAATTGCGGAACGAACTGGTGACTCTCGCTCTGGGAGAGGATGATTTCTCTCCCATGGAAGAAACGGGGCGGCATCTGTCTCCGGCCGAGTGGCGGGTGCTAATGGAGAAGGAGGACGCAGTGATGATTGATGTGCGTAATCAGTATGAATGGGAACTGGGACACTTTGAAGGGGCCCTCCTTCCCCGGGTGCAGAGTTTCCGGGAATTCCCTGAATGGGTGCGTAAAAATCGATCGCAACTCGAGGGGAAGAAAATACTGACTTACTGTACTGGCGGTGTTCGTTGTGAGAAATTCAGCGGGTTCCTTCTCCGGGAGGGGTTCGAGGAGGTCTTTCAGCTGGGGGGTGGGATCGTGTCCTACGGAAGGGATCCCGCTGTGCAAGGGGAGAAGTTTCTCGGCAAATGCTACGTCTTTGACGAGCGGATCGGTGTCGAGGTGAATCGGACGGTGGACGCGACAATCATCTCACGGTGTGATCATTGCGGCACTGCCTGCGATCGCTATGTGAACTGCTCCTGGAGCCAATGCAACAGCCAGCACTTTTGTTGTGAGGCCTGCGAAGATGATGTGATGGGTTATTGTAATTCAGTCTGCAGGAAAGCGGCGGTGGTTTCTCTTGCTGCCCGGGGTCACGCAAGCGATTGAATCCCTGCCCGGGCGGAGACTGTCCGACAGAAATCTTCTGAGATCAAGATGACCGAGTCCCCAGCCCCCGACGATCAGCTCAAGCTCGAATTCGAGACCCCTCAGTTCCTGCATTCACTCTTCGCGAACGATCCGCGGGAAATGAAATACGCAGAGGAAAGGCTCGGGGTGCGGGCAGTCACGCGGAACGGCTGGATTCTATTCAGCGGTCCACGCGAGGGACTGAAAATGGCAAAGCGACTCTTCTCTGATCTGGAGGAGGCCCGGCGGACCGGTGCGTGCATCGATCTCTCGGATTTCCGCCGGGCAGTTGACTTGGTGGCCGGGGACGAGGGCAGGGGCCTGGCCGAGTTGCACGCCTTCCGCCTGCTTGGATCGCGCTCCCGGAAGGCGGTTACACCACGGACGCTGCACCAGCTGGAGTATGTGGAGGCCATGACCCGTTACCCGGTGGTCTTCGGGTTGGGGCCAGCGGGCACCGGAAAGACTTATCTGGCAATGGCGATGGCGCTTTCCCGCTTAAAGAAGGGAGAGATCGCTCGGGTTATACTGACCCGGCCCGCCGTCGAAGCGGGAGAGGCCCTCGGTTTTCTGCCGGGTGACCTTCAGGAGAAGGTGGCACCCTACCTGCGTCCGCTTTACGATGCCTTGGATGATATCCTCGAGCCTGAGGAGGGACACCGCTATCTGGAGGACGGAACGATTGAAATTGCACCGCTGGCCTACATGCGTGGACGCACCCTGGCCCATTCCTGCGTTATTCTGGACGAGGCTCAGAATACGACGCGGGAACAAATGTTCATGCTTCTTACGCGGTTGGGTGAAGGGTCCTGCTGTGTCGTCACCGGGGATGGAACCCAAGTGGATTTAGGGGAGGGGACACCCTCCGGGCTGAGAGAGGCCGAACAGGCCCTCGCGGAGGTTTCAGGAGTGGGATTCGTTCATTTTTCGCAGGCCGATGTGGTGCGGCATCCGGTGGTTGGTGAAATAATTAACGCCTACGAAAAACACAGGATTTGCGATGAATAGGCCGATTGAATGTGATAACCGGGACAGAATGACGCGCTATTAGCTTGAATCACGTTGTAAATGGCCCGGGTGGTTGCTAGCCTTTCCGCCGCGACGTTCGCAAGCAGCAGCTTCTGATCGTCCGGATTGTGTTTACTGAACCCCGTGGAACTCCTCGATTCCATCAGGCGGCGTCGCTTGAGTAAAAAGGGCCTCTCCTCCGGCAAGAAGCGCCGTACCCAGGCGGATGGTCCGGTGGCCAGCAGGCTGGACCGCAGCACTGTGCTGCGCTATTCGGTGTACGGAGCCTTCGCCCTCCTCATGGCGGCCCTGGCGTTTCACTTTGCCAACGGCGACGGGGCCGGGTCGCGGCCGTATTCCACAGTGCTTTCCAGTCTTCTGGTGGTGGGTATGGCTGTTTTTCTTTTTGAAGCGTGCCACCCGAAAACCGCCCGCCGAAACGGCCACGTCTTTCTCATCTTCTGCTGCCTGGCAGTCCAATTGAGCTGCGTCCGGCTCGTCTCTGTAATGGTCGATGCGAATTCCTCCCTGGGAGAAGCGTTCAAGCTGCTTCTTGTTCCCTATGCGTTCGCTCCCATGATCCTTTCCGTTCTCCTGAGAACCAACCTGGGACTTTACGCAGTAGCCGGCGCCACGCTGCTTGGTGCGTTCTTGATGCCCACGGAGGCGCTCCTCCCGTATCTTGTGATGAGCGTGGTATGCGGATTGGCAGCAGTGCTTGTAACCCGGCAGGTGCGTAAGCGGGGCCGTCTCCTCCGGGCTGGGTTTTATGTGGGGGGAGCAGCGGTTCTCCTGGCCTGCAGTTTAAACATTATTTCTCTGGGTTCGCTGATCGGGGGAGGGATGGTCCAATGGCAGACCTTCGGAATCGAGATCGCCTCGGCATTTGGAGTGGGACTGCTGACGGGCATGATCGTGTCCGGACTCCTGCCCATGCTTGAGTCAACCTTCACGCTCACCACCGACATAAGCTGGCTTGAGCTCAGCGACCTCAACCACAAGCTCCTGCGCCGCATGCAACTGGAGGCCCCTGGCACCTTCCATCACAGCATGGTTGTGGCTTCGCTTTCCGAAGCAGCGGCGGAGGAGATCGGAGCAAATCCCATGATGTGCCGGGTCTGTTCCTATTTTCATGACATCGGGAAGCTCAAGAAACCGGCCTACTTCATCGAAAACCAGGGAGAGAGCAATCCCCACGACTCTCTCACTCCAACCATGAGTGCCCTCGTGATCGTTGCGCACGTGAAGGATGGCCTGGATATGGCAATCAAGAGCAAGCTTAACCCTCGCATCATCGACGTGATTCGTGAACATCATGGAGACTCTCTGGTTTACTTCTTTTACCGCAAGGCCCAGGAGCAACGGCGAGTTGAGGAAGGGAAGGTGCAGGAAGGCATCGAAAATCCCGAAGATGTGCCCGAGGTTAACGCGAAGAATTTTCGCTACCCGGGGCCGACGCCCCAAACCCGGGAGAGTGGAATCATCTCCCTGGCGGATGCGGTAGAAAGTGCGTCACGAAGTCTGCGCAAACCAACTCCTGTCAAGATAAGGACCCTCGTTGATGAGATCGTGTTCAACCGGATCAAGGATGGACAACTGGACAACTGCGGACTCACGGCAAGTGATCTCCGGAAGACCCGGGACAGCTTTGCCAAGACCCTCCGCAGCATGATGCACAGCCGGATTGATTATCCCAAGCGAGAGAAACAGCCGGGCGATGATCGCGATGAGCCCCCCACTGCCGGAGGCAGAGTAAAGAACGTGGTCTCGGTTGAGGAACTGGAGAAACACCGTCGCAGGGCCGCCGGAGATTCCTGAAGGAAGCAGAGGAGTGAGCACGGTTACGAGGAGGGTTCAGGTCCACAATCGGCAGGCATGGCGCCAGCTTCCCGGAGAGTTGGCCGCAACCCTTGAGAGATGTGGGGAGGCCGCTCTTGGGCTGCTTGAGGAGCGATACCTCGCACGGGTTAAGCTTCCCGGGTTAGTAAGTGTCTCGCTGATCGATGATCCTGAAATTCAGCGGGTGCATACACAATTCATGGACAACCCGGACCCCACGGATGTGATCACCTTCCCCTATGGAGAGGAAGGTGATGTCCTGATCAGCGTAGAAACGGCCGCCCGTCAGGCTGAGCAGCTTGGAGCCTCGTTCGAGCGTGAAATTGCGCTCTATCTGATCCATGGCCTCCTCCATCTGGCCGGTTACGACGATACCACGCCGGCCGCACGGGAGGAAATGGAGAGGTTGCAGGAGTCCTTGCTGACCAAGGTGCTTGGAAGCCCATGAAGCTTTTCCGGCGGGCAAATCCGGGGTTGCCAATGGGGAGCGCCTTGACCATCTTTCTGTCCACCCCGCCGTGTTTTTCAGGACAACGGGGGGCCCACCCACCGATTGCCCATCGTGTATTCAAATCAAGGTTATCTCAGCGAGTTGTTAGTTGAGCGTGGTGTCATCACCCCTGAGGAGATTGAAAAGGCACGCGAAGGAGTGAGCCCCAATCAGGGTGTAGTTGATCTGCTCGTCGCCGTGGGCGACGTTTCCGAGGAACAGGTAGCGCAGACCATCGCAGCGAGTGCCGGCACGGACTACATCGACATCAACCAGCATTCTTTCACCGAGCAGGTCTTTCAAGCCATGGATGTGGAAGTCGCGCAACGCTTCCAAGCGGTACCACTTCAGGATGATGGCACCTACATGACGGTGGCAGTTGCGGATGCCCTGGACTTCGAGACCCTCGACAGTCTCCCTCATGTGGTCGGGCGGGAGGTGAGTTTTGTGGCCGCCACGCCCTCGGCTATCACCAAGGCTCTGCACGATAATTATGGAGTGGAGTCAGAAGGAGAGGACAGTGGAACCTCATTCACAGTCATCACCGAAGGTGAGACGGAGGTGGCCGACGCAAATGACGCTCCCATCATCCGGATGGTTTCCAACATGTTGCTGGAAGCGTTTCGGATGCGCGCTTCCGATATTCATATTGAGCCGCTGGAGACCACTCTGCGTATTCGTTTCCGGGTGGATGGTCGACTGATGGAGATTGATAGTCATCCCAAGCGACTCCTCCCGGCCATTGTGGCCCGGGTGAAGGTCATGAGTGGAACCATGAGCATCGCGGAGAAGCGTATTCCCCAGGATGGGCGTATTCAGATGCGTATCGGGGGGAAGGAGGTTGACCTCCGTGTTTCGAGCGTGCCGAGCAACCACGGAGAGAGCATCGTGATGCGGATCCTTGACAAGTCCGCGCTTCTCCTCGGCCTGCCCGAGCTTGGTTTTTTCACGGACGATGAGCAGATCATGCGCGAATTGATGGGTCTTCCCGACGGCATCATCCTCGTGACCGGTCCCACCGGATCCGGAAAGACCACCACCCTCTACGCCTGCCTCAACTACATCAACAAGCCCGATCGGAAGATCATCACGGTGGAGGATCCCATCGAATACCAATTGGCCGGGATCAACCAGGTCATGGTGAAATCCGACATTGGGATGACCTTCGGGGCCGCCCTGCGGGCCATGCTGCGTCAGGCGCCGAACATCATCATGGTGGGTGAGATCCGGGATGTTGAGACTGCCAACATTGCGATAAATGCCTCTCTCACCGGTCACCTTGTCTTTTCCACCCTGCACACCAATGATGCCCCCAGTGCAGTGGCCCGACTCGCGGATATCGGGGTTCAGCGATTCCTCATAGCCTCGGCCGTGCGGGCTGTGATGGCACAACGACTGGTTCGATCTCTGTGCAAGGATTGCAAGGGGCCGGGTGAGTTGACGGAGTCGGAAATGCGCCTCCTGCGCCTCGATCAATCCCAGCTGACGGAGAGCACCATCATGGGGCCCAACGGTTGCGACAGCTGCAGGAAAGGGGGCTTCCGGGGACGTCAGGGCATCTTTGAAATCTTTGAGGTGGACGATGAAGTCCGCCACCTCATCAACGAAAACCTCAGCACTCCGAAACTACGCAGCAGGGCACGCGAACTGGGAATGCGGACCCTGCGGGAGGATGGCATAAGGAAAGTTCTTGCCGGGATTACCTCCGCTTCGGAGGTGATCGCAGTCACGATGTCGGACGCCGATTAATTTCAATCCTAACGCACCAAATTCAAATGGATGATCGCAACGTCTTGGACCTCTTCGTCAGCAGAGGGATGATTGATTCCTCGCTGGCCGAGGACATGCTCCACGAGATTGAAGCCAGCGGGAAGGATGTGGGGGATATCCTGACGGATTTCCAGGTAGTTCAGTCCCGGGAGGACATGTGGGCGGTCATTGCCCAGGAACTTGGAGCAGAGCTGGTGGACCTTGCTGATTTCGTGGCTCCTGAAGAACTGCTGGCGGTCATTCCTGCGCCGATGGCGCGGCTTCATGGCGCCCTGCCCATTAACTTTGATGCAGAGGGCATTACGGTGGCCCTCCTCGATCCCATGAATCCGCAGACCGTTGAGGACCTGCGCTTCGCGCTGGGGAAGGAGATCAAGGTCGTGGTCGCACCCGTGCATGTGGTGGAGAAGAAGATCAACGAGGCTTACAGCGGGGGGGCGGATGAAGGGGCCGCCCTGGCCGAATTGCTGGGCGAGCTCGATAATGACGGGAAGGATTTATCGGAGCAGGAACTGGCTGACGAAGCCAATTCCGCGCCGATTGTGCGCTATGTCGACCTGGTCATCTACCAGGCTATCAAGGAGCGTGCCTCTGATATTCACTTCGAACCATTTGAGAAGGACTTCAAGATCCGCTATCGGGTGGATGGTTCTCTCTATGAGATGGCTCCTCCCCCCGTGCACCTTGCCCTGCCGATTCTCTCCCGGGTAAAGGTCATGTCGAACATGAACATTGCTGAGCGCCGGGTTCCCCAGGATGGGAGGATCGTGAAGCAGATCGGGGATCAGCAGATCGATTTGCGTGTTTCTTCGCTGCCTACCTCGTTTGGGGAAAGCGTCGTCCTGCGTGTTCTTGATCGCGCCAACGTCAACCTGTCTCTCGATGTCCTCGGTCTTCCCAGGCACGTTGAAGAATACGTGAACACCACCATCAAGAAGCCAAACGGTATCTTTGTGGTGACCGGACCCACCGGGGCGGGGAAGACGACCACCCTCTACGCCGCCCTGAAGGAAATCAACACTATCGACACGAAGCTCCTGACGGCGGAGGATCCGGTGGAATATGATATCGACGGGATTATCCAGGTTCCCGTCAACGATGCCATCGAACTCAGCTTTGCACGTATTCTTCGTGCATTCCTCCGGCAGGATCCGGACAAGATTCTGGTGGGTGAGATCCGGGACCTGGAGACAGCCCAGATAGCCATCCAGGCCTCGCTGACCGGTCACCTGGTCCTCTCGACGCTCCACACCAACGATGCCGCAGGATCCATCACGCGGCTGGTGGACATGGGAACGGAGCCCTTTCTCGTGGCAGCCTCCCTTGAGGGCGTCCTGGCCCAGCGTCTGGTGCGGACCATCTGCAAGGATTGCCGCGACAGCTACGAGCCCAATGAGGCCATCCTGAACCAACTCGACCTCTCGGCTCACGAACTGGGAGACAAGCACTTCTATACGGGACGTGGTTGCGACATTTGCAGTCAGAGCGGACTACGTGGACGCCGCGGCCTGTTTGAACTGTTGAGCGTCTCCGACCCCATCCGGGAGATGATCACGGATCGGGCACCCACCGTGGCCCTGAAGCAGAAGGCAATCGAACTCGGCATGACAACCCTCCGGGAAGATGGCCTTCGCAATATCTACGAGGGCACCACGACGATTGAAGAAGTCCTCAAGTACACGTAGATCCTGAAGATTCCACCATTTAGATTTCCCAACCCTCCCATTAACGCTAGACAATCACTCCAATGGCCAACTTTCAGTATATCGCACTAGACGCCAAGGGCGAGCAGACGACCGGAACCGTGCAAGCCGGAGCCGAAGCCGATGCGGTGGCTCAGCTACGAGCCCAGGGACTCTATCCGACCCAGGTGATCCAGGAAGGAAAAGGGAAGCTCAGCGTGGCCGGGAAGAAAGCTGCAGCCAAGGCCCGCGGCAAGAGGAAGGCCCGGGGCAAGACGGGCGGACGAATCAAGCCAAAGATCCTCATGATCTTCACGCGTCAGTTGGCAACGCTGATCGATTCCGGGTTGCCTCTGCTGCGAGGCCTGACCGTTCTGGGCAAACAGGAACCCAATCCGGTTCTCCGCGGGACCATCAACTCGCTTGCGGATTCCGTGCAGGGCGGTTCCACCTTTTCGGAGAGCCTGGCGCAGCACCCGCGCATTTTCGATAAACTCTACGTCAACATGGTGAAGGCGGGGGAACTCGGCGGTGTGCTTGAAGTGGTGCTTACCCGTCTGGCTGAATACCAGGAGAAAGCCCACAAACTGAAGAACAAGATCGTGGCCGCCATGGTCTACCCCGTCATCGTCATGTTCATTGCGGTGGCGATCCTGACTTTCCTGATGCTGTTCATTGTGCCGAAGTTCAAGGACATGTTTGCAGACATGGGGGGAGCTGAACTCCCCACGATCTCGAAGGTGGTCTTCGGATTCTCGGATTTCATGATGGCTATAAATTTCATCGTTCCCAACGCGGTCTGGATTCTCTTTGCCCTCTTCGGGGTCTGGGTCATCTTCCAGTTCTGGGGCCGCACCAAGGGTGGTCGCCGCCTCCTGGATACGTTCAAGTTGCGCATACCGCTCTTTGGCGAGATTCAGCGCAAGAGTGCGGTCTCCCGCTTCTCGCGGACCCTGGGGACCCTGGTGACCTCCGGTGTTCCCATCCTGCAGGCTCTGAACATCACCAAGGAGACTGCGGGGAACGTGGTGATCTCGGAGGCGATTAGCAAGGTGCACGAGTCGGTGAAGGAGGGGGAATCCATCGTGCAGCCCCTCCAGGCCAGTAAGGTGTTTCCGTCCATGGTCATCAGCATGGTGGATGTCGGCGAGGAGACCGGTCAATTACCGGAAATGCTGCTCAAGATTGCGGACGTCTACGATGATGAGGTCGACAATGCAGTGACCGCCCTGACTTCGGTCCTGGAGCCCATCATGATCGTTTTCCTGGCCCTTGTCGTTGGCGCAATTGTATTTGCATTGTTCCTACCGCTGATTAAGATTATCCAGACGATGCAGCAGTAGAGATTCCGCCCCCGAAGAAATGACAATTTCTCCCAACCAGAATAGAATCAAGGGATTAAGAGGATTCACCCTCGTTGAATTGCTGACCGTGGTTACGATCATCGTCATCCTTTCGGGGATGGTGGTAGGGGTTTCCGCCTTCGTTCAGCGTAAGGCCGCGGTCGACAGGGCAAAAGCGCAGCTGGCGACCTTTAACCTGAAAATCATCGAATACAAGAATGACGCTGGTGGTTTTCTACCACCCACCTCCGAGGAGGACGTGGAAGCGAGGAGCGGTCTCATCCTTTACCGGATGCTCTATGGGGATGGAGTCGGTGACGACGGGATCGTTGGAACCGCTGACGACGGGGCCTTGGATGGGCGACCGGATGAGGGAGCGTTTGATGTTTACCTCCCGGACCAACTGGACCCGGATAATAACAGCCATAATATGATCAATAAGAAGGGTGGAGAGCTGCCGGTAGAAGTGGTTGATCCCTGGGGCAACCCCTGGCGGTTCCGCAATCAGAGAGGTGATCCCAGCCAGAAAAACCCTGATTTTGATCTCTGGTCTATCGGTCCTGACGGAAAAAACGGAACCGCGGACGACATAAAGAACTGGTAGAGGCTGGTCCTGCCTCCCGGGGCATGACCGTCGGGCCTTCGGTGCCCAGGTGTCATGGTGGTGGGTCCCTTGTTCATGATGGGGGGAGGAAGCGCGTTCCCTTCAATTTTAACTGCTCCCGGGGAGCCGGTGTGGTTGTCAACCGCAAGTCCTCTGATCCCCGGTTGACTGTCGCGCCCACCGAAATGGGGGGCCTTAGAGCGCAGGGTCGGTGGTCAGCCTGCTTCAGGCTACCCGGACGGCAGGAGCGGCGGGAATAGCGGCCCCCTGTTCCAGGAAATGATGAACATTGCGTAATGCGATCGGTGTCCGTGAGAGACGATAGCCGTCAGGGAGACCGCCCCCGACCATCGAACAGGTCGCGATTACGGTGCTGGCCAGTTCGTGGATCTCCTCCTCCGGGGCGTAAATCACCGAACCCCGGATGCCCCGGTCAATGAGGCGTTCATACCAGGGAGCCAACTGGAGAGCTCCGACGTAGCTGACCTGGAGGGAAAGGACTTCACTGAGATCGAGGTATTCGACTGCTCCCCTCAGGTCATTGGGGAGATGGGAGGCCTCCTCGAGGTAGTGTTCCATATCGACGAGGGTGACATGATCCCATGCCGCTGCGTCGATTACGCGATGATCCAGATGATACTCGTATCCGGCAGGCATTTAAGAAATCTTAAATACCAGGCGGCAGGATGCAAGGAGCTTTCCCGGGGAGACTCCGCTGGGTGGCCGGTGCGGAGGACCCTTTGGGTTCGGGTGGTCAATTGATGTCAGCGGGCCCCGCCGCACGTCATGCTCACCCCGTAACAATCAGTCCTTCAGTTTCAGCTTGAGCAATTTTGGCTGAATGACGACCCGGCAATAACCGTTTCGCCGCTTGTTCAAAAAATAGAAATCCTGGTGGTAGTCCTCGGCCTCCCAGAACTTCGCGACCTTGCGGATTTCCGTGACGATGGGTTTCTTGAACATCTCCTGGGCCTCTTTCATGGATGCCTCGGTCGCTTTCTTCTGCTCTTCGGAGTGAAAGAAGACGGCGGAGCGATACTGGGGCCCCTTGTCTGCGCCCTGCTGATCCTTGCTGGTCGGATCATGGAGTTCCCAGAACCAGGCCAGGACATCAGAGGTTGGGATTTTCTTGGGATCGTAGATCACCTGCACCACTTCGATGTGTCCCGTGTTCTTCTGGCAGATCTGCTCATAGGTCGGATTCTGCACGAAACCTCCCATATAGCCGGATACTACCGAATGGACGCCCTCCAGTTGCTGGTAAACGGCCTCCACGCACCAGAAGCAGCCGGCGCCGAGCGTGATCGTCTCTGATCCTTCGGGGGGAGCTCCTCTTTCGTCGACCGCTTTTTCCTTCATCTTTGTCTTGGGAGTCTTGCTTGTATTCTTGGTGTCGCTGTCCTGGCAGGATGCCGCGCCGATAGTGAACAGACCAAGCAGGGTCGAGAGAGCTGCTGCTTTCATGATGGCCAGAGGTTACCGGTTGTCATCTTGTTGTGCAACCGGAAGGAATTGTGGAGAGGCAGCAAATTCGGCCGGAAACCCAACCAATTAGCTGTAAATAGCGGTTAATTCCTGTTTGCGATTTCTTTCGTGGGCCCTGTTCGACTGAGGGAGAGTTTTGATTCCTCCCCGATTCCGGTCCTCTTTGCGCTGCCTCGGTGACCGGTGATCAGGCAGTGGCCCTGCCAAAGCCGCCCGTCACTCTGCCGACTTGCGAAGGATCCGGTCGTCCTCTAT
>Ga0315327_10001369_pt1 | contig 12664 bp, 18 predicted proteins | sample M110032315metaG_FD_203460 | JGI IMG/M metagenome (GOLD analysis project Ga0315327, IMG submission 203460) | Ammonia-oxidizing marine archaeal communities from Monterey Bay, California, United States - M1 100m 32315 | ecosystem: Environmental > Aquatic > Marine > Coastal | place: USA: California... | reverse complement strand
CTAAAACTGTTTCAGCAAAGACACTCTGGGTAAAACTTATCCAGAATAGAGTTGAAACTGGTGAACCGTACATTATGTTTACAGACACTGTACAGGCAGCATTACCAGAATTTCAAAAAGAACTTGGGCTACAAGTAAACCATTCTAACTTATGTTCTGAAATTACTCTTGCAACTAATAACGAACGCACTGCGGTATGTTGTTTATCTAGTGTAAATCTGGAAGAGTATGATGAGTGGAAAGATAATTCAGATTTTATCCCTGATCTAATCAGAATGTTAGATAATGTAATAACTCACTTCTGTGATACAGCACCTCCAGAACTCTGGAAAGCTGTAAACAGTGCAAAATCAGAGCGTAGTCTCGGCCTTGGGGCTATGGGATTTCACGCATATTTGCAACGACATAATGTACCTTTTGAAAGTGCTATGGCAAAGGGCAGGAACATTAAGATGTTCAAGCATATTAAAGGAGAAGCACAAAATGCAACAAGACAACTGGCTAAAGAGCGTGGCCCTTGCCCTGACGGGATTAATACTGGGGTTAGGAATGCTCATTTGCTCGCTGTGGCTCCTAATGCTAGCAGCAGTATTATTTGTGGTAATACTTCTCCCAGCATTGAGCCTTATAGGGCTAATGCGTTTACACAAAAAACTAAATCAGGGTCGTCTCTTCTAAAGAACGAGTATTTAGAGCACGCACTTCAGGAAATAGACCAAGATACAGATGAAGTATGGAAGAGTATTATTACGAATGGAGGCTCAGTACAGCACTTAGACTTTTTAGACGAGTGGACTAAGGAAATATTTAAAACGGCTGTGGAAATAGACCAACGCTGGGTTATTGAAATGGCAGCAGATAGGCAAGAAGATATATGTCAGAGCCAGTCTTTAAATATATTCTTTCCATCTAATGTATCCAAACAAGAATTACATGCTATCCATATGATGGCTTGGAAAAAGAAAGTAAAAACTCTATATTATTTAAGAAGTGAGGCAATGAAACGTGCAGAAAATGTATCTGATGAAGTCTTACGACAGTATATATTTGATAGTATAGACGAAGAAGGGTGCTTGGCTTGTGAAGGCTAAAGTTTGGACAGTTTGGAAGCACGCTTTGGGGTCATATAGCGAGGATGATGGATTTGATCCTGCTAATGATAATGCAGTTGCGATAATAAGAACTGTAATAGTGTTTTCAAATTTAATGTGCGTAATTCTTATTATAGCAAACGTAGTACATCATTGGTGAAAAAATGAATTTATTAGAAGAAAGAGAATATTACAAGCCCTTTAACTATCCTTGGGCTTTTGAGTATTACAAACAACAACAACATATGCATTGGTTACCTGATGAGGTTAACCTTGCAGATGATTTAAAAGATTACAGAGAAAAGATGTCTGAAGGCAATAAAAGATTACTAGGACAGATTTTTAGATTTTTTACACAGGCTGACGTAGATGTATGTTGTGGGTATGCAAAGCATTACCTTCCTACCTTTAAGCAGCCTGAGGTAAGAATGATGTTATCCGCTTTTGCAGCTATGGAAGCGGTGCATCAAGAAGCGTATTCATTATTACTAGAAACCTTGGGTTTCAGGGATGATGAGTACCAGAAGTTTTTCGAGCACAAAGAAATGCTTGATAAACATGAGTATCTTGGTAACTTCGGTATGGAAACTCCTATGGATATTGCTAAAACAATGGCAATCTATTCGGCCTTTACCGAAGGAGTTCAACTGTTTAGTAGTTTTGCTATTCTATTGAACTTTCCAAGACATAACCTTATGAAAGGTATGGGACAGATTGTAACATGGTCAGTTCGAGATGAGACTTTACACGTCGAAGGCATGTCACACTTATTCCGATCTTTTGTACAGGAAAACCCACAACTGTGGACAGATGATCTAAAGTATGAAATTTACTGCGCAGCAGAACGCACTGTAGATTTAGAGGATGCTTTTATTAATCTATGTTTCGAGGGTGCAGAAGTACCTGATCTAACACCAGAAGAAATAAAAGAATACATCCGCTATATTGCAGACCGTAGGTTACTAGGGCTGGGTTTGAAGAAGATATTTGGGAGTGAGGCGAATCCTTTGCCGTGGTTAGATTACATGTTAAATGGAGTAGAGCACACTAATTTCTTTGAGAACAGAGCTACCGAGTACTCTCGTGCTAGCACGACAGGAAACTGGCAGGATATTTTTAAATGAACGAAACACTAGATTTTAAATTAACGATAGAAGAAGTAAATACGATTCTACAAGGTTTAGGGGAGCTTCCTGCTAAACTAAGTATGAATCTTATAAATTCTATACAAAATCAAGCGGCTCCACAGATGCAGCCGCAAGTATCGCAGGAGGAGGCGACACAATAATGAACCGCTTTGTAAAAAGTTTTATGGCAAGCGCAGTACTGCTAGGAAGTATTTCCCAAGTTTCCGCAGAAGAAATGGTAGAAATTGTAGTTAAAGGTGATCTCGGTAGTTTACCAGGTGAGAGTGTAAAGTCTGTATTTGGATTTAATAAGTCTATACTAGAGACCCCACGATCTGCCTCTACTATCTCAGAGGAGATGATGGATCGTTTTAACATGCAAGATATCGATGAGTTAGTTGCACTAGCCCCCGGCAGCTTTACTCAATCCTTTTTTGGAGTTGCGGGTGGATTAGATGTACGAGGCACTCCAGGCGAAACATACTTTAGAGGTGTGCGTCGTTTGGACAACCCAGGAAACTATCCAACACCTATTGGTGCTTCGGATAGAGTAGATATAGTAAGGGGCCCGGCTTCTCCTATATATGGCCCTTCTAAGATTGGTGGTTACTTAAACTTCAATCCTAAGTCGGCACGTATAGAAGAGACTGGACAATTTATTGAAATGCCCGAAGGTAGTTTTTCATATACTACAGGCAGTTGGGGTAAGAGTATCGTAACTGCTGAAGTAGGCGGACCAGCTACTATATTAGGCAAGGATTTAGGGTATTATATCTACACCGAAGTAGAAGACTCAGATAGTTATTATGACAATTCTGGAGTGGAGCAAAATCTCTTTCAAACATCCTTTGATATGGATATTACAGATAGAGTTCGCTTGCAGTTTGGAGGTATGTATCATGACTATTCGGGTAACCAAGTAGCAGGATGGAACCGAATCACTCAAGACTTGATTGATAATGGGACATACATTACCGGATCTCCCGCTTCTCTTGATGTTAATGGAGACGGTAGGGTATCGCACCAAGAGTATGATACCGATGGCAGTGGGTTTACGAATTTCAATCCTTTTAGGTTTGATTTCTTAAGCGGAGCTGCTGGTGGAGCACTCACTCCGGGGTCTGTAGAGACTCTGGCGGATTTAGAAGTGTTTGTAGGTGATACATCTGCACTTGCACTAATAAATCCTGGGCTTACTAAGCTAAAAGGAAACCAAGTTTTAGTAGACCCAGAAGACTTACTGGAAAACACAGTCACTACGTTATATTTCGATGTAATTGTAGCACTGGACAACGATTGGGAAATCAAGAACCAGTTGTTCTATGAGTCTTATGACAACTTGAACGAAAATGCGTATGGTTTCTCGCAGTTTCATGAAAGTTGGGTAATTGAGAACAAGATGATACTGTCAAAGACATATGACTTTGATAGCATGTCAGCCTCTGTTCAGGTCTCTCCTTCAATTCGTCATACTGACTTTGAACACGGAGATGACTACACTAATGAGTATTTTGGGCGACGTGACTTGTCTCAGCCACAAAATACCTCCATCGCAAAGAGAGTTCTAGCCACTCAAATTGATGATGATTACACCGAGTACTATATCGGTGAGTACACAAACCTAGGATTTGCTGTAATGGGAGATTTTGTATGGAACAATGGTCTCAGTATTCTTGCGGGAGTACGTTACGATACTATTGACATGGAGAGTAGGCAACCAGAAGATCAACTTCTTTTCGCTAGCTCTAACAATTTCTGCCCTGTAGCGGGTTGTGCAGATTTAGAAGCAAAGGATGACGTAGATGGAGTTTCATGGACATTTAGTATGAGCTATGATACACCTATTGGTCTGATTCCTTATGTTACTGCTTCTACACAGTCAACAATGATCGTAGGACAAGGTGCTGAAGTTACTGTTAAGAATATACTTCGAGAAAGGGCTTTTGATGAGTCTGAGTTAATCGAAGCGGGGATAAAGGGAAGTTTACTCGATAATGCACTCTATTTTGCTGTATCTGGATATAAGCAAGAGCGTACTGACTTCTCTGCACAGTCTATTGTGACTAACCAATCAACTGAGACAGAAGGTGCAGAAGTAGAAGTGCGATGGGTTGTAAATGAGAAGCTATTGCTTACACTCGGCTATTCAAACATTAAAGTAACAAATCTAAACACTCAGGATGATGGATATCGTTTCAGCTTTATAGGCTGTGAAGACTTACCAAGCATTCCTTGTAGTGCACTACTTGGAGGACAGCTCGGGGGGAATGTTTCTGCCGCTCCTAGTAATAGTAGAAGGTCTGGTATGCCAGAAAACATACTATCATTTACAGGTACTTATGACTTCGGAAATGGGTGGACTGTAAACGGTAGCGTAATTGATGTAGAGGAGACTTATTCAGGTTTCTCAAACAGCATTGAGCTACCTTCATACACACTAGTAAACTTAGGGTTCTCATATGAAGCAACTAACTGGGTATTTAGTGTGAATGGAAAGAATCTAACGGATGAAACGTACTTCCGAGCAAACTTTCCTAACTTGTTTGGTAGTACGATTGTACTTCCAGAACTTCCACGAAGCTATACGGCTAGAATACAGTATAACTTCTAACAAAAAGGGGCGAAAGCCCCTTTTATTTTTAATTAGGACAAGTAAGTCCGCAAGAGGAGGAAGGAAAAAATGAAAAAAGTACTAGTTGCAATACTGTTGCTTCTTCCAACACAGGTTTTTGCTGGTGAGATATTCAGCGGAAATATAGGAGTCTCGTCAGATTATCTCTGGCGAGGGTACTCTCAAAACAGTGGAAATGTTGCTGTTAGCGGGGGTGTTGGAGCAGATTTAGGTATTTTTACAATGGGTGTATGGGCTTCACAAGTTGATTTTGATGATGAAGCTAAGTTTGAGTACGACCTGTTTGCAGGTGTGTCTCATAATTTTAATGATAGTTTCGGGGTCAATGCGGGGTATATAAAGTATAAGTGGGATAAGGGATATGATGACGTAGATGAGGCATATATCGGTATGAATATGTGGGATCTAGATGTTACATACTACAAAGATTTAGATAATTCTGAACTTGATTTTATTCATGCAAATTACTCTATTCCATTCATTGAAAAAGTAGACGTATCATTAGAGTATGGAAAAGCTACAGGATTTGACTCCTATCAGGCTTTAAATATTTCTAAACAACTTGGGAATTATGTTATAGGAGGACAAATCGGATCGGAAGAAACGAATATAGCACTTTATTATAACTTCTAACAAAAAGGGGGGGCGAAAGCCCCTTTTTATTACCATTTTACCTTGTTTGCCCAATAAGCGGCTGACATTTTACCTCTCGCAATATTCTTTGCATGTCTCGCTTTAAAGCTTTTTCTTTTAGCCTTCATGGCAGCAGACTCCCCTGCTTTTGGTTTTCCTGCGGTCTTTGCCCCTTTTTGCCCAAATCGAATAGTTTTAACTTTATTGCCCACTTTTGCAACTACTATATGTGACTTCTTCTTATGTCCAGGTGTGCGTCTAGGCTTATTATAGCCTGACACTCTAGCACGCTTTAATCTAGGGTCTCTTTTCTTTTTGGCCATACTAATACTCCTTTTACTATCTATATAAGAAAGTATTTTTTTCTTCTTCCATATAGCAATTCTTAGTGGGGGAAGTTTCCATTTGCTTTGCCCAGTCTAACTCTTGAATGAGTCTATTATACCACTTTCTATCGTACTCATTGTTGGGTTTATTCATCTCTTCTTTGAGTTGCCCTATTCTTACATCAATGTAGTTCGGTTTTTCTCTTTTCATAGTGTAGGCTTAGTCTCTGGAAAATCACCGGTGCTAGGCCAGTCACGCAACTTAGTTCTGTACGTCATGTAAGCTGCATGTTGTGGATGGTCGCTAACGGGCACTATAAAGTCTGTAGTTCTTAACTCTTCATCCCTCCAATCTCTAGCTTCTTGTGCTAGATCCTCTGCCGTCTTGACATATGGATCACAATGCTCTCTTTTTATTGAAGCATTGCCGTCCTTTATCTCAATCCAATCCCCATTTACAGGAGCTTGGCCTGGATTTGTATGATTTATAATTTCCATAATATCTTCTCCTTAATTTGGAAATGAGTAGGCAAGAACACCTCCGTACCCCTTTTCTGCGTTGGCGTGGCCTGCTATACTACACTTCACTTCAACTTTTAAACTTGTGTCAAATAGATGAGCAGGGAGACCTTGCACAACCATGTCTTGTGCAGACCGTACTACTCCGCCTCCAGGATAAGCATCGACTCCCGCATTTTCGTCGTAAAACCTATGAAGGCCATAGCCGCTCACACTTTGATAACGAACGTCATTTGTTTGTCCGTATTCTTTAGCAAAGCCTAGCCACTTGCGCCTATTATTACTCATAGAGGTTGTTAACGTTTTGAACTCTTCCACAACACCATCTGTTGTAAGTTTAATCGTGTAAAAACCACTTGCCGTAGTGGCATTCTGAGGAAATATTATAGTTCCCATAGCTCCGTGACTTCCTGTGATATCGACATAAGTATAATAAGTGTCTGCAGTTTTTGAGCCTGTAGTTTGCCTGTGCCCAAACGTAGAGTCGGCAAAAGAGTTGGTGGTAGACCAAAAAGGCGCCGCATTACACTCTCTTGATGTAGTAGACTCATACAATCTGATACCACCTTCATCACCATCACAATACGGCCAATATTTTGGGTGTATTGTAGATACTGCTTGTTTTCCTAATATTGCCATAATTTATACCTCGAACCAGCCGATGGTGTCATCGACATAGACTAATTGGACTGAATTGCCCTGGGGTAGCGTACCGTCAGCCGCTGCACTATTAATGTTTGAACTGTTTCTTGCTATTGTTACCGTGGCTGCTCCTGCATTTGCTACAATTACTGTATCACCATCATTACCCCCAGATACACTAGCGGCGGGAAGAGTTACAGTGAAAGCCGTGCTTGCATGATTACATATGTACTGGCCTTTAGCTGCCAAGTTTGCAGTTGTAGTAAGAATAGACCAATCACTGTAAGCACCTCCTCCCGCATCAACATAAGCCTTAATGGATTCTGAGGATGAAATAGTTGTTGCGCTGGCACCTGACATAGAATCTGAATCTATGAAAGTCTTGCCATCTAACAAGTTAAGTTCTGCAGCAGTAGCATCCACCGCAGCTAGTTTTGTTAGGTCAGCTTGAACTAGTCCAGAAACACCATCTAACAAGTTAAGTTCTGCACCCGTTGCCGTTACTACGGTTCCGCCAAGTACGATACTACTTCCTGTAAGGTCAAGATTGTCCCCTGAAGGAAGTTCCTTCAATGTTGTATCAACAATTAGTGGAAATCTATTTGCCATGTTATGCTACTCCTATTTCGACTGTTCCTGAGCGAGTCGTTACTATAAAAACCCCTGTGGTTACTTCCACTATTGTATTTGAGGACCTTCCAGTTATAGTTAGTTTACCTGCTTGTGTTGGTTGTTCTCCTACGAAAGGCATCTTACTCTCCTAATTAAAATAATGCATCTGGTGCATCTGGTAATTTTACAAAATCCGTAGGGAAATTTGCTTGTTGTGGTACTTCACGTAACGCCTGACGGTAGTCTTTCCACTCATCAGACATTGTTACATCAGACAGTGCCATATGGTCTGTTCTCTGCAATAAGGAATCTCTAGTTTTTCTGATCTCTGATGCTGCAACTTCATCTGATAACCTTTCTACAACAAATTTCCGCTTATAAACTCCATCAACTAATTCTGGGTCAGTTTCTACAATCACTTCACACAAAGTATGGTTAAGTTCTGGTGTTGTTTCTTCAACGTCAAAGATACCGTACTCAGTTTTAGTAGCTGAAGAAAGTTCTTTTGGAAAGCTCACATTCTTGAAAGCTTTCTTTAATTTATCAATACTGTAGGGGTAGTCATGCACCCCATCTACAATTCTCGTCATTTTCATAATTAATTTGCACTCATATAAAATCGTCCGTCGGTACCTAACGATTGACCAGCACCACCTTGTCCTGCACCGTTTCTGCGAGAGTTACCACTATCTCCAGGAGTTGCATTACTACCTGCAGTAGTTACCTCGTTAGTAATATCACTATCAGATGTATCTATGTAGCCACTACCGCCACCGCCACCGCCGACATTACCGCCTCCTCCGCCGAAGTAGCCACCACCACCGCCACCCATACCAGAATATGTGTACCAATATATCGCAAAACTACCTCCTCCAGTCAACGCCGACCCTGCGACACAGGAATTATACACAGAGGCAGCCCCTCCTGCGGATTGTGTTCCTCCATACCCGCTTTGTTGATAGCCGCCAGCATTTCCACCAGAAGCGCCTCCTCCAGCACCAGCACCTGATCCATCATAATTAGTATCACCACCGCCACCACCGCCGCCAGCCATTAGCATGGCATTTGCTTGGGTTACGGAAGAAGTCTTAAATAAACCAGTATAACCTGCACCTTCAGTACCCCAAGATGTGCGAATACCTCCTGCAATATAGGTTGTAGAAGCGGGACCTCCTTGCCAATTTCTCGCGCCCTTTTCACCAACTTGAATCGTATAAGTGCCTGCATTTAAAACAACATCAGCAGTAGTATGACCTCCCCCACCTCCTGGACCTCCACCGGCTCCAGCTGAGAGAGTATAAGGATTTCCACCAGGCCCGCCGCCTCCCCACATATCTATATTAACTGAAAAAGAGTCTGATACCGTAATTGTCCATTGGCCGTGCCCTAAGTTTAAATCACCATCATCAGCCATAACCCAATCACTTACACCCCCTACAGAGGGACTAATTGTAAATGCGGCACCGCCCCCACTACTACCGGCAGCACCCATAAATACTCTTTCAAATGAATTAGCCAAGAGCGGTTCCACCTAAGAAACCATAATATGTTGTGCCTCCGTCTCTTGTTAAAAATCCATATGCTTGTACTTCATTATTGCCAGCTGCATCAGGTGCAGAACCCCCCGCCCAATCCACACTACTCGGCCATGCAAGACTTACGGCTGTAGAATGTTGAGTTAGTATAAGAGTAAAGCTAAACGCTATGCCCGAGCTTGGAGGATTGCTAAACGCAAACGTAGTTGTACTACTCGCCGCTGTCGCAGAAAAAGAATTGCCTGTTGCTAAGTCACAAGTCATTGTAGTTGCCGTACTAATATCAACATATGTTTCTTGGTAGGTTAATGGTTTAAGTGACCCTGTCATAGTTACAGAAGTAGTACCTGTAGGTATTTCAAGTACATCAGCATCTGCATCATTCTTGATTGTTACATCATTAGTACTACCTTGTCCTGTAAGAATTAATCCTTCGGCAGCAGTATAACCAATAGCGGCATCATCCCCTGCAGCTGTATCACCTGTAGCCTTTAATGTGCTTGCAGTTACAGTAGTAAATGTACCTGCAGCTGCCGAACTGCCTCCAATAATTGCACCATCTACAGTTCCTCCATTAATATCAACGGTTAAACTTCCCGCCAGTTGGTCTGAGCCTACTGCATCGTCTGCTATAAGTGCAGAAGTAATTGCATCATCGGCTATCAGAGCACTAGTAATTGCATCATCGGCTATGGCTGCTGTTACTACTGCATCATCAGCTATTTTTGCAGCTGTTACTGCATCATCTGCGAGCATAGAAGTAGCAATATCACCAGCACTAATATTACTGACATCAAGACTTGTTACGTCCCCCTCGAAAGCTATAATATAATCAATTACGTCATTACTTGTAAGAGCACTAGCAAATACTATGTTTGAGCCACTTATTGTATACGCTGCAGTAGGAGCTTGTGTTACACCATTTAAAGAAACTAGTAAAGCTTGTACACTTTTTGGAGTATACGCGGCACTATCTTTTGTTAAAGCATAAGTAGCCGTAGCTGAAGTAGTAATTGCATCAAGAATTACATTAGTATTTAACTTAGCTCCTGCGGGTATTCCTAAAAATGGCATATTAGCTTCCTAACTCTGGCTTAGTAGCAGGGAAATTACTGGTGCTAGGCCAATCTCTTAAAGCGGTTCTGTAAGTCAAGTATGCGGCACGTTGAGGATGATCTGGGGTCTGACTGATCCAATCCGTTCTCGATAACTCTGCATTCCTCCAATCTCTAGCTTCTTGAGCTATTTCTTCATCAGTTGGGGCTACTACAGCGTAATATAACTTCTCAATTACCGTATTACCATCAATGACTCTTATAAGATCACCATCTACGGGGGTTTGATTAGGAGTTGTTATGTTTTCTATTATTGTCATTTTATCTCCTTAGGATCTTAGAATATAGGTAGCACCGCTCCAAGCCATACCTGCATAGCCACTGCTGGGCCCCGTGTTAGACATTCGCTGCTCTACTTTTAAACTTTGCTCAAAAGCAATTGTTTTGAATATCTGCGCCGCCTTCAGGGGGTGAATTATTTGCCATGGTAGAGTCTGGTTCATATAATTAAAGACAACACCTGGAGTAGTAGTGTTATTATTAATCCATATCGGTTCATCATCAGCTATCAACCAATTCGAGAACCCCCCGTCGTAGGTATGGACATTTGATAGGCCCGGCCCGTAGATCATTTTAGGGTAACTCGGAGCTTGTGCAGGCATGGTAAGACCAAGTTTTTCATAAACTACTCCATCAACTGTTACTTTTAAATCCCATTCAGTTCCAGAAGTAAGATTGGTCGGTGAAATAATATTCACGAGATTTCCTTTACCTGATGTAATGTTCACATCAGTATACCAAGTGTCTGCGGTACGATCATATGTGCCATTAACTGCACCATTGTTGCCTATATAAGTCGTCCAATGACTAGCGGTTGTCAGATCTTTATCAGTAGCTTGGTAACGTACCCTCAAGTACTGTCCACCAGCACACGCTACAAAATAGTCATCTAGAGTTGTCTCTTCTTTTTGCCCTAAAAATATTGCCATTATGGAAGCTCCTTCCAGCCGATTGTCGAAGTGACATAAACTAACTGTGTTGAACGGTTTGTAAGCAAAGTAGCATCACTCGCCGTTGAGTTTATGGGTTGACTGTTTCTGGCGACTGTTACTGTTGCTGCTCCTATATTTGAAATAGTTACTGTTCTACCGACTGTAGTTCCAGAGGGTAGAGTAATTGTGAAGGCTGTAGTTGGGGCGTTACAAATTATCTGGTCACCATCGGAGGCCGTGTAGCCATCTGCGTCTTTCACTATCCACGAACTATAAGCTCCGCCTACTTCAGCCCAAGCATTATCGCCTCGTAAAAAAGTTGAGGAGGAAGCAGTACCGGTTGCTGACAATTCAGCAATACCAACAGCATCATCTGCTAAGTGAGCATTATCAATAGAAGTGTCTACATAATGGTCACTATCAACTGAATTCGCTCCTAGGCTATAAACATTAAGTTTTGTAATAGCCATTAGGTTATCTCCATAATCCCTAATGTTGCGTCAATAGCTGATCCAGTTCCTGCTAAGACACGCAAAGTATCTGAGGTTTCTAAAATATATTTTTGCCCTGCTAATACTTCCAATGTAGCACGACCTGGTATACTCACAGTATCAAGAACTTGGTAGGGAGTTGAACCCCCGTCTTGAATCTGCACTGTAACATCTACAGCATTTGCTGTTTTGTTACACAATGCTAGTCCAAGAATTACTGTAGTTACCCCGCTTCCGGCAGCATATAAAGTAGCATAGGTTGAACCTGTAGTTATATTTGCTGAAAATGCGTTTTTAAATGTATTTGCCATAATTTTATCCTAATGCAATTGCCAGAGCGGTGGCGTCGTCTACTGAAGCTGCGGAAACTGCTGTTGTGCTAACTGCTGTTACTAACCCTTTTGCATTAACTGTTACAACTGGAATTGCTGTACCAGCTCCAAATTGTCCCACATTACTGTTTACTGTCGCTAATGTCATAGCTCCTGTAACATTTCCTGAACCAGTGAAAGAGGCAGATGTCCAGGTTCCGTCTCCTGTCATAGCTATTGTTCTGCCCGTTGCTAGTGCTGTCGCAGTTGCTGCGTTACCAGTAGTTGAGCCTGAGGAGCCACTTGCATTTCCGGTTAAGTTTGCAGTAATAGTTCCCGCTGAAAAGTTACCACTGCCATCTCGTTTAACGACGGTGGAAGCAGTATTAGCATTAGTAGCTGCATCAACTATACTTGTATAGTATTTACCGCCAACTGTGTCTATTACTTCTGCAGAACTGGAGTTTATAGAACTAATATAAAGTTTAGCAGACGCACCGTTATTAGACCTATCCTCAGCGTAAGCTAATTCGCCCTCAACTAAGTCTGATGTAGCTGGAGCGCCTGAGCCGGTACCACGTTTTAATTTAATAGTTTGTGGCATTAGCTATAAGTACCTCCGTCTACTGTATTAGTCCAAGAAACTGTGTCGGAAGCGGCCGTATACAATAAGAATTTGTCTGTAGAACCTCCACCAT
>Ga0315327_10001367_pt1 | contig 12668 bp, 9 predicted proteins | sample M110032315metaG_FD_203460 | JGI IMG/M metagenome (GOLD analysis project Ga0315327, IMG submission 203460) | Ammonia-oxidizing marine archaeal communities from Monterey Bay, California, United States - M1 100m 32315 | ecosystem: Environmental > Aquatic > Marine > Coastal | place: USA: California... | reverse complement strand
AACCACATTCGGCTCATAGGAACCTTGACTTTACTGAATTCTACTATACGACGAAAAATCAACTCTCCTTCACGTGCAGCGTCACAGGCATTCACAACTTCAGTGCAATCCTTAGCGGTAATCAATTTCTTAATCGCAGTCAATTGTTTGCGATTATTTCCGCGTCCAGTAATTGGTTTGAGCTGGAATTCTTCTGGTATGAATGGCAAACGGTCAATTGTACCACGCCAGGATTTGAATGCTTCATCGTATTCTTCAGGAGTCTTGAGTTCGAGCAAATGCCCTACTGCCCAAGTAACAACAATGTCATCATTTGCCCAATGGGTTTCGTGCTTTGTAGAAACCCCGAGAGTCTTTGCAATATCAGCCGCCACACTTGGCTTCTCAGCGATAATGACGGATGGCATGATTCGGCGGGGGATTGACGAGGCTACTTGAAGGCTCGCTAAAGATGGATTTCTGGCAGGTACTATAGTACCTGTAAAAATTAAGGTATTTTTTAGGTAGAGAAATTCGCTCTTCGGGACTTCTCATCCCAGACTCCTTCAGCACCAGGTCCGGCACAACCAACACAACCTGGATATCCAGCCTCGAGAAGGTCGAAAACCTGTTCTTCAAATTCTTCGTATGTTCCACCCGGAACCCAGCAAGATTTGAGTGAAGGTTCATCCCCACCAATTCGGAATAGACCATCGACTCCTAGTTCGCCTTCAATAATAGTTGGGAGATTTATTTTTGAAGGGATATTGTCAGCGATTGCTTGTACAACTTTGTGTGCATCTGTGACATTATCTATCGAAACTTGCAGGACACATCCATCGGCTTTGAGGAATCTACGCGCTGCTTCGCGCAGGGATTGCCAGCGTTCATCGCTCATGTCCATATTCAGTGGCATGTGCGGGCAAGACTTGAAGGATGCGCTGCACGCCGAATGTATTGATGGGCCTACCACACATGCTACTCGCACGGCCGTTAATGGCCATCATGGATAGCGAGAAGGCACATGGTAGGGCATTACTTGCACTTCGAATTACCAGTGCAACGGGATTGGGTCGGCTAATGCTTAGAGTATTATATCGGCCAAAGGCTGTGCCGAGTGAATGTTTCTCGATGCAATTTCCCAATCCATTAGGGCTTGCAGCAGGTATGGATAAGAAAGCAGAAGCGATGATTGGGTGGGATCAAATCGGTTTCGGATTCATTGAAATCGGTGGGGTCACCATGGAGGAGCAAGATGGCAATCCTAAGCCACGAATGTTCCGTTCATCCAAACATGGAGCATTGGTTAACCGCATGGGATTCAACAACCCTGGCTCGCAAAAAATCGCTCAACATTTAGCTAAGGTGCGAAAACCCACAGTACCACTTCTACTGAATATAGGCAAGTCGAAAATCACATCTCTCGAAGATGCCCATCTCGATTATGCAACCACAGTAGAGCGTTGTGAAAAATTCGTCGATGGATTTGTCATCAATGTCTCTTCACCAAATACGCCCAATCTTAGGGAGTTACAGAAGGATGAGGACCTTGCTAGAATAATCAAAGCGGTTCAAACTCATAGTGGTGAGAAACCTGTACTCGTCAAAATTTCCCCAGACTTAGGGAATGCCCAAATCATTAGCATCACAGATACAGCGCGTGATCTTGGTTGCGCAGGTATCATTGCAACCAATACTACAGTTGAGCGCCCTGATGATTCGAAAACTATGACTGAGACCGGCGGTCTTTCGGGAAAGCCTCTTGCAAATCGTTCTACCGAAGTAATCAGACTGATCGCCGACCACACAGATGGAGGATGGCCAATTATTGGCGTAGGTGGAATATCAAATGCTGATGATGCATGGGAGAAGATTACCAATGGTGCTTCACTGATACAGATTTATTCTGCACTCGTCTTCCAAGGCGCAGGTTCGGTCAAGTCAATTGTCAATGGACTCGATAGGAAATTGAAGGCAGCAGGTTTGACTACGCTTGATGAAGCGGTTGGAATAGCGAGGACTGGAAATGTTAACCCATAGGGCTCGCCTTCTGATAGTAGGTCTTGTCCTGACCGCGCTACTTGCCGCTACTTTGCTCTTAGAGGCGCCTGAAGCCACTCGGACAGTTGATGTGGTGATGAGCGACCCCGAGAGTCTTGAAGGCCGTACAATCGCAATTCGTGGCGAAGTTCAAGATGGTTCAATCAACAATACTTCTGACACCTTCATTCTTCATGGTGAAATGTATGAACTCAGTATCGATTTCACCAAGGCTACAGTTTCGAATGGACTAGCCGATAATAGAACCGTATATGCTGAAGGAATACTAGTGCACGATGGAGATAGTTGGGTCTTTGAAGCTGATATTATCAAAACCTCTTGCCCTTCAAAGTACGAAGCCGAAACCACTGAATAAGGCCCCGATGCCTTCAAATCAGTCCGCTGTCACGGCCTGTTGGGATAGGAGGGGAGTTTGCGTGCCCTATACCGCAAATCGCAAATGGCGGTCCGAATGCCGAGGGGCGGCTCAGCCGGTCCATGGATTCCCACAGGCGGACGTCGATGTCTCGCCCCCACGTGACCCGGGTGTCATGAACCGAAGCCGGAAGGAGTCGGGAACCGAATAACCGGGGGATCAGGTCAGGCCGGGAACGGAGCAGCCCTACCTGGGGCCATGGGTGCCGAGGGGTAACGGGACGGAGGAAGTCTGTGGACTTGGTCCATGGGTACGAGGGTCCACCCTCGGTTTCCCACTCATCTTTGTGCAATGATGAAACAGCCTATGTGCTTCACTGGTTCGCCATTTGAAATTCTTCCTTCCGAGGAATAGATGTCATCCTTTGATGAGATTCTAACCATGTATGTTGTTGGGTCGGAATCGAATAATCTTCCGTGCTTAGAATGATGATGGACGAATACGTGATACGATCCACTAGGTGCAGATTGCATCCAAAGAACATTCTCAATTGGCCTCTTGGTCCTACCCTTTGCATTCATGTCGAGTTCGAGGTTCCCGCCATCACTGGATTGGCGGTTTCCATGGTGAATAATCTCTCCACTAGGGGTGCGAATTAACAAATCTAAATCATTCAAATTATCCCATAATAGAGTAAAGGTAAGGGGGCCAACACTTGCATTTTCTTTATTCATTCGTTTAACGAATTCATCGTTTCTCTCGCAGCCTTCGATGAAAGTACTTTGACTTGCAGCAATAGAGGCCTCAAGAATCTGTGATAGGTTTGCGGACCTTCTTTCGAATCTCTCAGTTTCTTCTTTCTGAATTCGCAATTCCTCCGCCTTGATTTCCAGCAGCCTCAACAATTGAGTTCCATCATTATCATTAACGCCGGAAATCTCCATCGAGATTGCATCTTCAAATGTTGATAACGATTCTATTGTACTCTTAATCCTTCTCACATTCTCTCTTTCTAACTCCTGTTGTTCATTCTTTCTTACTTCAGTCAATTTCTTTTCAAAAGCGGACTTAATCTTTTCAGCATCCTTGTCAAACAATTCCAATTGAGGTAGTTCACGAAGGTCATCTGAGACTTGGGCATTTGCGATTGAATTTGCGAGTAATTTGTAATTGGTGCGCATGGTATCTTTTCGAGTTCTTTCAGCAAACTTCTCCAATGATGCCCGCTGTTTTTCAAGTCTTTTCTCAACTTTCGGTATTTGCTCAGGAGCAACACCAGTGAATTCAATTTGGTCTAATTGCTCAGCATTCTGAGCGTCGTTAATTGCAGCGATTACAATGTCCATGGCCTCATCTTCCTTCTCAAGCCTGATACGTTCTACTAATTCGGTGAGATATTCAACACGATTCTCCCTTTCGGCTGCGAATTCTTCGATATTCATCGGTGAAAGCAACATGCCATTCAATTCGGGTAAAGATTCAGGATTTTCAGCAGTGGCAAGCTGATGCCATAGAGTAGCTCGATTATCTCGTTCTCTCGCAATCATCTCTCCACGTGCAACGGGGTCAGAAATTGAGACACTTGCAACCCAGAGTACCCTCGTACTCTCTTCCAATGTGCAGGAAAATGCAGAGATTAGTGGGCCGTCCTGTACTCGAACCTTCAACGCAGATTTCGCACCAATTAGAGATCTATTTTCCTTAAACCATACGAATACATCATACTGGCCGCCGGGAGTGTCTTGCGAATCCCAAATGATATTTTCAAGAGGATCAGAAATTGGAGACTCGGCATTCATTTCAATGTCGATACGTCCGCCGCTATTGCTATTTTTTCCTTTGTAGATTAGTGATGAATCAGGGCATCTAATAATTACATCTAGGTCATTTTTGTCATTCCAAAGCAGGGTGAACATTACATCACTGTACTGACCCTCATACCCCATCAGACGCTGCAATGTTTCTTCTTCGAATCCGGAGTCGAATTCGATTGCATTATCGGGCTGAGTTTGCAGAGCAATTCCGATTCCTTCAGTGAGGATTACACCAAGTTCGATTTCATCGCTTTTCTCCTCTATTAATTCCAAGAATTCCTCTATTTGTTCATCTCTCAAATTTCTTAATGGAATATGCTCTAAATCTTTCAATTCAACTGCATTTTCTATGGTGAGCTTATTGTTGTTATAGGTTTGATTTTGTAGATGTATTAGACGTTGAGCACGACGATTTTCCAATTCTTCAAATTGTTGGACTCCAACATTGTAGAAATTCTTGGTAAGCAATTCTTCCATGTCTTCGCATGTTTCGATAATACCACAATATTTGTTGAATTTCTTCGCCTGTTTTTTCAGTCGTAATTCTTCAACCAAAGCCTGGCGTTTTTCTTGCATTTTAGTATTGATCTTATGCATTCTTCCCTCGCTCAAATCAGGGATTTCAATAGCGTCGATTTGCAGTGCACTTTCTGCGAAATCTATGCTGCCCATTACTATTCCATATTGCAAGTCGCCTCTACGCTTGTCACGAATGACTTCGAGAATTCGTTCTTGATTTGTATTTACGCTACTAATCACGATTGCGTCAAGTCCTTCCAATGAAGAGACATCCATCATTTCTTTATCGATTTTCTCAAACGCATCCCGCTCTACTTCTGCGATATCCTTTACAATTAATTCGTACTTTCTCTTATTGGATAGGGTTTGCAATTTTTCAATCATTACTGGTGTGAATGGGCTGAAATTTAACCGGATTAGTTCTTCTAAGTCATTAATTAGTGGGATCTCATGGGATAAAGTATTGTATTTTTCCTCAGTAACGATTATTTTACGTCTTTCATCCTTCAATCCCGCAAGAGATTTACTTGCAGTCTCACTTGCAATGTCAACTTCTATCGCATCGATTTCCTCAACACTTCTTGCATTGCAAATCGATATTCGAATCGCTTCAATATCCTGTCTATCTTCCAATCTAGTTTTGAGGTCTTGAAGTTCTTCATCTAAGGTCGAAACGAACTTTTCTTTTGATTTAATATCGAGTTCTTCTCTATCCTCTTCGACAATCTCTTTTTCCTTGCCGAGTAAGTTTTCTTTCAGGTCATTGAGCATTTCCGATAATTCAGCCATGCGATTTTCGAGTTCTGAACCCTCTAATACATCTAATCCGAATTGTAGACTTTCATCGGTTGGAAGTTCCAATCTAACCTGATGTGTGTGTATGGAGCGAATTATTGCAAGAACTTCTTTTCTGCGTAATAATGTAGTGGACAATTCGGATTCTAGATTTGTCATAACTTGGTCATGCTCGACAATTTTTTGGCGTAATGCCATCCTTTCACTGATCAATTTTGTAGATTTACTTTCGTAATCTGGAAGTGAGAATGTCTTTTCTTCGACCTCTTCAACCGCCTCTATTTTTAGTTTGACCTTGGTTATTTTTAGTTGGGGAGGTATGGTGTTCCAAAGTGCACCGATCTCACGGGCATCATCTGGGACAACCACATTATCGGGCTTGTTTTCCCGTTTTGCAATTTGGTAGATGCCATATCCAAAACCCACAAGAAATATACCTGAAATAATTGTGAATATATCGGCCATGTTACCCTCCAATCAAACATTCACCAAAGTATTAACTCAATTTAATTCAGATGTCAAATACTACATCGGCAAACCATCCTGGGCCGTTAAAACTCGGTATTTCGGGCCACTGTGAGTGTATGGTTTCTTTTGCGCTTACTTCTCGGAATGCGAATTCATGAGTTGTTACAGCCTTGATTTCAACTTCAAGGCTAACATCGCTCTTTGCAACATATGAGACTTGAGCTTCAATCATTCCCTCACGAATCATCGGCTGGCAATCAATCAAAAATTCATCATGTACTTCAGACCTGAATAATATTTCATCAAGCCATTTCACTACAAGAAGATCAGTTTCACCTTCATGGCTTACTTCCCAGCGTGCAACATTACGTGTGAGTGCATTCAAATCCTGTCCTTCCTCAAGGAGGATAGATTGCATTCCTACAGTCAGTTCACGTAGTAAATCTCCTTGGTTACGCCCGAATGCTCTGATTCCAACATCTGCTGTTGTGGGTCGCACCCAATGGCTCAAAATATCACCTCTGAGAGATTTGCATACTCCATGCAACTTGGTCGAGACGGTCGGCCAAAGCATCTCCAGTGAGGGTGAATTCCTGATCTGCGGCCATGATACACTCACATGCAGCATTTGCAAGTTGAGCAGTACCACTAACATCCAACCCTATTCTTACAGCAGCAGCGATTGCGACAGCAGCAGCATCAATGATTCCAATTACTCCGCTTGGGCTCTCAAGTGTACAAGGTACATGGATAGTTTCACCATCGCTTGTATAGACGGTAACTCCATTTTCACCTTCAAGGACAAGCAGGTTCCCCCATTCATTATCCTCTATCAATTTAGTTGCTGCTTCAGGTGAATTTGAACATGCAAGTCTCTTGGCCATCAGGTCTAGACCCCGAGTTTGGAATACTACCCAATCTGCGCCCTGAGTCCTGTGTAATCCCGTTAATTTGGGGTCACAGATAATCGGGACACCGGCGACCTTTGCAGCGTTAACCAGTCGCCCTGCTCCTTCGTCAGTAATCACGCCCTGGCCATAATCTGAGATGATTAGAACATCAGCCTTAGCGATTCTATCTACCGCTTGGTCGATGATAGATGCAAGGGCCTCACTTGGCATGGGTGAATCATCATCGATATCCCAGCGCAATAGGAGTTGTTCGTTGCTAATCAGGTATTCACGTCCAGCAATTAGGCGCGTTTTCACAGTTGTAGTGCGTCCTTCGATGATAGCAATTCCATCGCATTCTATATCTTCGCCTTCTAAAGCTTCGATGATATGTCCTCCTGATTCATCATCGCCAACTACCCCGAATAGGATTGCATCAAGACCCACATTTTCCAATCCCCTTGCGACGTGAGCAGCAGCGCCAACGTCTTCGTGCCGGCGAGTTTCTTTCAAGACTGGAACAGGTGCTCTACTGTTGAGGTTGTTCGCATATCCGTGAATATATCGATCGAGCATAATGTCTCCAACCAATACTACATCACCAGTCAAACTCGTGATTCGATTTTGCAGTTCAACCAATCGGTCATGTACCACTTGGTCGACATCATTCATTCCCATGTTTCTTCCCCCGAGGCTTTGGTTTTTCAATCATCCCTGTCTAGCAGTTCTGCAAGCATAGTAGCATGCATCGTATCAGATATTCCCAGGGTTTCTCTGAGAGTTGTGAGCATAGCGTCCTCATCAGCGGTAATCATACCATCTTCGAGTGCGGTGATTAGTGTTGCGCGGTATGCATTTTCAGCATCACCCAATATAGGTGCTTCCCGAGCTAATTCCAATAGGCGTGTATGGCTTTCATCGTCGATACCAAATGCGGTACGCATGGTGACTAGTAGTGCGACTTCATCTTCGACGATTTCACCATCTACTAGGGCTTGTCTTAGCATGTCTAAGTATACATCCTCAGGAGGGGGGATATCTTGTGATTTCCGTGCTTCATCAGATATTCTACGCACGCGGTCTGGGTGCATTCCTACGAATTCCACAACTTCGTTCAGGAGATGTTGTTCGTCCTTGGTGATTTTCCCATCTTCCCATGCCCGTGCAAGCATACGGCGGACCAAATCCTCACCTGCCTGAGCATCGAGTGATGCAGTGCCTTCTGGATTGGAAACCGGTGAAATAACCGGATTTGAATGGAATACCATTCCTTCATCGAGATGAGAAAGTAGGTCTAGGGTCAACTGACCTCCAGCTCGCAAAGAGGAAAGTACGACCTTCTCACCATTGTTGATTACATCCTCATCGAGTATTCTCTGTCGAAGAGCACCTGCTCTTTGGCGTCCGGCTGAAGTGAGTCCATAGACGCGTCGTCGCTGTTTAGCACCCGGTACATGGCGTTGGCCAGTGATGAGTTCACCTCTATTTTCTAGGCGCTTCAAAGTTCGCGGTACATGCTTTCTCTGGACGTGTACTGCGGCTGAAATACCTGCTTGAGTAATGCTTCCTGGAGCCTCCCACTGTCCTTCGGGAAGCGGGTTGTCATTGAGGTGAAGTAGCATACGCTCCTCAGTGGTCAAGGTGCCGAGATATCCGTCTACCATGCTCCTCCCTCCCTATGGGGAGGGAAGGGGAGGCACATAAGAGTCCCCACACCCTCACGCAACCATGGGAGGAGGTCGTAAGTCCAAGCCGAGGGTTCGTTCGACCCGTCCAATTGGCCTTTCTGCAGATGGTGCCCCTTCCATACCGAACGAACAACCTGTAGAGCAAGACGGCATGTGGTTCATCCCTGAACCGATATCTATGCGTTTGTATCAGAAGTCTGCTCTCGGTGTTATTTGCGAGGGAGGTATTCTTCTCACCGCTGAGGAAGTTATGTTTTGTCATTGGCATCGTCATATCCCATTGCAGGATGATTTCGTCGATAAGCGCCTAGATGAAGATCCTGATTTCGCTCATCGATGTGTTGCATATGATGTGGCCCGTTCAGGGGGAGAAAAAGTTGTGCCGAAAGACGGTGTTTGGTTACGTTGGGCACGCGATACACATCCATCAAAAGGAACTCCTGAAGCCGAAATTCGGTGGGCTAGAACTTGCAATACGTTGGATTGGTCAGAATTATTGCAGTGGACAAGAACTGTTACAGATTCAGGAATGCTTTCGGAATTGGCAATCGTCGATGATGAGATGGATGTAACCATGTATCGCTTATCACTTATCGACCCAAGAGGTTCACTAACTCCAGCAATTCCCGGTGAGCAATCTGATTCTATTGGTGTCGAGCATCTTTCGAGGAGATTCATCCGTGAAGATGAAGCCAATTGGACAGCGGGAAATGATGACGATGTCACTAAATTATTCGGTGAATTAAATTCCAGAGGTTTACTCATGCGTCCCGGTTTCAAATACGGTTGTAGATGGAGGGTGTACGATACACCAATCGATGAATCTCACGCACCATGGTTAATGCAGATGGAAAAGGATGCTGCTAATACTTGGGACGGAGTATGCCTTTCAGTAAGATTAGCGGAAGGGGTCAACAAGGGCTGGGTCTGTGTCATGGATGACGGGGACTGGAACTTCCTCCAGTTCAGGCGCCATCTTCCTGGAAGATGATTTGATTCCCATTATCACCCAAAGCGCACAAAGACACAGAGCCACTGGAACCAGCGTCCCTGGGTTTTTCACAAAAGCGAACCCACTCGTTTCATCAGATTCCGCAGTTAACTCGACTTCGACAATCCATTGGTGTCCAGAATCCGATGCGATTACTACTTCGCCCTTTGCAAGCATTTCAGGTGTGAGGAGCCCATCGGGATCGATTTCGAGTGTGATAGAATCGCCGGGGCCTAGATTTTGTCGATTATCGGTGGTAGCAATTCTCTCGAGGGGCCCTTCTAATCCAATTAGCCACGTCTGGTCTTCCTCTCCAATGAATTCCAGTGGAATTGTGATTGTACTAATCACATCGAACGGTATTTTTGCTTCAAAATATGAATTGACAGGGATGCTTCCAAGGATTTCGAAATCATGTTCAACATCGATAATGCTACCAGATGAACAACCGATAGTTCCCGTGATTGTACCTACTACACCCTTGATTCCTGCCGAATCAAATACGAGTTCGCCTTCATGGTGGCTCAGCAATCTATTATCCGAACTCACGAGGTTTAACTCCAACCCATCACAATTTGCGTGTATTGGAATGGAATCATCGGCCGTAAGAACAGAGCCATGGTTTGGAAGATTTACTTCGGTTGCGTGGCCACATCCTTCAGATGAAAATTGAATGGAATAATTATCTCCTGAATTTGCAACTTCCCCCGTCCAATCGACCAATATTCCGTCGTGGTCTCTAATTTGAATTCCAGTAGCTCCGAATGTACTGCCATCTTGGAATAAATCTGAACTTTCACCCTCACCCACACCATTGACTAGGTCCTGACGTCCATCGGCTTCCATTACTACTAACCATGGCTGTTCAGGATGAGAATTCACGGTATTAGTAAGAACCGAACCGGCTGTGGTATCTTGCTTGAGAACCAAAACTCCATGGCCAGGGAGGTTGCTGTCAAATCCAGAATTTGTTCGCAATTCGACCCATACAAATTCCCCTTCACCAATATCGATTTTCAGTGCAGTGCCGCCTTCGCTCATCCCAGTTAAGGGGACTGTTGCGCCTGTGCAAGTTTCTCCCGCTGGCCAATCTAGAACCATTTCAGTGTGACGAGAGGTACCGATTACTTCCATTGTTGCAGAAGTTGGTAGAGCAGGCCATGCGCCATTACCGTTCCAATTACCGCTTGCCATCACATCCCATTTTCCAACTCCTTTCCAGGATTGTGCAACTGTTTCATCGTGAACGGGATAAAGATCTAAGGCACCCAATTGATGGTACATTTCATGAATTAATGTGCCGAAATTATTGGAGGATTTTTGTGAACCAATCGTATAGTGAGCAATAGAAAGTCCACCTCCAAGAGCAACTTCATTCTCAATGCTTGAGAAGTGACTCCAGATTCTATTTGATGACCCACCACCATCTTCCTGTGGTTTGATGCAGTGTAGAATTAGAAATCTGTCGACCCATCCATCTCCATCCATGTCGTAATTTGCCCACTCTACATCTTGTGAAATATCTCTGACAACCTCCTCTGCTAAGGTATGTGGATTATGGCCATCAGCACCCACATCTCTCTCGCCATTGACATCAAGGCCATATGTGGTCATCGCTTGACTTGGAGTGATTATTTCATCGTGGTAATCAATTGTGAGTTCAACCAGTCCACCGCTCGTTTGGTCGATATAATTGATCGCAGATTGCGAGAACATAGTTTCTGCTCGTTGCTGGTCACACCCCACCATTTCGTCTTGGTCAGGGAAGTCGATTAGAACAACAAGCCAACGTTCTTGAGTATGCATTCCTACCAATGGACCTGCATCGGATTCTGAGATTATTGAATTATCGAGAATCCATTCCTCAATTGCGTCACCAGAGGCCCATGCACCGCCTGCCAGTAGCAGGAATATGATGGCAATCGGCCACCCTACAGAGGGACGCATGGGGACTTCGTCCCCATCGGTGAGGTTTGAATCATTGGTCGTGTAGAGTCGTAAAAACATCAATTCCAGAACAATCAGTCAAACTCAACCATGCTTCATCACGATTCATTTGCAAACCAAAGGGAATATTTCCACCATGGTGTAGGGTCTTGATGCCGCACTCTGATAGAATTTTATTAATTCGTTCAAGGCTACTCTGCTTCGACCAAGGCGAAATTAGCGATGCCATAGCTAATCGTAGGTCGACATCGTGATTATGAGTTCGTAGAGTAGCAATATGCGATAGATCTAGACTTCTGGAATCAATTCCTAAGAACCGTAATGAATCCATAAATCCTGGTGGCATACCTTCAAGCGAACACCCTGAGAACACAATATCGGTTACGCCAAATCTTTTACAGGAATCTATGAGGTAATTTTGCTCAATTGGATAGCGGCAAACAGCATCGTATCTCATTACTCCCATGCCGGGTAGTGGACTTATTGAGGGGGTAGAACCACAGCATGAACAGTCGACATATAGGACTCGATGAATTCCACCTTCAGCGTCAAATAGATCATTCAATCCATACGCATCAGGTGCGCTCGCTCTGAATATATTCCAACCTGATAATTCCACAAGACTCACAGCAATAATTGACAATGCAATCATCAATCCCGACATTTGTGAAGGGATTGCTAACCATAGTAGCATCACCATGAATCCGTGAACTCTGACTCGCCACCACCCAGAATTACCAGCCCACAATAATTTCATTGAACCTGCTATTCGTATCACACTAATGGCTGCAAGAATAAGAAGTACTGCCCATGAAATTGTGATTGAGATGCGTAGCATTTCGGTAGCATCGTATAGTCCAACCAATCCAAGGCCACTTTGGAATGAATGGCCTTCAGCGAAGATCCAAGGCATTAACTCCATAATCACAAACCAAAGTGAAAGAATTCCAAGCCCCCAGATAGTTGTCATCCAGAATACAAATGCTCTGCGTTCAGAAGGTAATAGCCCACGTGCTGCAAAAGTATAGGCCTGACTCATTGCGAATGGAGCAGCAGTAAGCAATCCTAGTAATGCTGAACTCAGCCATTTTGTACTGGCCCATTCATCAGGTGAAAATACATTGATACAACTCGTTGTACAGGGGTCGAGTCGCGCCAAGA
>Ga0315327_10001363_pt1 | contig 12686 bp, 15 predicted proteins | sample M110032315metaG_FD_203460 | JGI IMG/M metagenome (GOLD analysis project Ga0315327, IMG submission 203460) | Ammonia-oxidizing marine archaeal communities from Monterey Bay, California, United States - M1 100m 32315 | ecosystem: Environmental > Aquatic > Marine > Coastal | place: USA: California... | reverse complement strand
TTAAAGCAGGAATTAAACTCGGAATTTCGTCTCGTGGGATGGGTTCAGTAGAAACAGTTAGTGAAGCAGATGGAGAAGATTTACAACAAGTACAACCAGATTTTGAATTAATTGCATTTGATTTCGTATCTAATCCTTCTACACAAGGTGCTTTTATGTATCCAATGTCTGAGGGTGTAGATAGAACAACTAAAGCACAAGGAAGAACTTGTGGAACATATTGTAAAGCAGAAGATATGATTAATAAGATTATTAGGGGTGAATAATGAGTGATTTCAGTCATAGAGATTTTAAAAGATTTTTACTTGAAAAGGATGGAATTGAAGTAGATGAATCTAAAAAATCAACTAATGGACAATCTTTTCATAGAAAATTTAAACAACATATGATTGAATTAGATGAATTTTCAGCACATCCAAAAGCTTTTAGTTCACAAGAGGCAAAACAGCATGTTGATAGAGATTTAAATGTAATGTCAAAACATTTAGGTAAAGCCTCACAACAAGTTATTAAAACGATGATGGATGGAGTAAAAGGTGGTAAATATGAGGCAATGGATTTAATAAAAGGAATTAATCAAGGTGACATTAGACGAACACACTTTGGTGAAGAAGATTTTATAAAACAATTGTGGCATAAAGTAAGAAATAAATTTAGAAGATACTCAAGTTAATGGGAGACATATAATGTCAGAGAAAATTAAATTAAAACAAATAGCAGAACATTTTATGACTGGTGGAATGATAAGTCAACCAGCCTTTGATACAACTGAAATGTTTAGAACTAAAATATCAACTGAAAATGCAGATTCTAATGTTAGACTGTCATCTTTAATACCAGAAGAAGAAGATGAACAAAATATAGATGAAACACAGTTTTTAGAAGATGTTAGAAATTTTGGTTCATTAGGTAAACATATTTATCGTGAAAATGATATAAGAGCAGTTTCTGAAAAATTATCTAATATTGCAAAGACTGCAAGAACTCATACCTTGAGAGAAACCGAAGAATGGTTTGATAAAATTACAATCAATCGTAATATGAAAGAACTAAACACTCTTTCAGGTCAATTTAGTAAGATTGCTAATGATGCACAAGGATTACAAGAAAGAATGAGTGCTTTATATGAGGATATGGGACATATTATAGGTAGATACTATGAAGTCAATGAAGTAGTGAATGAAGAAGAAGGAGATAAAGCAGAATATGAGAAATTTTTTAATGGTGCATTAAAGAAGTTTGGTGTTGGTTCTCCTGATGAATTAGGTGATGAGGCAAAAGCAAAATTCTTTAATTATGTGGATAAAAATTGGCAAGGAGATAACGAAAATGATTAAATTAAAAGAATTAGTATCAGAATCTACTTGGAAAGATCGTAAATTTGGTGACCCGTTACCAACTGTAATGGATTATATTAAAGAAGCTGAACCTGGACAAGGTGGTGGTGGACATAAAGAAGGTGATGTTTGGCAAACAGATAGTGGTTGGGCAGCTTGGAAACCAGGTGATAAATCAGCAGAGTATGGTATTAAAGATAAAGGTGCAGCTGATAAATGGGCTAAAGGTGAAGAAGTAGGATATGATGATGGTGACCATGACGAAAAAGAACCAGCAGGTAAATTAGGTGGTGGAGATTTTGAAAGAGATTTTGACGATAGTGAACCCGATGATAAACCATCTGGTGGAGATACAGGAAAAGATGCAGGTAAACCAATACCAGCAAAAGATTTAGCTAATGACCCATCGGCAGATACAGGTCCAGATTCAAGAGGTACATCGTGGAGTGGAGATTATTATGGTGCTGAAGATTCTGCAGAGTGGGAAGATCAATATAAAGAAGCTGAAGAAGATGGCGATGAAGAAGAATTGGCACAGATAAAATGGTTTGGTGAAAAACAAGGTTGGGGTGATAACGGTGAAATGCCTAAAGGTGAGAGTATCCATCCCCTAAAAAAGATGTTTAACAGAATCGGTGGATAAAAATGATTAAATTAAAAAATTTAATAGAACGTAGAGGTTCTGTACAAAAATATTCATATAAAGTCATTGAACCAATTAGAAGAGATTGGGAAAAGAAATTTAGAGAGATGAATTCTCGATGGATGAAAAAGAATATGAAAAAAATCAGAGATTATGCTTCTAAAGAACACGGTAGGGATATTTATCTTACTGGTAAAGGAAAAGAAGATTTTCAAAAAGTTTATAATAATTGGACAAAGGCTTGTAATGAGTTTGAACTTTGGTTAGACCAATTACAATCAATTCCATTAGAGGATAAAAATGATTAAGTTGATGGACATTTTGAAAGAAGTTTCAACTAATGTCGTGTCATATAAAGCAGATGGTGGAGAACCAGATACGGGTTGGACTTTAGCTGGAAAAGACCGTGTATTGGGTGTAAATATGAATAAACCTGAACCTTGGTTTGAGAAGGGTGGTTGGAAACAGTTAAAATATCCAACTGCTGATGATCCATATAAGGGTGATAGGGATAAAAATATACAAAGATTACAAGTAATAAAGAAAGTTACTAATGTTGGTGATAAGTATGAGGGATTTCAAGATGATGTTGGTAGTTGGGATAAATTTGGAATAGAAGATTATTCTTTGGAGTATGAACATGATTAAAATGAAACCATTATTAAAAGAGTCCACTTGGGCAGACCGTAAGTTTGGAGAACCTTTGCCAACTATAGAAGATTATGTGACTTTTCCTATGTTTGAAGCTGATGATGATAAATATGTATCGGTAGGTTGGGGAAAATATAAAGAAAAGGGTAAAGAAGATGATAAAAATGCTCCTACATTCACCAAAACAGATTCAGGAAAATATGTAAAAGCTGGAGATGATAAGAAAGGTGCTAAACCAAAGAAAAAAGGAAAAGCTTTAGGTAAAGGTGATTTCGGTAGAGATTTAGATGATGACGAAGATGATTACGATATGGGAGTAGAACCAACTTCAAGAGGTGCTGGTGGTTGGACACCAAAAGATAGAACTGGTGATGAATCTCCTGAAGAATATAAGTCTATGATTAAACAGCAGGAAAAAATAGTTCAAGATTTAATAGATAAAGGTGCAGATAGAGAAGAAATTGAAGATGCTGAAGGAGAAATTGACGTATTAAAAGGTGAATTTGAAGATAACTGGTATGATACGGGAGTAGAACCAGGTTCACGGGATACTGGCCCTTGGACTCCAGAAGATGACCCCGATGATATTGATAACTTAGATACAGCACTTGATGATGATCCTACTCGTGGAGACCCTGATGATGCTTGGGATGATGAAGAAGGAAGAGCAAAACCAAAAGGTAAAACTGATGCAGATACAGATGATGACGAGTATGCAATAAGTGGAACTGACTCAGATGACCCAGCAGGTGGTAAAGGTGATGCTTGGATGACTGGCCATGACGATGATGATGTACATCAAAAGGGTATGGCTAAAGCAAAAGATTTAGCTAAAAAAGGTATGGAAAAACGACCAGGTGGGAAACAGGCAGAAGAAGATTATATGAAAGCAGATCAAATGTTGATGAAATACGCTGGTGTAGATATAGAGAAGGCCGAATATTGGGCAAAGAAAAAGAGACAGGCATCAAATGCAATGATGGGTGAGATTACAATTGATGGTAAGAAATATAAACCAATAACAGAAAATATTGAACCAACTATTTTTAATCCACAAGAAGAAATTAAAAAAGTGTGGGATAAAATTAAAACACGACAATTTGACCGCAAATGGAAAAAATAATTATATAAATAATAGAGGTTACACTTGATAGACGTAAAAGTAAAGAATAATAATGTAGAAAAAGCTTTAAGAATATTCAAACGGAAGGTAAAGGATTCCAGAATATTATATGATTTAAGTGAGAGATCATACTATACAAAACCCTCAATGAAGAAGAGAAAGATGAAATTAAGGGCAAAAGCACGAAATTTACGACAAATGCAAGAAGAAAAAGAAAAAAACTTCTAATTTTTGAACGTTTTATAAAATAAGTATATATTTATATAAAACTAAATACACTATTGGGATATCCATCCCGCCATATAGTGTACCTTGAAACTAATCACATAATAGTTCCCAATAACTATTTTAAATCCAAACAAATAATTTAAAATTAGATAATTTATTTAATTTTTAATTAGGAGAAAAGTAATGGATGATCTTTTAAAAGAAGCCATTGCAGACGCAAAACAAGTTCGTGAAACAGCCTTAGCAAATGCTAAGATGGCACTTGAAGAAGCTTTCACTCCTCGCCTACAATCTATGCTTTCAAAGAAGATTCAGGCAGAAGTAGAGGAAGAAGAAGAAGTACCTGCTGAATTTTCAGACGAAGATGAAGAAGAAGTTGCTATAGCTCCAGAAGCACCTGCTGAATTTTCAGCAGAAGATGATGAGGTTGCTCCTGAAGCACCTGCTGAATTTTCTGATGAAGAAGAAGCACCAGCTCCTGAAGAACTACCAGCTGAACTTTCAGATGAGGATGAAGATGAAATCGAAATACCTGCTGAAGAAGGCGTGATTGAAATTAATGGTGTTAAATATGCACCAGTAGTTTCTGAAGAAGGTGAAGAAGAAGAAGCTGACGTGGAAGAAGAATATTCTGAAGAGGATGTTGAAGATGGACACGAAGAAGTTTCTGAAGCTGATCTAGACCTTGAAGCAGTATTGAAAGAACTTGAAGATGAACTTAATGAAGAAGAAGATGAAGAAGAGCCACAAGAAGAACAAGTTACCGAAGGTGAAGTTGATTCAATTTCCCCAGATAACGATTCTAATGAAACTCTTGATTCTTCTGATATCGGTGACGCAGAAAATAAAGAACCAGCACCTGAAGCATCAGATTCCTCTGATGTAGGTCAAGGTTCTGAAGAACCTGCTGAAGCAGACGCCCCAGCTGCAGGAAGTGAAAATCCTGAAGATGAAAAAGGCCAACCTGCAGACGAAGCTTCATTAGCCGAATCTTCTGAAGATCCACTAGCACCCCCACAAGAGGATGCAGTATCGGATGTTGAAGAAGAAATCGACTTAGAAGAAATCATAAAGGCACTTCAAGAAGAAGAAGGTGAAGAAGAAGAAGCTGAAGCAGCATCTGAACAAGTAGCTAAAATTCAATCCGATCTTGACGAGCATCGCAATGTCGTTAAATACCTTCGTTCCAAATTGAACGAAGTCAATCTACTTAACGCAAAACTTTTATTCACAAACAAACTATTTAGAGTGTTTGGTTTGAATACTGGTCAAAAAGTTAAGGTAGTTGAAACCTTTGATAGAGCTAAGAACATTCGAGAGGTTAAGCTAGTGTATAGTACAATGGCAGAATCTTTCGGAGCAAGTTCTGAAGCTAAACCCGAAATTGTTAAAGAATCTAAAGGCTCAGCCTCTAAACCTGTCGCCTCAACAAAATCACCTAAACAGGAAGTAATTTCTGAAGGCGATTCGATGAGAGATAGATTTCAGAGATTAGCTAAGATTATTTAATTAACTGGAGAACTTATTATGTCACTTAAGGCAATCGAAAATATAATGGACGGCTATAGCCCTTCCGTTGAGCGTCGGAAAGAAACCGAGAAGCTCGTCGCGAAGTGGGAAGCCACAGGTCTATTAGAAGGTCTTGACAGAGAAGATAAAGTTCACAATATGGCTCAACTGTTGGAAAACCAAGCCAAGCAGCTCATTGATGAAACATCAAGAGTTGGTGGCCCTGGTACAGAAGAATGGTCTGGAGTTGCATTACCATTGGTTCGTAGAATCTTTGGTGAATTAGCAGCACAGGACTTCGTTTCTGTTCAACCTATGAACCTTCCAAGTGGACTGATTTTCTATCTTGACTTCAAATATGGTACATTACAGACAGCAGCACATGCAGTCGGTGGTGATATTCATGGTGACACCTCAGCATCTAACGCAGATGCAAGTGGTGGTCTTTATGGTGCTGGTAAATTCGGATATTCAGTCAACGATTCCGCAACTGGAACACTTACTGTAGGTGGAACTGCTAGTTCTACTGTATACACGACAGGTTCTATTGTTTGGGATGATGTTGAATTTGAACCCGATCTATCTGCATCTGTTTCTGCAGGGAATTTAAGGAAAGTAACTGTCGGTACAGGCGCTTTCACAAACCCAGATCACTCTGGTGTTAGAGCATTTGAACTTTCTGGTTCAACTGTATCTGCTTATTATCCTGCACATACTAAATACAGTGCAGCCAATTCTACTTATTCGTTTATTGCGGATTTTGCAGAAGGTGTAGGAAGTGCTGGTATTGGTGTGAAATATCACAAACAACCAACCGATACAACTCGTGGAGATTTTGAAGATACTTCCACAAGCGGTGATTCCACTACAGCAGCTGGAATACCTGAAGTTGATATCCAAATGCGCAATGTCTCTATCGTTGCTAAAACACGTAAATTGAAAGCTGTATGGACTCCTGAGTTAGCTCAAGACCTTAACGCTTATCATAGTGTTGATGCAGAAGCCGAATTAACAGCAATGTTAAGTGAATACATCTCAATGGAAATTGATTTGGAAATCCTTGATATGTTGTTAGTTAACGAATCTGCTAAACAGGAACGCTGGAGTGCTAGACCTGGATACGAGTATGACTCAGCATCTAAATTATTTGCTGAAGCATCTGGTAATTCCAATGCTTACACAAAAGGAACTTGGTTCCAGACTCTTGGTAACAAGATACAAGCTGTAAGTAACGCAATTCATCAGAAGACTCTACGCGGTGGTGCAAACTTCATCGTAGTTTCTCCTGAAACAGCAACCATTATCGAAAGTATCCCTGGCTACGCCTCGGATTCTGATGGTAATGCATCCAACACATCTTACGCAATGGGCGTACAGAAGGTTGGTCAATTGAACAACAGATATACTGTTTATAAGAACCCATACATGATTGAGAATCAAATCTTAGTCGGTTTCAGAGGATCTAATTTCCTTGAAACAGGTGCTGTATATGCTCCGTATGTACCTCTTATCATGACTCCGTTGGTCTATGACCCAACTAACTTTACTCCACGTAAAGGTGTAATGACTCGTTACGCGAAGAAGATGGTTCGTCCTGAATTCTACGGTAAAGTCATCGTTGCTGATGTTAACTATGTATAATAGTTAGTATCTGATAAGATAACTGAAAAAGCCCCAATTTTTAATTAGATTGGGGTTTTTTTGTGATCATTATATTTATAGTAGAGATTATATATCTTAAATTTTTAATTAGGAGATTACAAGATGGCAAATTTGTCGTGGTTAAACAAAGGCACTTTGATAACTTTAGAAGATGGTTCTCAAAAAGCAATAGAAGAACTTTCAAAAGGTGATAAACTACAAACATATCATGCAGGTGGTGAAGATTTTGATGGTGCACATATAGAAAATAATGAACAATCAGCAGCAGCTATTACCGATATAGAAGAAAATAGTATTGAGGGAGTAGATGTAAGTAAAATGTCACTAAGTAATGAAACTTATTTGATATTATCGTCTGATAGTCCATTATATGGTGTGAAAGAAGGATCGAATTGGGTAGTTGTAAGTACAGAAGCCGCAGAAGAACTGTATGGTGCAGGTGAACGAACTGAAGAAGAAATAGAAAGTGGTGCACCTGAAAGTAGATTTTCAGCAATTGAAGCTAATGACCCCGTTTTCGTAGATGATGGTGAAGGATTATCATATGAAGTAACAGTATCAGAAATAGAATCACAAGAAGGTAAGGATGATTTTAATATGTATTGTATTGGTGGATTAGATAAAGGTGATTTTTTCTTTGCAAATGGAGTATTACTTGGATTAGGTGTAGATTAAGAATGGAACAGATTAACCCTGGATTATCATCTGGTACATTAATTACCATGCAAGATGATTATCAAAAACCTATAGAGAAAATTAAGGTTGGGGATGTTATAAAAACATTCGATATGGCATCAGAAGATTATGATGGAGCACATCCTTGGATGAATACTCCTACATATACTACAGTTAGAAGTGTAAAAAAACAACGAGCTACTAAATTAGTTAAAATAAAATTTAGTGATGGAACTGATTTAATTACTACTATCGGTCATCCATTAAGAATGCAAGCTATGCCGTGTGGTATTGTTTATCGTGAAGATGGTATAGAAACACGAGGATGTAGTGAAGTAGATGAAAATATGGAAGAATATGATAGAGTAGGTGCTCGAGCAAAAATGATTACGGATATAGATGATGTTGATGATTGGGCCAAAGAATTAGGGTATCATTTTTGTTGTAATGTTGGGTTAGAATCTTACTCTCCTGAGAAAAAATATACAGAAACTAAATATGATATAAATGATTTAAGATTTAATAATGTGGTTACAATGAATGAATGGAAAACATCACAATTACAAATTGGTGGATTTCCAATATTGGGTACTGGAAAGGCAATAGAGGCTATTCGTAAGGATGTAGATGGTGATTATACAGAATTAGTTAAGGATGCAGTTACAGTAGTAGGATTTGAAGATATAGATGATGAATTTGAAACCTATTTTATAGGTAGTACCGATATTAATTCAAAAAGTAATAATTATTTTGCAAATAATGTATTAGTAACAACTGATAAAGGCCCTCAAGATAACGAACAAGAACACGATTAAATTAATTTGTTATAACTCTTATAATCTTTCTTTTCCCCTATTAACTATTTATTAGTGAATAACTTTATTTAATTTGGAGAAGTTTAAATGGCACAAACCGCAATATGGCCAGGAAGTGGTTCAGCAGTAAGTGAATCAACCCCGTTTGGAACTTTTGATAACCAATCATCATACCAAACAGATGCACCAAAGTTCGCAATTTGGGCAGCCCGTAGATTGGGTTATCCTATAATGGATGTAGAATTACAAGATACAAGTTTTTATGCATGTTTTGAAGAGGCCACATTAGAATATTCCTCACAAGTTAATCAATATAATATATTAGATAACTTATTACAGTTAAGAGGACAGTCGACTGGCTCAGATTTAACACATAAAAATGTTACACCAACATTAGGTAGGACAGTACAATTATCAAATCAATATGGTACAGAAGCTTCTTTACCCGTTGGTGGAAATGTAGATTTAAAGAAAGGTTCAATCACAGTAAATAGTGGTTCTCAAGAATATGATTTAAATGCATTATATGCAGCAGTATCGGAATCTGGTAAAGCAATTGAAATTAGACGAGTTTATCATGGTGCAACACCAGCAATTCAAAGATATTTTGACCCATACGCAACAACTGGATATGGAACTCAAAATTTAATTGAAGGATTTGGGTTTGGTTCGTATTCACCCGCAGTTTCTTTTACAATGATGCCAATATTTGAGGATTTGTTGAGAGTACAGGCAATTGAGTTAAATGATGAGATTAGAAAATCAGCATATTCATTTCATTTAGTTAATAATAAATTGAGAATATTTCCTGATCCAAGTGATACTTTTAAAGTATGGTTTGATTATTATTTAACAGAAGATAAAAATAGTGGAGTGATTGAAGGAGTTGGTACTTCTGCAACAGGTTCTATATCAGACTTTTCTAATGTACCTTATAATACTATGAGTTATAATCATATTAATGATCCAGGGAAAACTTGGATTCGTAAATATGGTTTGGCATTATCTAAAGAGATTTTGGGTGCAGTTAGAAGTAAATATGGAACAATACCTATACCAAATTCAGAAGTAACTATGGACGGTGATGCTTTAAGAACTGAGGCCGCTACTGAAAAAGAACAATTGATTACACAATTGAGAGAAACTCTTGAACAAACAAGTAGAAGGTCTTTAACAGAAAAAGACCAAGAGGAATCAGAATTCTTACAGCAGAAATTAAATAAAGTTCCAATACCAATTTTTATAGGATAGAAATATGGCTTCAAGATTTTTAAGTCAAACAGACAGAAACTTTTTTGAAACTGTAAATAAAGAATTACTTGGTAGCCCACGTGATAAAAAAGATGGAGTTATCAATACTTTTGTTAAACTGTTTCGCTTATCTGTAGAAAATACAGCAACTAATTTATATGGAGAAGCTTCTGCTGGAAAGATTTATCTACCAGGGGTACAATTACCTTCATTAGTATCTGCTGAAGATTTTGATTTCAACACAGATGAGTTCGGGCCAGATATGAGACAAGTAGCAACATTTTCATTTGAAAGAGAGTATTTGGTAGCATTACCATTAGTTACAAGTATCGGTGATATAATTGATTGGAATTATGCACATTGGGAAATAGCTTCTTTGAATGAAAATCAATTAGTTGGTGGACAAGTAGATAGTAACTTTTCGGTTGTGTGTAACGCATTTCTTGTTAGAAAAAGTAATTTACAAATTGAAAGAGTACGGAGTAATTAGTGGCTAGATTAAAACCATTACCAAGGTCACAACGATATATTTATACCTCGCCTCCACCGAATAGAGGAGAGGCACGTCGCCGTGATAAACTAGAACAAAAAAATGTAGAAGTTACATTGATGGATCACGATGCCGCAATTATGTATTATTTTAAAGAGACTATTTCACCTACTGTAGAAGAACAAGGTGAAGAAGTACAAGTTCCTATTATGTATGCAAATCCAGAAAGATGGAAAACTATACAAAAAAACGGACACCTTAGAGATAATAAAAGACAGTTAATCACACCTTTGATTGCATTTAGACGAACATCTATTACAAAAGATGAAACTATGGCAGTAGATAAGTTAGATGCAAATGATCCAAAATTATTCTATACTTTTGAGAAAAAATACACCCAAGAAAATCGATATGATAAATTTTCAGCACAGAAAGGAATTTTACCACAAAGAGAATTATACAATGTAGCAGTTCCCGATTATGTTACTATGAGTTATGAGTGTATTATATGGACAGCATATATCGAACAAATGAATAGTATTATTGAAAAAATTAATTATTCAGATGGGGCATATTGGGGAGAACCAGGAAAATTTAAATTTAAAGTTAATGTAGAAGGATTTGAAGATGCTACTGAGATGACAGATAATGAAAGGATGATTAAAACTACTTTTACTTTTAATTTCAGAGGATATTTGATACCTGAAGCATTTAACAATTATATAAATACTCGAAAATATTTAACACCCGCTAGAGTTAATATAAATGATGAAACAGATTTATCTTTTTCTAGTATGTATGCACCAGACCAACGAGCAGAAACCGTAACATTGACTGGTGGGAAATTTTCAAGTGGAGTACCAAGTGGATTAGGAAGTGCTACAGATTTTATAAGAGGAGCTAGAAGTGCTGTAGGACAAGAAACACAAGATTTAGAATTTACAAACACTTATGGTGGAGATTCTTTTTATATTATGAGGTTTGATGGAGAACCAACTTCAAGTGGAGATTCATTGGCAGTAATGACTTATGGATTTGTATCTTCTTCAATGATGGAAAGTCAAACTACTTTTGTTGGAGATGAATCTTCTTCATATGATACTGGTACTAACCCTGAAAGACAAGTGTATCAAGTTAATGTACCGAGTGGAAAAACTATATATAATGGTACGGCTACGGTAACTGTTAATGGTACTAATTTAACAAGTGATACAAATCAAACATCTGCTACAATTACAAATGATTTTTTTATTAGTTCTTCTGATGATGGATTTTTTGCAATTAATAAATTAAGTAGTGGAAGTTCAGCAGGGAGTACCATAGGTGTAGATATAGATAAGAGTGACCAAGTAAGAATTAAATATATATTGAGTATAGCATGATAACAGAATTACAAGGATTTAAAGGTTCAACAAGAAAATATACCGCACCAGTAAGTGAATCGGCATTTAGTGGAGACCAATTACAATTTTTTAGTAATTTATCTGGTAGTTTAAAAGATGGTAGACAAGATAAGATGCCATATAAAATGAATATGAGAAATGGTAGAGCACTTGAAGAACATGATGTATTACATTATGGAGATACTAAAAGATTTACACAATTTAGAAAAATGACATATACATATGATGATATAGAAACAAATACATCAACACATCAAACTTTTGATTTAGCATTGCCTGCAGGATATAGAGCGAGTGCAATGGGTACGAGAATGAAAGTAAATGGATTAGAACAAGTTAGTGGGACTCCTTGGACAAATGAGAGTGGAACACCATCAGGGGTAGATTTCTTTTTCTCTACTAATTATAGAAAGGTACACCTACGAAAATTACATCAAGGAAGTAATGATGGACATGGTGGGTGGAATCCAGGTTATGGTGGCCACGGAGTTACTTTAATTGACGGTGATTTAATTGAAGTTGAACATCAAACGGAAGTATTATAATGGCATTAATAGATTTATCAAGACAGGCAAGAGCAGGAACAGTAGGTGGTAGAATACTTAGAACAAGTGCAGCAACATCATCCGCTACGGGATTATATGAAGTAGCTTGGGAAGTTTTATTATTATCAGATTTGGGAACAGGATCAATTGATGTAGGTGCAGGAAATAACTTACTAGCGGGAGATTTGTACCTATATGATGCAGGTACAGGAGGAAATATATACACTACTGGTAGTTATGGTGAAAAACATATGATGGAATTAAATCCATTTGGACACCCAACTGGTTCGGTAAAAATTTGGGGAGATTTGATTGTAGAAGGTACTTCAAGTATGTTTAATCAATCTACAGTTA
>Ga0315327_10001362_pt1 | contig 12688 bp, 9 predicted proteins | sample M110032315metaG_FD_203460 | JGI IMG/M metagenome (GOLD analysis project Ga0315327, IMG submission 203460) | Ammonia-oxidizing marine archaeal communities from Monterey Bay, California, United States - M1 100m 32315 | ecosystem: Environmental > Aquatic > Marine > Coastal | place: USA: California... | reverse complement strand
ACCTACAAACTCAAGTTCGGACACCGTGGCGGCAATCAGCCAATTAAGAATCTAGAAACGGACTGGGTCGCAATCACTGCTCATAACCACGGGTTTGCAACCTCCAAGGAAGGGCTAGAAGAAGCCGGTGCAGTGATCACCGAAATCAATCTCAACGATAAGACGATTGCTGGCATCAGGCTGAAGGACAAACCTGTATTCTCGGTACAGTACCATCCAGAAGCCGGACCTGGCCCAAGCGATGCCAACCCGAATTTCGAAAAATTCTACGATCTTGTCGCCGCCAACCAACCGGCGTCGGTTTAAATCCACGAAAGCAGGACGAAAGAACACCGACCTAGTCTCCTAAAGACTCTTTAATAGGTCAATGTAGGAGCGGGTTTACTCGCGATCGTGTCGCTTCACGTAAATGGGAACGATAAATAGCACGATCAACTCACCTTCTACAGATTAAGGACAGAACAATTCTCGTTCTATTTAATAGGCTATTAGGGATAAACATAAACGACTCACCCAAGACTAGCGACCACTTGCGAGATGCGCTTCAAACGCTTTCACATCTTCAGCCGTATCAATCCCAATCGATGGCTCATCGGTCAAACCGATCTGTATCGAATAGCCGTTTTCCAGCACCCTGAGTTGCTCCAACTTTTCTATCGCTTCAAGCTTTCCCTGCGGCAATGCGCAGTACGTATTCAGGAAATCCGCCCGGTACGCGTACAATCCTAGGTGACGATACGCTGGAGCTTCGGTCACCCAGCGATCATCGAACATATCGAAGCTATCTCTATTATAAGGAATCGGAGCTCTTGAGAAATACAGAGCTTCTCCCTCCTCCGAAATCACCACCTTGACTTGGTTGGGGTCGAGGAAATCCGAGCGAGTCTTAAACGAAGTCGCCAAAGTCGCCATGGCAGTGCCTCCTTTGAGCAATGCCTCCAAAGCCCGAATCTGTCCACCAGCGACTAGAGGCTCGTCCGCTTGGACATTGATAATCGCATCGGCCCCAATCGTCTCGTTCGCCTCGGCTAATCGGTCCGTTCCACAACTGTGATCAGCCCGCGTCATAATAGCATTGAAGCCCGCATCCCGCAAAACACGCTCCATCTTCAAGTCGTCGATCGCAAAATAGCGGGCTATGTTCGGAGCTTCAGCCTCCAATCTCTCCGCAACCCAAAGAACTAAAGGCTTACCCTGGATAGGGTGCAGCAGTTTTTCGGGAAATCGAGTAGACGCGAGACGCGCCGGAGCAATAATCGCTAGCATATTGAAGTATAAAAACCCTTCTGCCTAATTTGTGAACTCGCAAATTTTTGAATTATCGCTTGTTTTAAGAAGCATAACACTATTTGAAGCCCTCAATGGACTCAGCAAAACTACCCTCCGAAGGACAATCCGTCGAACGGAATCTCTTGGTGCAAAACCAAATGGGAATTCACGCGCGTCCTGCTGCCATGATCGTTCGGGCGGCCAATAAGTACCAATGCGAGATGTCTTTTGAAAAAGACGACGAGCAAGTGAATGGTAAATCCATCATGGGTCTGATGATGCTCGCCGCCGGTAAAGGCTCGACCATCAAAGCAATCGCCTGCGGTAGCGACGCCGAACAAGCTCTCAATGACTTGGAACAGCTCTTCGCCACCAAATTCGACGAGAAATAGGGACCAGTGCCGAACTGCTGATGCTTAAGAGGTAAGGCGAGAGTATCCTGCTACCAACTTAACTGGAGATCACCGGCGTACCACGCCACCCTAAGGTGTTACTGTAAGAAGGACTCGCGTGGATTTTGCAATCAACCCAACGACATTGACTTAAGTTGACGACTCCCGCTCCGCCGCCCAACAAACGCCCCCTACTTCAACCCGTAATACGCGTACGCGTTTTCAGTGGTCTTTGCGGCAAACGTATCCCCATCTACCCCAAACAAGTCCGCGCAGAAATCTGCCGTGTGTCTAAGATAAGCCGGTTCGTTTGGCTTTCCGCGATGCGGCATAGGCGATAAATAGGGCGCGTCCGTTTCGATCATCAATCGGTCTAGACCTTGCAGTTTCGCCGCTTCGCGGACCGATTCGGCGTTTTTAAATGTTATCACGCCGGTGAAACTTCCGTATCCTCCACGATCGAGGAGCTGCTTCATTTCTCCCGGACCTTCGGAAAAACAATGAAAAATCACTCGATTCCAATCTATACCCGAAGCGTCAATCATCTCCACGCATTCGTCAAAAGCGCCTCGCGAATGAATAACAACCGGCACGTCTAAACCTTTCGCCAATTGCAGCTGGCAAGCAAAGGCAGCCTCTTGCTGTTCGAAAATCACTTTTGCACCGTCCGTTTCTTTAGGCAGGTGAAACCGATCCAATCCGATCTCTCCCAGAGCTACCGGGCGATTCGGTCGCTCCCAATACGCTTCGATCTGTTTCGCTGCGTTTTCCCAATCCGATTCAATCGAACATGGGTGAATGCCCACCGTATAATCAATCCTACCAGAATGCTCTTCGGCCATTTCCGCGTACAAATCCCAATCATCCAAATCCGTACCTACCGCGACCATACGGTCGACGCCTACTGCTGCTGACGTTTCAAGGACATTACTCAAGACGCCATTACGATGAAATCGCTCGAGGTGCGTATGCGTATCGACTAGTGAACTCACAAAAATCGATTATGCCAGAAGCCCGAAGATTGAAAGCTAATCTTTTTGTCACTCTCCGATTGCCAAATCGATCCCTTTTTGTCATCTCCGAACCTTCATTTTTACACCCCAGTCCAAAAACACCATGTCTACCGAAATCGAAAACGTCATCATCGTAGGTACCGGTTGCTCCGGTCTAACCGCCGCAATCTACACCGCCCGAGCAAGTCTTAACCCCCTCGTAATCGAAGGCAACCTACCTGGCGGGCAACTGACGCAAACGAGCGAAGTGGAGAATTTCCCAGGATTCCCCGAAGGAATCGACGGTTTCATGCTCATGGACAACCTTCGCAAGCAAGCCACGAGATTCGGCACGAGATTTGAGCAAAGCTTCATCGAGTCGGTTGATTTTTCGCAAACTCCCTACACCATCCGATCCGCGAATAAAGAGTACAAAGCGCGCGCCGTAATCATTTCAACCGGAGCCTCCCCTCGCCTTCTCGGTGTCCCCGGAGAAAAGGAAATGTTCGGCGGCAAGGGAGTCACTACCTGTGCGACTTGCGACGGCGCATTCTATCGCGACATGGACGTCGTAGTTATTGGTGGTGGCGATACTGCGTGCGAAGAAGCGCTTTTCCTCACCCGTTTTTGCCGTAAAATCACGCTCATCCATCGCCGCGACGAATTACGAGCTTCCAAGATCATGGCCGAGCGCACGATCGCTCACGAAAAAATCGAAATGGCTTGGGATACGTTGGTTGAAGAGATCGAAGCTGACGAAACCGGTAACGTTAACGGGATCCGCGTTAAAAATCGCAATACCGGCGAAGTCAGCTTAATCGATTGCAAAGGCGTATTCATAGCCATCGGACACCTTCCAAACACAGGTCCATTTGCCGATGCCATTCCTATTGATGACAATGGCTACTTCCTTCCGGAAACCGGAAGCCAAGTGAAAACCGCCATTCCCGGCGTCTACGTATCAGGCGACTGCTCCGACCATGTATACCGCCAAGCGATCACCGCTGCAGGCATGGGCTGCCAAGCTGCAATCGAAGCCGAACGCCACCTCTCAGAGTCGGAGTAATCCCACATGCCTTGACCTTTAAAATCACAAGATTGTGATTTTAAAGGTCAGCTGCAGGAACTGAGTATCAAAGGGCAAATCAAAAACCGATTCCAGAGGCCTCGATCCACACCATCAAACTCAAAAAGGTGGTTCGAGGCGTCTCTACTCGCATGTTTTAGTCGGAATGAACACACCAATTGAAACCCAATACGGTAATTCTGAATAGTTCGGTTTTGTAGGTCGTCTCGCTCAGGCGAAATCTCATTCAAGCGGCAGGTCAGCGACCCGCCCTACAGTTGGTTTGCTCGAAGAAACGGGCTTTATTGAACAGTCTCTTACACTTCGTTCAACCGCGGTCTCCCGTTTTCGACGACAAACGAAGCGCGCGTATTCAGTGACGCTCCCTTCTGTTCGACATACTCCACGGTTCGGTAGTGTGTTTTCCACTCTTTCTGAGTCACATCGCAACTGACGTATCCACGTTCGACATTGTGAAATTTGACGAACGGATTGTCCCGCTTGATCTCGTTAATATGATCGGGCGTACGCTTTCCGTTTCCGCCCGAACTGATCGAAGTTCCGACGAATTCTACGCCGACCGGTTTCGAATTCGGATCCAATGCTTCCATCCAAAGTTCATTGGCCCAATTCGAATGAATATCGCCCGTCAATACTACGGGGTTCCGAATTTCATTTTGCCCCATAAACTCCAATAACTTTAGTCGTTCAACTTCGCAGCTCGTCCATTTGTCCATGCTAAACCCGATCTCTTCAGTGTAATCGCGATCGTGTTGAGCAATCATCACTTGTTGAGCAAGTACGTTCCACTCCGCCGGCGAATGCTCCATACCGTTCATCAACCACTCGCGCTGCTCCTTTCCGAGCATTGTATTACTCGGATTCATCGCCTCCTCGCAAATTACCGATCTCCGGTCGCCGCAGGGTTGATCGGTCCGATATTGACGCGTATCCAAAACGAAAAAATCGGCCAAGTCGCCAAACGAAACATTCCGATAAAGCAACATATCAGGACCTTGCGGCAATGAAGCTATTCGCAAGGGCATATGTTCGTAATAAGCCTTGTAGGCGTTGGCCCGGCGTAGCAGGAACCCTTCTCTATCCACACCTGCATCTTGGGAGATGTCAGCCGCGTAGTTGTTATCCACTTCGTGATCGTCCCACGTGACCAACCAGGGAGCGGCTGCATGAGCCGCTTGCAGAGCCGGATCTGACTTATAGAGAGCGTAGCGGTTGCGGTAATCCGAGACTGATTCGATTTCCTGACCCGTATGCTTCCGTATGCGGTTTTCCTTGCCGGCTCCCTCGTAAATATAATCGCCCAAGTGAACGATCAGATCCAAGTCTTCGCGAACCAAGTGTTCGAACGCCGTATAATAACCACTCTCGTAATGCTGACATGAAGCGAACGCGAAGCGGAGTCGATCTGGCATCGCTCCAGGCAGTGGCATCGTTCGCGTACGCCCAACCTGGCTCACTTCCGAACCCGCTTTAAACTGATACCAATACCAGCGATCCGGCCAAAGTCCCTCAACCTCGACGTGTACGGAATGAGCCCAATCAGGACGAGCGGTCATCTTGCCCTTCTTCACGACCTTCGTCATCGCTTCATCCTCGGCGACCATCCACGAAACGTCGATTAGGTCATCGTTCATTCCTCCGCCATCAAGCGGGCTCGGCGCCAGTCGCGTCCACAAGACCATGCCATCCGAACTCGGATCGCCTGATGCAACGCCAAGCGTGAATGGGTAGGAAGAAAATTTGGGTCGCTGCGTCACTGCCCCAACCGCTCGTGTCGACCAAAGGGCAGCCGCGGCCAACGAACTCGTTGCAACAACGAAGGAACGACGATCTAGTGTTCCCCTTTCGGAGATTTGATAATGGGGTAAAGGCATGCGTGCATTTCTATGTGCGAGGCCGTAATCTTGTCAACGAAGACAGTGACGACTCACTGCAAAAACCAGCTCCTCCTTCTTCATAGGCGCACAGGCATCCTGCCTGTAAAAAAACAGGCTCGAAGCCTATACACCTTCTCATTCAGCAAAGGTAAGCTAATGATTTGAACTCTAACAAGGAACCTTTCAGCCTTTCCCAATACACCAACCCATGAAACCATTCGCCCCATTTTTTCTCATCCTCTTAAACGCCTTCTCAAGCGCTCAAAAGAAAGAAAGCTATCCTCTCCAAACCGCAGGACAAGAAACTCTCCAACGTCGTTTTCGGCGGACCTAATCGCGACACCCTTTACGTCACCAGCTCAGACAAAGTCTACAAACGCACAATCGACGCCATCGGAGCCGTAGCCTGGGAAGCTCCCTTGGAACCCTTTAGAGGCAAACTATAAAATTCATGAATATTCGATCCATCGCTCTAATTCTTTTCAGCTCGCTGATAAGTTCTCCATTCCTGCTCGCTCAAGATAAAAGCGACTCGCGCTACACAATCGGAGAGCGAACGCGTGACGGGATCGGCAAATACTATCTTGGTCGCGAAATCGCTCAAGTCATGGGTCATCAAGGGATCTCCTGGCTTGAACGCGATACGCGTGAAGCGGAGGAAGCTCCCAGCAAGGCAATCGAACTGCTCGAGCTAAAACCGGATACGATTATCGCCGATATCGGAGCTGGCTCCGGCTTCTATAGTTTCCGCTTGGCCAAGCTTTTGCCGCAAGGAAAAGTAATCGCCGTCGACATCCAACAAGAGATGCTCGATTTTCTGGCAAAAAGGGCCAAGGAAACGAATACCGCGAATGTGCAACCGCACATGGGTAGCATTGAGAGCATTCAACTGCCCGAGAACTCAATTGACGCCACACTCTTCGTAGATGCGTACCACGAATTCTCGCACCCCTTCGAAATGATGACCTCGATCCTCAAAGCTCTGCGACCTGGCGGAATCGTCTACCTTCTCGAGTATCGGGCCGAAGATCAAAACGTGCCCATAAAGCCGTTACACAAAATGAGCCAAACTCAGGCACGAAAGGAAATGGCTCTTGTAGGATTCGAATGGGTCGGAACCAAAAACGAACTTCCCTGGCAACACTTAATGATTTTCAAGAAGCCAGAGTGACGCATTTCACACGCAAGCGCTCTAAAGGTAGCGACCGATCTCCGAGCGGTCATCTCTAACCTCTGCAATAGCCGCTCAGCATGTATCGGCCTAGCGAAACGAAGACGTAAGATCGGCCGCTACCTGATTCAACAACCTATCGTCTAAAAACCACGCCTCCTTGCAACGTAGCTACACCGAGTTCAGCTCGAAGAGCTAGGCCAGTCATTCGGTGTGGGCCCTGTAACCATTTCCTCAACATAGGCCTAAGTTGACGCATACCCGTTCGACGGGACAATGAAACGACGAGCCGACAATCGCGCGAATCCTACAACTCTAACTTAACGCCCGTCCGAATTCTCCAACCTCGATCTCGGAAACCCGTCGAATGCGAGGGGTCCCCTTCATAGGTCTCCATGTATGATTGGTTGGTGACATTGCCCCAACTCGCATACAGACGCGTCTTCTTCTGAATATTGTAGCTCACCGAAAGGTCCACTCGGCTCCGTGGGCTGACATAACGATCCTCTTCCGAACTGCTGCCCACACGATAGATTCTCTCGTCCTCGACGTTGACCTTCACTTGAGCGAACAATTTTTCTCGCTCATAACTCAACGTGAATTTCACCTCATTATCCGGGTGACCCGCCAGTTGCAAAACCTCCCCTGGTCGATTCGGATACTCGAGCTCCGTCTCCTGTTTCACGTAATTGCAATTAAACGACAAGCCATCCCCTAATAGAGGTAGATGCACCGGTTGATTCCATGTTAGCGACATTCCGCGAATCTGAGCATTCGAGCTATTCTCGTCGCGAGTCCGTTCATAGCCATCATACACGCCGCCGGAAACAATTGATTCGCCAGAGAAAATATAGTCTTCGGCAGCCTTGTCGAAAAGCTCCGCCGAAAACATCCCTTCATCCCCTACTTTCAAATCGACCGAGAAATCCACATTCGTGTAAAGCGTAGGTCTCAGATCCGGATTGCCTTCCGAGATTTCTCGATCCTCCAAATCAACACGTCGATAAGGCACAACATCGCCGTACAAAGGACGCTGAATCGTGTTAGTATACGAACTGATAAACGCCACCCGATCATTTAATCGATAGCGAACATGGGCATTTGGAAACGCATGCCCATAGTTCGACGAACCTTTAGTAGGATTCGTTGCAAGATAAACGAACTCCTCGAAATCGCCGTCCCCATCTTTGTCCAAAGCATCTTTCCCCAACAAAACCTCGTTACTCTGAAACGCGATAGACGTGTCTTCCTGGCGCATTCCAACCAAGGATCGCCACTTACCACGATTGAAATCGACCATACCAAAATAGGCATCGACTTGCTCCTCGACCTCGTAGGAAGAAGCATCCGAACGTTCGCGGGAGCGCCGTTCATCGTAGGTGAACGTGTCGAAATTATCGGCGATATACGAATCCGCCAAACCTTTATCGACCTGCATATCCAAACGGTAATTTCCCTCAAGTAAATCTCGACCAGTATCGCCCTTAAAAACCGAGGAAAGCCAAAACGCATCCTCGCCGGTTTGCCCGTCATAGTAAGCCGATTCGTAACTCAGGACATTATCACGAGCCCGGCTCTTCAATCCCATCCGCAATGAGAAATACTCGCTTCCAAACAAATCCTTCCACTTCACTTTCGAAGAAACAATCGTATCCGATTCATCGTCAATCCGGTCCCGCTCCATAAAATCCTCGAGATGAAAATTCTCCGGATTGAAAAGATCCTTCCCATCCGTCGCCACCACCTGCGGAAATCGATGATCCTGAATATCGTAGTGCAAATCGACATCCGTCTGGACGAAATCCATACTGTAGTAATCGATCGGCGTGTATTGCGCATCCTGGTACGTAAACTTTAGATCGGCCTCCCAATGTTCGCTATCCCAATCCGCGCCAATTGAACTTTCGATTTGTTCGCGCTCAGAATCATACCCATGATTGCCCCGCTCGACCAACGCGCCACTTACATTGCCTCCATTGCCGTCAACCGACTCATACTTCCCTTTGCTCAAACGATACTCGTAGTGAGGCAATTCCGAATGAGTCTTCAGGTTGCGATAACTGCCTCTCCAATGAAAGCGCAACTCATCGCGCACTTTGAAATCCAAAGAAGCTCCAATATCTTTATCCGTCATTGTCATCGGATTATCGGAAACTCGATACTCCTTAAGAACGATTTCCGACTCGCCATCGACGTTCCGGCGAAACCAATCCTTGGTCATCATCTGAGTCCCCTCTTGCTCCTTTTCATAGCCCAAGGAAATACGCCCGCCAAGCGTCTTCGCTTCATTCAAAGGACCGCCAATCGAAATACTAGCATCCGGTCCGAACTTTCCCACGACCGACTCGTAAACCGAACTCACGCTAATATTCGTCGTAAGCGCTTTCTGAAGATAAGCAGGTCGACTCCTAAGGCTAATCGACCCACCCAAAGAATCCGCGTCCTGGTCCGAAGTCACCGCTTTCATAACCTCTACCGAAGTCACTGAATCCGCAGATATGCTTCCCAAGGAACGCCGCGACGACTCGCCATCGATCGTCACATTGGCAAAAGACAAATCCGGGCGACGGCTAATCGCCTCGCTAACAGTCGAATCCTCCACCAACTTGACCGTATCCTTCTCGCTCACAATCGCGTTCGAGTCCGATTCTTCCTGCGGCTTCGCAGCCCAAGCGGAAGCAAGAAGCGCTCCCGAAAGGAAGATCACTGAAAAACAACGCCTAATCGGTCGTCCAAAATATAAAATCGTGCTCATTTAACTGTATCCATTACAAATCGCTATCCGCGAGATAATTGCCACCCACGCTTTCTTAGAAGCCCCAAGTCAGATCTGCTAAAGTTAACCCTTCTACTCCTTTATTTGGACAGCTTTAGGAGAGCAAAACCACTGTATACCGTGAAAAACGATCAGTCCGCCCTGAATCCCTAGCGAATTTCGGCTCCCAAGCCCGAACAATCGAAATTTCCTACGAATAAAAGTAAGCTCCCCTACAAATCGATTTTCAATCCCGTATCCACGCGCCAAGGCCGGTGACGATAATAGGTGGGACGCGACGGATCCCCCTCATAAAAATCCCAAAAGGGTTCGTTGGTGATATTCTTCCACTCAACGTACCAACGCGTTTTCTTTTGGATCTTGTAACTTAACGACAGGTCCATTTGCCGACTTGGGCCGTAATACCGGTCTTCCTCCGAGTTACTCGCCACGCGATAGATATTCTCATCTTCCCGCTCAATCGTCAATTGAACGAACAACTTCTCTCGCTCGTAATTCAAAGCGAATTTTACCGCCCTGTCTGGACTTCGAGTCAAAGGTAAGGTCTCGCCTAGACGAACAGGATACTCGATTTCCGTATCCAACATCTCGCAATTAGCATTGAAGGACAATCCTTCGCCTGCGAACGGCAAAACAATCGGCTGATTCCAAGTCACAGACGCTCCACGCAATTGAGCGCTCGAGCTATTCTCCTGGCTCTGCAATTCGAATCCATCGTAAATCCCACCAGAAACAATCGATTCGTGATTAAAGATGTAATCGTCAAGTTTCCGATCGAATAATTCCAAAGAAACTAGGCCTTCCTTCCCTACACGAACATCTAGCGATAAATCGATATTGGTGTAAAGCGTCGGCATCAAATCCGGATTCCCTTCCTCAATCTCTCGGTCCTCGAGCTTTACCTGCCGAAATGGTACGACATCTCCATATGCGGGACGTTCGATCGTATTCGTATAGGATGCGATCAAAGTCGTCCGATCGTTCCACTTATACCGGTAGTGAGCATTAGGAAATGCATGTCCATAATCGGATGATCCCACTGTCGGGTTGGTTCCAAGATAGACAACCTCCTCGAGATCACCATCGCCATCCTTATCCAAACCATCTGCACCGATGAGGACTTCATTACTTTGAAAGGAAATAGAAGTATTCTCCTGACGAATACCGACCAAGGCTCGCCACTTGCCGACTTCCAAATCAATCATTCCAAAATACGCGTCAATCTGCTCGTCCACTTGATGGGAAAGCGAATCGGAACGTTCTCGCGAGCGACGTTCATCATAGCGAAAGGAATCGAGATTCTCCGCAACGAACGATTTCGTCAAAGGCCCATCCGCCTTCGTATCCAATAAATAGTTCCCCATCAAAACATCATAGCCAGGATCGCTGAGCAAAACGGATGCCAAACTAAATACTCCAGTCCCCGAGTACGTATCGTAATAAGAGGACTCAGAGTTGATTTGCTCATCCCGAATACGGCTTTTAGCCCCGAACCGTATCGCCAGATGTTCATTCCCGAAAACATTCTTCCACTTAAAGTTCGAAGAAACAATCGAATCGGTCTCATTCGCACGTCGATCGCGTATCGAAAAATCTTCGAAAACAAACGCCTCCGCATCGCTAAACCCTTTGTCACTCGTGATCTCGATCGAAGGAAACTTCGGATCCTCAAGATCGTACCGCACGTCGACACCCGACATTACGAAATCCAAATTCAAATGATCGATCGGTGAAAAGCTCTCGTCTTGATAAGTCAGTTTTAAATCTGCTTCCAAATTGCCGCTCTCCCATTCTCCGCCGATAGAACTTTCGAGTAACTCAATTTCCGACTCAGCTTCACGAAATCCTTGCTCGATTTCAACGCCACTCACATTCGCCCCATCCTTATCAATAACATCATATTCCCCCACATTCAAACGATACTCGAAATGCGGGCGCTCCTCTCGATTCGTTAAATTCCGGTAACTACCTCTCCAAAAGAAATGAAGCTCCTCGCTTACCTTCAGATCCAAAGACGCGCTCAACTCATTAGTCGCATTCCATTCGCGCGAATCATTCACCTTCAATTCTTTCAGAGCAAAATGAGACTCCCCATCAACGTTTCGTCGAAACCAATCTTTCGTTGTAAACTCGACTCCCTCCTGCTCTTTTTCAACCCCCAAGGAAAGCCGACCTCCCAATGTCTTTGCCTTATTCAAGGGTCCCCCAATCGAAAAGCGCATATCATAACCAAGCTCGCCGACCAGAGATTCGTAAGTCGTCTCAATTCCGATCTTCGTGGAAATTGACTTCTGCTGGTATGCCCGACGTGTTTTCAAACTAATCGAACCTCCTCGAGAATCTGCGTCTTGATTCGGAGTCACAGCCTTCATCACCTCTACCGAACTAACCGAGTCCGCGGAAATGCTATCAAGCGAGCGACGCGAATCCTCTCCATCGATCGTAACATTCGCAAAAGCCAAATCAGGTCGGCGATTGATCGCTTCGCTCACGCTTGAATCGTCCACCAAATCGACCTCATCCTTTTCGCTCACGATGACATCGCTCCGAGGAGCCTCAAATTCAGTCTGACCAGGCGCTCCACTGGATGCCATCCCGATTAACAGAATAGCCAAACCACCACGTCTCATCGGACGTCCGAAAATCAAAGATCCGATCATATAAAAGAAACCACCCGCATCCGCCCAATTAACGGATCGTACAATCAGATTGGACAGCGTTTCGCAAGGAAAGGATTTCGAACGAGCCTAAAGCCATCAATTCCTATCAAAAACCACTGCCCGCACGCAACTCCCAGGCCATCTTTTGGATCCTCCTCAACGTAGTTGGTATGCTAAAGGTAGCGGCCGATCTCCGAGCGGCCATTATTGATGGAGCAGTTGAACGATTACATCGTTAAATGGCCGCTCGGAGATGGGTCGCTACCAAACTTGCAATGTATGGCCTTCGCTTGCGAAGTGCCGCCTTTGTTGAGCTAGACCGCTCTTAATATAGATCTTCCATACTTGGTACAGTCCGGGGACATACCGTGATCTACTTCACATTCAATGGCTGAGTCGAACGAAGATAGGCGAAGAAATCCACGATTCCTTTATCATCCAAGTCAGCGAGCAAGCCACTTGGC
>Ga0315327_10001358_pt1 | contig 12708 bp, 10 predicted proteins | sample M110032315metaG_FD_203460 | JGI IMG/M metagenome (GOLD analysis project Ga0315327, IMG submission 203460) | Ammonia-oxidizing marine archaeal communities from Monterey Bay, California, United States - M1 100m 32315 | ecosystem: Environmental > Aquatic > Marine > Coastal | place: USA: California... | reverse complement strand
CCCAAGAAGCTTGGTCTATCGTTTATGAATCTGGGGGGCATTATGTACCCCGAATGTGGATGTGGAAATGGGGATTGCCGTGGTTTTGGGCGAACGATGTAGCTCACGAGACTATCCACCTGAAAAACGAACGCGAACCTTACCAGCCCAAAACAATGCCTTTGAGCTTTAAGCATATTTCCCTTGGGGGAGGTCACAGTTACGAAAATCCCATAAAATACATCCAAGATATTTTAAAGCTTGAGAGTCAACTTCACGAAAGATTCAGAGACGGAGCCACTCCAGAGCAGGAAAGATATCATTTATTTTACTTATGTAAGTCTTTTAATTATACGGGTTATTCCTTAAATGATGAGTTTAGTCATAAATTTTTCCCTTACGGAAAAGATCAATTGAAAAGCTTCCTTGAAAGAGGTATATTCTATTATGACAAATTTCTTTCCACCTTTAAAGATACTGGGGAAAACTGGTATCTTCACTACCTTAAAGCAGAGTTACTTGGAAGGCTCACAAGAACCGAAGAGTCTTTAGCTGAGTACGCAATTTCTCATAAAAATCGCCCTGACAGAGGAGAGCCGTTGGTGCGCTTATTTTGGCACTATTACCATGCAAGTGAATGGGAGAAAGCTTTTAGCTACGCTCATAAGATAAAAACCTTGGAATGCCCCATCGAGCACGATGCTTGGCAAGTAGAAATTAACGCCTACTTTGAAAATAGCTGGGAGCTAAGGGATGCAGTTGGGGTAACATACCAAAGAATGGGTTCGGAAATTAAAAATAAAGGACTACTGGAAGAAGGCGTAGAAATATTCCAAGGGTTAGAAAAAAAATTTACTGACAGTGACGAAGAGCAACTTGAAAGAGTTCGAGGAAATATAAAATACATGGAAAACGAATTAAATAACTTATGAAGAAAAAGAAAAAGAAAATTGACGGCGACTTTACTGCGGTAGATCAAATCGAGGCTTACCTTAAAGATAATCAATCAGATCATTATAATTTTGAAGAAGAGAGGGACTATACCGTTTCGAGTGGTAGCCTAAAACTCGACATAGAAATGGGGGGCGGCATTAAACCAGGAGTCATCAGGGCTTCTGGAGTAACCGAGGGGGGGAAAACCTCTTGCGCTTTGGCCTTCGCTAAGAATTTTCAAAAAATAGACAACTCGATGGTGGTCTACGTTAAGTCCGAGGGGAGACTTTCCGACAACATGCTAGAACGTTCAGGAATCGATACTAGTCCTGAGAAATTATTTATATATAAATGTAATATTTTTGAATCTGTAATTGATTTACTGCGCCAATTAGTTCACGACAATATTAATGATACTCGCTACATGTTTATCGTAGACTCTATGGATGCCCTTATCCCCAGGGGAGATTTAGAAAAAGGCTCTGACGAGGCTGTGAAAGTGGCGGGCGGCTCCCTCTTGACCTCAGATTTCTTAAAAAGAATGGCTCTATCTTTCGCGAGCAAAGGCCATATTTGCTATATGATCTCCCAAGTTAGAAGCACTATCAAAATCAACCCTTATGAAAAAGGAGACCCCCAAATCACTAACGCATCTGGGGGAAATGCGGCCCTGCATTATAGTGATTGGATTTTGGAATTTCAGCCTAGATACAATAAGGATATTATTTCCACGCAACCCAACGGAAAAGGAGACCATCTAGGGCATTGGTGTAAAATTATTTTCCGAAAGACTGCAAATGAAAAAACGGGAATTGAAATTAAATATCCCATTCGTTACGGTAGGACCAACGGCCAAAGCATATGGGCAGAATATGAAGTGGTAGAAATGCTACAGATGTTTGACATGGCTCAAGCTAAGGGGGCGTGGGTTACAGTAAGCGATGAGATCATAGAAGAAGTCAAAGAAAAGCTCGATTTAGATTTCAAAAAACAGCACCAAGGAGTAGATAATTTAAGGAAGTATTTCGAAGAAAATACAGAAATAGGAAAATATCTTTTCAAAAAATTCAGAAATGTCTTGAAAAAGTCTTGATAAACCCTCAAAAAAGTGTAAATATAACATATGGGAGCGTACTGGATTCGATTTAGGGTCTTACGCCAAATTGCAAGCAGAGGATGATAGCTGGCCTCTTTAATCACCTATCAAAGGTTTCAACTGCCAAAAATGAAGTTGATATGGCTCCTTCCCTAGCTGAAGCTGACGCGATTCTCGCTCAGTTCGGTTGGACCGAAGAGGCTGCTGTAGCTGTTTAGGCTACCCGTCCTACTCTGGATGCTCGTTAAGGAGCTAGGGCGTCGATAGCGAGCAAAAAAAACTAGGAAATGCGAGGAGTCTAGTATAAATAAAGTGCCTCCAACCTCGCGTGTAGTTGTTAGTGGCGAAGCGCGAAAATTAACACTGACTAAGCTTGTAGTATGTTTGAGCCAACGGCTTTAAAGACAGGGGTTCGACTCCCCTCGCTTCCACCAATTTAATAAAGATGAGATTATATAATGTATATGGCAAACTCCAATCTAAAAACGTGACGAAATTCCTTATAGATTGGGAGGGTAAATCTAGATCAAAGCTGCAATTTAAAGCGAAACAATTTTTTAAAACTGTTTGGGAAAATCAAATAGTCTACGAAGAATTCCCCGTATTCGGGTCTAGAATGAAGGTAGATTTCTTAAACGCAACTAAAAAAATCGCCGTTGAGGTTAATGGGCCCCAACATTCAAGCTTCAATAAGTTTTTCCACAATAACTCTAGGATGAAATATTTAGACTCCCTGAAAAGGGATCACGAAAAATCCTTGTGGTTAGAACAAAATAACTTTACCCTTGTCGAACTTGAAAAAAAAGATGTTGAAACGTTAAGCAGAGAGCTGCTCTGCGAAAAATTTAAAATAATTATATAAAATGAACACAAACTACTGCACCGAAACCGAGAGAGATGTCCTTGCGGGACTCATGATTAACTCAGATCAATTAATTCGCAATAAAAAGATTTTACACAGCGATTTATTTCATGTACCAGAACATTCCTCTATCTACGAAGAAATCACAAGGCAACTAGAAGAAGAGAGACGCGTTTCTCCTGACTCGATGAGAAACAAGTTCGACCAGTTGGGATGGACTGACAGAAAAGGAAATAAAATTTCTGATTTAATAGCTGCGATCTGTGTTTCTCCTCCCGAAGCGGATGAAATCTCAGAATTAATTATCCAGCTCGTAGAGCTTGACTACCAAAGAAAGGGTAAGAAGGCGGCCATTAAAATACAAAACATTTTAGATGAAAACTTACCGTTGCCCGAAAAATTTGACCTAATTCAGGAAACTTTTGCGGAAGGAATGAGAATTCCTGTTTCGCAAGGAGAAAAACCTACAAAAATTTGGGACGGATACATTGAACAGAAAGAATACGATGCGGCTCACCCCGAGGAAAAAGAGGTTATCGGCTACGATTGGCCCTACCCAACCGTAACGGATATTTACGGCAAATTAAGAAGAGGCTGCGTCCATGTCGTTGTGGCGCGAGGAGGAGCAGGTAAGTCTACCATGATTAATCACGTCTCCAAACACCTAGTAGACAAATATGATTTACCAGCGCTTATCCTAGATACCGAGATGGACAAGGGCACTGTGCAAGATAGGATGTTCGCTTCAATTTCAGGAGTAGGTGTTCACCCCCTAGAGGAGAATAAGTGGTTTAAGAACGATGATACAAAGCGCAAATTTTACGAAGGCTCGAAAAAAATTAATGCTGACGAGAAAATTTATCATATATACGTAGGGGGCAAAAGTATACAGGAGATAGAGGCTATAGCTTTAGATTTCTATTACACCGAAATAGGTAGCGGAAACCCTTTTCTCATGGTTTACGATTACGTGAAATGTGATGCGGGGGCTTTAAAAAATAACTGGGCCGAGCACCAAGCCTTGGGAGACCATATGGATCGCTTGCATCAATTAGCCCGCAACTTAAACTGCGTGGTTCTTACTGCGGCCCAAGCCAATAGGAGTGGTGATTCTTTCGGGACCAATAGAAACGCTGCTGGGATAGCAGATGATAGCACGGCTATTGCGGATTCCGATAGAATCCAAAGATATGCGGAGTTTGTAGCCATTCTCAGAACTAAAACTTATGCTGACGTAGCCCTAGATGAACCTAACGTGGAAAACTCGGATGCCGATACCGCAGAAATTCGTTCCATAGCTAATCCTAACGACTTACAGTTTGGCACTCACATGTTTACCGTCATTAAAAGTAGACACGGGGGAGCAAGGTCAGCTGGACATATTGATTTCGTAGAAAGATTTGGGGCTAATGGCAAACGAACTCACTCCCGAAACTACATAAACTTATCTTTTGAGAACTTTCAAGTCATAGATAAAGGAGACTTGAGAGATATTGTGAGAAGCCAAAGCGAAGATCACGATTTATCAGACGGTCTTTTATGAATGATTTAAGGGATATTTTACACAAGTTAGGATACACGAATTTGCAAGATTCGGGTTCTGTGTACAGAACGAAGCCCCTGTATCGAGACTCGGGTAATGATACTGTATTGTGTATATTCAAAAATTCAGGATATTTCAAAGATCATGGGAGGGAAGAGTTTAAAGGACCCTTTGAAGAGCTGGTTAGGCTCACTCTCAATCTGAAAAGCTGCAAAGAAGCCGCTCGGTGGCTTGGTAAGACGGATTATGCAGAGACAAGGGATTATTACCAGAAGCAAGTAGAGTGCATAGGCGTAGATAAAATATTTGACCAAGAAAACCTTTCTTTAATTATCAAGGACTATTCTTATTGGAATCAGAGAGGTATTTCTAGCAAAATTTTAGAAAAATTTAAATGCGGGGTGGATAATGGAGTAGAAGGCGGTAAAATGCAGAACAGATATATATTTCCTATATTTGATTCTGATTTAAATATAATTGGCCTTTCTGGCAGAAAATTAGAAGCGCAGTCTAAGAGGCCCAAGTGGTTACATTATGGCTCTAAATCTAAATGGATTTACCCCGCCTTCCTAAATGAGAAGGAAATAAAAGACAAAAGCGAAGTTATACTTGTGGAAAGCATAGGGGACATGCTATCCTTATGGGAGAATGGCATCACGAACTGCATAGTTTTATTTGGGGTAAATCTAAGTAAGCCCGTGCTATTTCATCTCATAAAATTAAAAGTAAAAAAAATTATTATCGCCCTAAATAATGATGGTGATAATAAAGCGGGAAATAAAGGGGCGTTGAAAATACTTGACTTATTAAATTATTATTTTACTAAAAATAATTCATTGATAGCCTTACCTCCAAAAAATGATTTTAACGAAATGAGTAAAGAAGAAATATTAGATTGGAAAGCTAATGTCTAAAGAACAAATATTATCGGCATCCCGAATAAAGACTTTAGAATCTTGCTCTTGGAAATTCTGGTGTACATACGAACTTAAACTCCCTAGGTCTCAAAATGATGGAACTTCTCGCGGATCGGCATGTCACCTCGTTCTTGAGGTATTGTTGAACCCGCGACACAAAAAATATATCACTAAAATCATTAAGAAAAATACCGTTCATTGTGTTCCCTCTATCGTTAGATTACTCAAAAAAAGTTTAAACAAAGATGGCTTCCTAACTCATGATAATCTGGAGCTTTGCGATGATATGATTATCGTCGCTTTGAACTTAGACTTCTCAGGAGGCAAGGGGGCTAAAATTGACAAGCCAGAAGAGGAATTCCTAATAGACAGCAAGAGTCCTCGCTATAAAATGATGGGCTACATTGACAAGCCAATTCAATACAAAAAAGAAGGTAAGGTTAAAATCGTCGATTACAAAACTAACAAAAATAAATTTGTAGAAGACGAGGTGGACTACAACGTGCAAGCCTTTGCCTACCTCTTGGCCGCTAAACAGATATGGCCCAAACTAACTGATGCCTCTATCCAGTTTCAATTTTTAAAATTCCCAGATGATCCGTGTATTGAAATAAAATACTCTGAAGAACAATTAGCTGGATTTGAGTATTATCTTGAGGACGTTTATAACAGAATCAATAATTTCTCCGAAGAAGACGCCAAAAGCAATTTTGCCAAAAATAAGCCTTTCCCCAAAAAAAAGGAGGGGTTTACGGGCCCCTTAAATTGCGGCTTCGCAGAATACGAGGGTCATTTAAAGAAGGATGGAAATCCTCGTTGGTATTGCGAACATAAGTTTGCTTTTGATTACTATAGCGTAGTAGATGAGGAAGGGAACACTCTATATAGCTCAAAAGATAAAGAAGATTTAAAGCCTAAAAAAAATCAGAGCATCGAGAAAAGGCACTACGCGGGGTGTCCCGCGCATAATCAACCTTTGCCCTCCGATGGAGAGCGAGAGGACCCAAGCGATTTCCCCTTTTGAGTTGACTTCTTTTAAAAAGTTTTTTAATATAACCTTATGGACGTGGTTCCACTTTTTAAGTCTCAATACAGTATAGGTAGATCGATCTTAACTCTGGAGGACGAGGGCGCATCGCAAGATAGCGGCCCTGATTCTATTTTCGATATATGCGCGGCCAATAACTTAAGCACCTTCTTCTTGGTCGATGATAGCATGTCGGGCTTCCTTCAGGCGTATGTAAATTCTAAAAAGAATAACGTTAAAATGATTTTCGGCTTGCGAATTCCAGTCTGCCCAGACTTAGAGCAAAAAAATGCTGAGAGCTTAGATAAAACGTGCAAATATATTATATTAGCTAAAAACACTAATGGGTACAAGCGTTTAATAAAATTATTTTCACAATCTTCGTTGAAGGGCTTTTATTACACTCCTCGCGCTGATTTCACATTAATCTCCTCCGTCTGGAATGATGAAGACTTGCAGCTAGCTGTCCCCTTTTATGACTCTTTTATACATAAAAATTCCCTACAGGACGCTTGGTGTCCCGAACCACCCCCAGACTTTAACTTAGATTTAATCATAGAACAAAATAGCTTGCCCTTCGATCACCTTATTCGTAACCGAATTGCCGAATACGCAAAAAATAATAAAAAATGCAATTTAGTTAAGGCTCAGAGTATTTATTATAAAAATAAAAGTGATTTTAAATCCTACATAACTTTTAGAGCTATCGACAAAAGGACTACCCTCGGAAAACCCAATTTAGAGCACATGGGAAGCGATGAGTTTTGCTTCGAAAGTTGGCAAGAAAAAAATAATGAAAAAACTTCTTAGATACGATAAAGAAAAGACTTTCGTCTTTATAGACTGCGAGACATTTAATCTATGTCTTAATTTTTGCCATAATCTTCCGTGGCAAATTTCAATGTTGAAAGTAAACGGCGACGAAATTTCCAACTCTAAGGACTTTTACATAAAATGGGACACTCACCTTAAGATCGGAGCAGAAGCGGCCAGAATCACGCGCTACAGCCAACAAACGATGGATAAGAAGGGCGTCTCCCCCGAGGATGTTTATCCCACTATCAAAGATTGGCTCGATAATGCTGACTACATAGTCGGCCACAACATTTTAGGCTTTGATATCTATTTGATTAAGGGCCTCTATGAATACATGGGTGATGACTACAGCCATTTAGCTGATAAGGTAATCGATACTAACTGCATAGCGCGAGGAATACTCACTGAAAAAAAATACCGCAAAAAAGATAATTTTTTAGAATACCAATACCGTAGCGTGGCTAAGAGAGCAAAGGGGGTAAGGACTAACCTTACTGCGATGGGAAAATATTATAATATTGATCACGATTATGGTAAATTACACAATGCCTTGGTCGATTTGCAGCTCAACTTAAAGGTATGGAATAAATTAAAATGGGAGATTGAGCTATGACTAAGTTGGATGATCAATACCTCCATATTTTTACCCCCGCAGGTATGTGGGGAGATCAAATATTAAATTTATTTGCCTCTCATTACCATATGGAGAATATGGGTAGAAAAGGACTAATACTTCACACGGGCAAAGACCTTTTCGCGTCCCATCATCACCACTACGCTCCTATAGAAAGGGATATTTTAAAATTTTGGACTACTTTCGATTTCGTCAAGGGTATTCTTTTTGACGTAAACCAGAGGACATTACCAGAAGATGCCGCCAATAGTAATTATGATATTTTTCCATTCTTGGACTTCCCATACGATGATGATTATAAATGTGATTTGGCAAATCATATTGATTTTTCTCTTTTCCCTGACTCTTCTCTGAAGGTGAGCGCCTCTAAAGTCGCAGTATTTCAGCCCATCTCTCTCAAAAATAAACCTCCATTGCTAAAAAATGATTTTATTTGCGAGTGGGAACTTAGCGTTAATCAACTCATAGCGAAGGGCTACACTATTTATGTAATAGGGGGCGCTGAAGACACGAAAAAATACGACACCTTGTACCCACAATTCTCAGGCAGGAAACAAATAATTAACCTAATGGGAAAAATTTCTATGTTTGAAGCTATTGACTTGGTTATGAATAGGGCGGATTTTGTCCTTTCGTGTGATAGCTGGTCAGGTTGGTACGGGATCGCTTCTAGGGTTAAAACTGCTTTTTGTGCTGGCCCCCTAATTGAGGATGGGACGGATAAAAAATATTTAAATTTAATTAAAAATAAAGACATTTTTTATATGGATTATTCTTCAAAAAAACAGCAAGCTGATACGAGTATTTCTCAATGGATAGAAAAGAACACATGAGCTTATATACTGAAAAATTTTCCCAACTAGACCTTAATCTCCACGGAGTTAGGCTTCCGACCTTCGCTATAGATAATAAATATAAGCACGAACTAGGGGTTAGCGAAGATATAGATAACTTTAACTTTCTCAAATCGTTATGCAAAAAGGGCCTCAAAACTAAAAAACTTTCTTCTGGCGCGTACAAAAAAAGACTCCAGTACGAACTCGAAACCTTAGAAAGCCTAGGGTTCGTGGACTACATCTTATTAGTGTGGGACGTAATTAATTTCTGTAAAAAAAATAATATTGCCATCGGCTTGGGAAGAGGCAGCGCAGCAGGGTGTTTGGCGTTGTTTTTAATTGGAGTAACGGGAATTGACCCAATTAAGTATGATCTTTTTTTTGAAAGATTCGTTTCGAAGGTTAGAGCCAAGAAAAAGACAGTAAAGGGCGTAACGTATTTAGACGGATCATTGATGGTAGACGTAGATGTGGACGTATGCTATTACAATAGAAAAAAAGTGCTTCAATATCTTAAGGAAAAGTTCCAAGGAAAAACTAGCAAAATCCTCACCCTAAACACTCTAAGCTCCAAACTACTTGTTAAGGAGTGCGGAAAAATTATCGCGGAAGAAAGTGATCAGGAAATGACTAAAATTTCCGCCTTGATACCCAAAGTTTTCGGACAAGTGAAAAGCCTACCCGAAACATATGAGGAGGTGGAGGAGTTTAAGATTTGGGCTGATGATCATGCGGAAACTTATAAAATTGCCTTAAAATTACAAGGACTAGTTAAGAACAAGGGAGTCCACCCATCGGCAATTGCCCTCTCTCACGACTTGCTCGAAGATTCGTGCCCCATTGAGCTTTGCTCCGATAAAGAAAATTTTGTATCATCCTACGATATGAATTGGGTTTCTATCTCTAATGTAAAGTTAGACATCTTGGGGCTTCGATGTGCATCGGTAATAGACGACGTATGCAATCAATTAAATATTGATAAAAAAGATATAGACTTGAATGATCCGTTTATCTACCGCCATTTTCAAGACCTAAAGACTCCTCATGGATTATTTCAAATTGAAGCGGAAACAAATTTTAAAGTTTGTCAGAAAGTTAAACCACGAAATTTGGAAGAGCTCAGTGCGGTGCTCGCGCTGGCTCGACCAGGAGCTTTAGCCTACGTTGATCAATACGCTAATTACACGAACAACGGTACTGTGGACGCGATTCACCCCTTCTTTGAGGACATTTTATCGACCACGGGTGGCGTTTGCTTGTACCAAGAGCAGATGATGAAAATGGCGCATAAAATTGGGTTTAGCCTTGATGAGGCGGAGATTTTGAGGCGCATCGTCGGAAAGAAAAAGGTGTCGGAAGTTCGTAAGTGGAAAAAGAAAATTAAAGAGAAGGTCGCATTAAATAAACTGGAGCCAGAAATTTCAACCGTACTTTGGAAGGTCCTAGAGGACTCGGCTCACTACTCCTTCAATAAGTCTCATTCGATTGCTTATGCCGCATCCGCCGCCTTAACGACTTATCTAAAATTTAAGCATCCGCAAGAGTTTTTTCTAGCTTTGCTGAAAATGACACGTCATGAACCTGATCCTATACTGGAAATTTCTAAGATACATAGAGAAATGAACGTAATGGGCTCGAAGTTGTTGCCGCCTCATTTACTTAAATCTAAAATGGACTTTTCGGTTGAAGGAGATTCAATTAGATTTGGCCTATTATCAGTTAAGGGTATATCCGACAAATCTATAGAAAAGCTACAAAAATTTAAAAATGACTATTCTAGTAAATTCCAAGTTTTTGAAGCCGCTAAAAAGGCTGGTATAGGAATTGGGGTACTATGTGCTCTAATTCAGGCGGGAGCTTTTGAAGGGTTCACTCAGTCGAGGACAAGAGTGGTATACGAAGCTCAAATATGGAGCATTATTACCGCGAGAGAAAAAGTCCTCGTCCATGAATTTGGTGAAAAATTTAATTATGATTTAATTGGAATTATTAAACATCTCTACTCCACAAAAGACGCTAATGGCAAGCTTTACATAAAGGAAAGCCGCCAAGCTACCATAAAAAAGAAAGTAGAAAAATACAATGATATCTATAGGCAAAATAATAAATCTGAAAATTTTGCTAATTGGTACTATGAAAATAAATTGCTTGGATATACCTACGGGATAAGATTAATAGATATTTGGTCAGATTATACTAATAATTTAATAACTCTAAATACTGCTCAGAATTGCGCCGTAGACTCTAGGGTAAAAGTAGTCGGCTTCGTCGAAGGAAAGCCCTACAGGGGTACGTCTCGGAACGGGAATCCCTATTTCAGGTTCAATCTTTCTGATGAGAATGGGCAAATCAAAATAATGATATTTAATGATAAAATGTGGGATGCGATTGGCAAAGACGGCTCCAAAGCGCCTCTCGATGGTGAGGTTGTTATTGTCAAAGGAGTCACCAAAGACGAAGTAATATTCGCTGACGAGATATATCCTCAAAGAAAAAATTCTATTTACACCAAATTATCTGATTTGAAAGATAAGAACCCCTCTAAGGATAATAGCTTGACAAATGATCAAGATACCTTATAATAAATGGTATGAGTTTACAATTTTACAAACCCAATCAAAAATCTACAGGTACAGCGTGTTCATTTTGGCGCAACTCCGAGGATAATACCTTTTGGGCAAGCTTAATTAAGCAGGAGTCTTGGAATACGAAAACAAAAACTGGATCATTCTCGAAAAATAAAGACAACCCCAAGAAAAGAGCAATCGTTAAGTTCAGTGACCTAGAGATCGCTGCTTTTATTGACGCGATTGAAAGGAACGTGGAATACAGCGGATATCACGGAAGCCAAAAACAAATAGTTAAATTTAATTTTAAGCCTTACGTGAAGAACGATGAACAGCTAGGTTTTTCTTTTGCGGTTAATCGAGAGGATAAAGAGGATTCTACCGATAAGCAAAATTATCTTATCGGTTTTTATTATCCCGAGGCTATGAGATTAAAAATTTACCTCCAGACTATCCTAATGGAGAGCTACAAGGTCGATTATAATCCCCAAAAATCTTCACCCAAAGAGAAAAGTGAAGATTACGACTTCTAAAAGTGATCAGAAAAAAAGTATTACTATTAACTGATTTCTCCTTGGTGAAAACAGGTTTTGGGCGCAATGCGAAAGCCCTTTTATCATACTTATATAAAAAAAATAAGTACGACCTAGTTCACCTTTGCGTGGGAATGAACGAGGAATCAGCGGAGCTCAAGAAAACTCCTTGGAAATCTATAGGCACTATGCCCGCATCCCGCGAAAAGCAAGCTGAAATAAGCCGCGACCCTAAATTACAAAAAATTGCCCATTATGGAGCTTATAATTTAGATAAAGTAATCGAAGAAGAGAAGCCTGATATTTTTATTGGAGCTCAAGACATCTGGGGGCTAGATTTCGCCGTGAATAAGCACTGGTTTGATAAAATTAGCTCTGCTGTTTGGACTACTCTAGATTCCCTCCCTCTCTTACCTAGCGCTGTCGAATTGGCTCCCGAAATTAAAAATTACTGGATGTGGAGCAGCTTCGCCTCTGACGAAATGCACCGATTAGGGCATAAACATGTCAAGACGATGCACGGTATTATTGATACTCAGAATTTCTCTAAATTAAAAGACGCTGAAAAACAGAAACTCCGCGAGGAAAATAACATCCCACAAGATTGTTATGTAGTGGGTTATGTTTTTAGAAATCAATTAAGAAAATCTGCCCCGAATTTGCTTGAAGGTTTCAAAATTTTCCGTAAGAAAAACCCCCATATTAAGAACTCTAAACTTCTACTTCATACAAGCTTTCAAGAAGGCTGGGATTTGAAAGCATTAGCCGACGAGCATAAGGTGGATTGGAATGATATAATCACGACTACTATTTGCGGCAAATGTCATAGATACGAAGTTAAACCCTTCTCTCGCCCCAACGATAAATGTAAATTCTGCTTGGAACCTAATTCAGTTAACACCACTGGTGTAGCGCTCGGTGTTTCGGAGAAAGAACTGAATGAAGTATATAATCTAATGGATGTA
>Ga0315327_10001357_pt1 | contig 12716 bp, 10 predicted proteins | sample M110032315metaG_FD_203460 | JGI IMG/M metagenome (GOLD analysis project Ga0315327, IMG submission 203460) | Ammonia-oxidizing marine archaeal communities from Monterey Bay, California, United States - M1 100m 32315 | ecosystem: Environmental > Aquatic > Marine > Coastal | place: USA: California... | reverse complement strand
GGTCTAGAAGATGCTGGCTTTACTGTCTTTAAACCTGCTGGCACTTTTTTCGTCACTGCAGATATTAGACCATTCGGAATTTCCGATGGTCGACAATTCTGTCTAGATTTACCTGAACTATGTGGGATTGTTGCTGTTCCTAATGTTGTCTTCTATGACAATAAAGAGGAAGGAGAGTCGCTCGTTCGTTTCGCTTTCTGTAAACAATTAACAGTATTGGAATCTGCCGTCTCGAGGCTAAGGGGTTTGGGAGTCGACAAATGAAAATCGCTGGAATCCAACATGACATTATCTGGGAAGACCCTGAAGCCAATTTCTCCATATTGCAGCCGTTGATTGAAGAGGCAGTTATAAACGGTGCAGAACTCATTGTTCTAACAGAGTTGTTCAGTACAGGATTTTCTATGAATACTTCTAAAATCGCTGAAAGTCAGGACGGGCCAAGTACTTCCTTCTTAATTGAGCAAGCTCGTCAGACAGGAGTACCTATTTGTGGTTCAGTGCCGTCACTCCAACCTTCTTCGACATATCCGCAAAATTGTCTTATCGTCGCACATCCAGATGGTTCATTAGATCAATACGCGAAAAAGCATTTATTTACGTTCGCTGGGGAACATAACCATTACGAAGTTGGAAAAGAAAATTTGACGTTGGATGTGGAAGGGTTAAGTGTAAGTTTCTTTGTTTGTTTTGACCTTCGGTTCGCACCTGAATTTTGGAACTTAGCCAAGGAAACTGACCTCTTCATAGTGGTTGCTAATTGGCCTGAAAGCCGACGAGCACATTGGAAATCACTTCTCCAAGCGCGAGCGATTGAGAATCAGTCCTACGTATTTGGTGTTAATAGAGTTGGAAGCGGAAACGGAATTGAATACTCCGGCGATAGTTACCTTTTCGATCCTTTGGGAGAAAGCATTGCAGCGGCTCCTACAAAAACACCTACGGTACTAATGGGTGAAGTAGAGAAACGGGTTGTGGCTGAGGTCCGTGAAAAGTTTCCCTTTATTGAGGATCGATGAGTTACATATCTCTATTGAGAACGTTCACCTAACATCAAAACTTTTCCATCTCGGTTTCCGATAATGATCTTTCCATCCCAAACTGCTGGAGTAGCTTCTAGACAACCATTTCCTACTTGGATTCTCCATAGAAGAGGCGGTCTAATGTTCGTGTTACTTACGTCAAAAGCATTGAGATAGCCTTCGCAATCAGCTTGCAATAGGACGTCATCTACAACTACAGGAGAGCTCCATAGGGGGCCTTGTATCAGAAACTCCCAACGGATTTCGCCGCTGAGACGGTCTATTCCCATTAATCGTGCTGAATCTGTTGCCACGATAAGAATGTCTTGATGGAGAGCAGGTGTTGCCCAAACACCATCGGGTAATTCCTCGTTATCAAAAACTGACCAGACTAAAGGATCTTCTGTGTTTGATGGATCAAGTTTAACAATCTGGCCCACTTGAAATGAACGCGAATAACCTCTTTCGTATTCAACTCCGACATAAAGGAACCCCTGTTCATCCACAACGACTGTTGCATCCACGTCGTCACCGACCCAATATCTGAAATTGCGGACAGGATCTTCCCCTACTGACAGAAGAGATAAGTCCCATCCTTGAACGAGGCCACCAGAATTTGCAAAATATGCTGTATCTCCACTGATAGCGACAGAACCTTCGATTGATACATTGCTGCCTACGGTGAAAATTAAATCATCATCATAACCAGGCGCTGTGAAGACTAACTCAGGGTCAGCAGCAACTAGGCCTTCTGTGTCAAAGGAACGATTCAATTTAACTATGTGGAAAATTGAGTTTTCGCCGCCTTCGAAGAGATAATCATCAATTATTAACGGGGCTCCATCCCAATCATTATTCCAAAGACTCCCTTCAACAGTATCGGAATCAAGGCTCCATAGAACAACGGGTTCGCTTCGATCAATAGCGATGACGCGAAGCAAATCATCCCTACCACCGGCATAAATGATGGGATATCCATTGGGGTCCACAGTCACTGAACCTTTGATGATGTCATCTGTTTGCAAGGGTTTCAATAACTGTTTTCCTGTGTCCGCATCAATAAAATGAATTGCTCCATCTAGAGCACCAAAAACTGCCCACGTTATTTCACCACGTTCGAAAATAGCTGGTTGCCCTGTCCAACCAAGGCCACACCATTCTTCATTTTGATAATCGAGCATAGTTACCCCACAAAGCAATTGGTTTTCGGGGTACTGCCATTTAATTTCTGGATTATCGGGTATCGGGCCTGTCCCATAAAAAGTTCTTGTGGGATTACCTCTAAACGTTAATAACCCTGGGACGGTTGTACCCCATGGTTTCCCTACTGAATCTGGGTTTACCCATCCGGGGTATGGATCAGGTTCAGGTGTAGGAGTGGGAGTTGGGACTGGAGTTGGTTCTACAATAGGTTCAGGAGTCGGAGTTGGAATCGGAATCACTGTAGGGGTTATAAATACCTCTTCTAGTGGTTCATCTGTTTGGATGAATATCCAAATCCAAGCTCCAAGGGCCGCTCCTAAAGCAAATAAGGCTACTGGGATTGCCCACCGGATCGAATGGTTGCCATCTTCTTTGCGTGGCTTTGCATAGCGGGGAGAATAGGAATTCAACTTTTGCTCTTATCGCCCTTTGAAAACCGCTGATCGACGCTCTTCAAAAGACGCGACTCCTTCTTTAGCGTCTTCGGTTGACATTAACCGTGCTTGAGTTGACCCAAGGGCATCAACGCAAGCTTGGAAGCCTTCATCCAACCAGCGCCGAGATGATGCCTTTGTTTCTTGAACAGCTAATGGTGCCATCTCGCAAATACGTTCTGCTATTGCAGTAGCGCGAGCAAGTTCAGTACCCGTAGGCACGACTTCCTGCACTAAGCCAATCCTATGTGCTTCTTCGGCATTAAATTCGTCACACGTAAGCAAGTGATACATTGCGTTCCCCCAGCCTCCCCTCTCAACAAATCTTATAGTTGCTCCTCCTGTTGCATGAATGCCACGAGCTGGTTCAAGTTGTGAGAATCTACAATTTTCAGCAGCGATGATGATATCTCCGGCAAGTGCGAGTTCGATTCCAAAGGTATACGTTATTCCTTGAACAGCAGTGACTATGGGTTTTTTGCATGCTCTTCCCAATGCCATTGGGTCAACGCGCTCACTTGCGTTTGTGTGGGATCGGTTATTCTCAGACATTCTTTGTGTCCATTTGGGAAGATCCAGTCCTGCTGTGAAATGATCTCCGTAACCGAAAAGGACTCCTACCCACAATTCATCATCTTCATCAAGCAAAGTTATTGCATCAACTAGCTGTGCCGCCATTGTTGGGGTATATCCATTGTACTTTTCAGGACGATTTAATCCGATGAGCAAAATGTGATCTTTAATCTCTGTTGTAACTGAGCCTTCATTATCAACCATATACATTGACCTTAGTGCGTTTGTTAAGAAGTTTTACAACAGGTGACCTGTCTAGGTCAGTCGTCGCTTACAAGTCTGAAGGCACGTTGTAGAAGAGGGGCCTCTTGACCGGGTTGTATTTGTTCCTCTGTTACCCCATCGTCCCATAAAGACCCTTGCGTGACTTGTTCACTCATTTCTTCATCTGGAACAACTTGAAGAAAAGTTTCCTCAAAAGGTTCCGAGATTAGCTCTTCAAGATTTTCACGTTCTTGAATCTCAACTCCCAAATCATCATCTTCTTCCAGAATTAAAGCATCTTCTACAGGAATTTCAATGCTTACATCCGGTTCGGGGTATGCATCTTTTATTACTTGAACTGGGGTGGCATCTTTTTCTGATGCACTCTTTGACTTTTTCTTACGTGTCTTAGAAGTTGAACGGTTATCTGTTATGACCCAACCTACTGGAACAGTTGTTCTCCCAACATGGATTTCGCATAATGGTGATCCATCTGGTGCTTTCTCGTGGTTTGGTTCAACTATCCATGCTCTTCTTGATTGAGGAACCATTAGCAGTACTGCTTCGGCTTCTCGACCACAGCCAACACGATTACAGAAATCAGTCCTACCCACGCCATGAAGCTACATCATATGGGACCAATCTGCGTACCTATAATAAAAAATTTCCTATACTCTTCTTTCTTGACTTGAAAAGTCAGCTGCAATTTTATTATCTATAGCTCATAGGCAACCTGATCAAATGTTTTCATTTAAGATGAGGTATCTACCTGAGGAGGCATCATTTATTCTTGGCTAACGCTTGAGAAACTTTCACAACAATTTGAATTGTGCGGAGTTTCTGCTGATTCCACGGTTACTGTTCTGAGCAACGAGTTATCGGAAGAAGATTTTAAATCTGCTGTTCTACTGGCATTAGAAAAAATCGGATGCCAGTTGGTTCCGTTGACTATTCCATTCGGAAATAGACAGTCGTTTGCGGATCTACTTAACCATAAAAGCGCATCGTTAGCTTTTTCTAGGGCCGATCTTGTAATTGACCTAACACAAAATATTGATCATGCGCATATGTCACAACTTCCTTTGAGCGAAACGCGTGTACTCGCTATAGAGAGAACAGTTGCGAATAATCCGCAGTATTTAATGACTAGTACTGGAATTGTTAAAAGGGCCAAGAAGGTTGCCGGACTTCTAGCTGACGGCGGACATGTATTTATTTCATCCCCATCAGGCACGCAAATTAGTTTCGACCTTGCCGATTGTTTAATAAAAGAAAAAACCGGTGTCCCCTCAGAAAAAGGAACGATAGCTACGTGGTCATCTGGATCAATTGAACTTTTCCCTGATGGAAATAACATCAATGCTGAAATCATCGTTATGCCAGGAGATATTATCCTTGAAGCTCAGCACATTGTAAAGAGTCCTGTCCGGTTAGAAATAGCAAGAGGGAACGTCGTTGAGGTTCAAGGGGAATCAAGTGATGCGAATCTCATTAAAGCACAACTTGAGTACCACCCGAGCTCAGAAGATGCTTACGCATTTCGAAGCGTTTGCCTAGGTTTACGTCTTCACCCTGGGCCTGAACATAAAGGGCCTTTCGACAGCAACAAAACTAAAGGAATGCATAGTTGTTCCACTGCTGGCTGGGTTACTTTAACAACTGGAAGCAAAGACCAACTGGCGCTTTCTCTTACCATGACCAACGCTAGTGTCATGGTGGAGAACGTACAGATCTTCTCAAATGGAAAACTCTCTGCAAGTCTCAGTCCGGACATCTACGAACTTGCTGCGCTGGATTTATAGAACGTTTAAGTCTTGCATAATCGAAAATGGGCGGAACCTACGTTTTGTTCAATCTTATGAAATTAGGTCTGGACCTTATGTGTTTCGTAAGGTAACGTGCCTCTCAAGGATTTACTGAGGTACAAGAATGAAGAAATTTTTGGGAATAGTGATTTTAGCTGTCTTCGCTTTTGGTGCTTGCGGAGGAGGGAACTCTGATGATGCGCCACCAGCTACTCAAGACAATGGAGATACGGTTGAAACTGAAGATACACAAGGTGATTCAACAACAACCGAGGAGACCGAGGGGACCGAGGAACCAGTTGTTGTTGAACCAACCCCAACTGCGCAAGTTGTTATCCCTACCCCAGCTCCATTAATTCATACAGTGCAACCTGGGAATTCGTTAAGTCAAATTGCCCAGAGCTATGGCGTTCCGATTGAATTACTTGCTGCAGAAAACGGTATAGACGACTACAACCTTATTCAAGTTGGTCAAGAAATTATTATTCCTCTTCTTGAAGAGGAAGAGGAATAATAAATTTCCTCTTTTACTCTACTTCCGAGATCGTCACGGAGTGTATAACAACATCTTCAACTGGCTTATCACCAGGTTGAGTGGGAACTTGTTGCATAGCTTCTGCTACTTCTAACCCTTTTATGACTTTGCCAAATAGGGAATATTGAGGAGGAAGTCCTACTCCGCTTCTTCCAGTCACAATAAAGAATTGACTCCCATTCGTATTAGGTCCTGCATTCGCCATTGCTATTGAACCAATTTCATACCTACCAGGTTCTGGAAGTTCATCAGCGAATCGATAACCTGGCCCACCTCTTCCTGAACCTTCCGGGCATCCACCTTGGCACATAAACCCATTTATGATCCTGTGAAAAATAAGACCGTCGTAGTAGTGGTAACGGGATAAGAAAACAAAATTATTCACCGTGAGTGGAGCATTAACGTTGTCAAGATGAATAATCATTTCCCCCAAAGAAGTTTCCATTTTTGCTGTATAGGTTTTCCCATCCTCTATGCATATGGGTGGCTCTTGGGAAAAGCTTGTTTGCCGTGGGCTTGATCCATCAGGATTCGGACAATCAGTCATAAATTCTCTCTTTTCATATTTATTACGTGAACGCTCACCCTACAGGTATTTCGTATTTCGCTCCACCATCCCCTGTTGGAAGCAATTATGAATCTACGATCCGCAATATGGTACAGAAGTCAAGAAGAGGAAAGATCCGAAAAATTCGGCAAAAACGGATGACTATTTCTTGCAGTGTTTGTGATGTTACTTGGAGAGGAAAACCGGGTGACCGATGCTGGAGTTGTGGAACTGAAGAAACCATCGAAGCTGTACCTGTTCAAATCAAAATAGTTTCTTAAGTAGACACAGGCGGCCAGTCGATGATCTAACCCCCGATGATCATCGACTGTTTTTGAGCCACCCGTTTAACTCCACAGTGGCCGATAGCCCCCCGGTCAAATCAGCCACACTGGAGTCGAAGATGTGTCATATGTCACAGTACACAATCCAGAGGCTTAAACCAAACAATTCATAAAAAAGTCTTTCGCGAAGAACAATATCAAGAGGAAATCCGATCTAGCCTGTAAGAAGAACACTATGTCTACGAATATTCTTTTTCCTATTTTAATTGTGGCGGTGAGCCTCTTTGTTACCTTCACTGTTTATTCAAAAACCAAACAAAAGCCGCAACCGAAAATCTTTAGATTACAAATCCCAAAAAAGAAAAAGACGAGATTGCGAGATGCTGACGTTTCAGTAAACATTCATGAAGAACACAAGATTCATGAGGGAAATGCTTTATCGAAATGGCATAAGACCCACGAAAGCACAATACTCACTTTCTTTGAGTTAGCTGACAACGTTATGAGTCAAAGCCATGACACAGAAATTGATAACGATTCAATTTTGCAGAAATTGCCGAACTTAGATGAGGCTTCTACTTCTCACCCAGCGCCTGACATAGGTGCTGAACTTGCCACTCTTGTTGGAATCGTCAATACGGGATGTGTTTCTTTTTCACGTAATGATATGAAAACGTTCGCTGAGCAAAAGTTGCTTTATTTTGACTATCGGGCACTATGGCTACCAAGAATTCGCCAGTATGTATACGATTTTGAACGTCTCATTCATCTCCGAAAACTATTACCCTAACGTTGCACCCAAATCCCAAACTCAATTTGGTTTCGTTTAGTTGAACAGAGCTATTACTTGTAAAGAATCCGGTAAGAACTTATGGAAAAAGTGGTTATAGAAAAATATTCAGCCAGAATATTAGATGTACATAAAATTAAGAAAAGGTGAGTATGAATGACTTAAGCGAAGTAGTCAATGTTGCTGCGAGATCAGAAGCTGCGACAAAGATCTACGGGAAAGACGACACGCTTGTTCGCGCCCTTGACGGCGTTAATGTCTCCTTCGAATCAGCGAAGTTCACAGCCATTATGGGGCCCTCTGGTTCTGGCAAGTCAACCCTAATGCATTGCATGGCGGGTCTCGATGGGCTCACAAGTGGCAAGGTTTATATCGGTGAAACAGACTTAACTGAATTAAGTGAAAAAGAACTAACGCTACTTCGCCGTTCACATGTTGGTTTCGTCTTCCAGTCATTTAATTTGGTCCCCACGTTAAATGCCCTTGAAAATATAACTCTCCCTCTTGATCTCGCAGGCGTGAAAGCCGATAAAGAATGGATAGATCAAATAGCTGACGTTGTGAGCTTAACTGACCGGTTAAAGCATCGACCTAATGAATTGTCTGGAGGACAACAACAAAGAGTGGCTGTTTCACGAGCTCTTGCAAGTAAACCAAATATCATCTTTGCTGATGAACCAACAGGGAACCTTGATTCAAAAACTGGTAACGAGATACTTGAATTTATGCGAATAGCGACAACAGAACTACAGCAAACAATTGTGATGGTAACTCATGACCCAGTTGCTGCTAGCTTCTCTGACAGAGCTATCTTTCTTGAAGATGGAAAGGTTGTAGGTGAACTTATGGAACCTACTGCTGATGGTGTACTTGATGAGATGCGAAGTTTTGGTAACTGAGCTCTAAGCATGACTCTTTTTAAAATTGCCATAAAAAACGCGTATTCAAAACCAGGTCGTTTTTTATTGACATCTCTTGCAGTTCTCATCGGTGTTGCATTGACTACTGCTGTTTTTGTCTTCACAGATAGTTTGCGAACGACATTTAGTAGTCTCAGCGAAGATATTGAGTCCGGATATGATTTAGCAGTTCGCTCCGAGATTCCATTTGGAAATCGTTTAAATGCAGCCCCAATAGATCTAGATCTTCCTGACAAGCTAGCTGAAATACCAGGAGTGGTTGGTATCCAACCTCGAGTGATTGAGTTTGGCATTGTTCCAAATAAAGCAGATGGGTCAGCTGCTTTAGCTGAACGAGGTCCGAATATAGGAGTTAACTGGGAAGATAGCGCAATTACTCCCCGCCTTTATGTAGCAGAAGGAGATAAACCTACTTCAATTACTGAATTTACTGTTGATGTTGACACTGCAGAAGACGATAAATTTGTAATCGGCGAAAAATACAATCTCCAAACACCAAATGGTTTAACAGAATTGACTTTGGTTGGTACTTTCACGTTCGCCGATCCCGACGAAAATGCTTTAGTTGGAGCGAAGCTCGTTGCAATGGATACTCAATCAGCTGTGACCTTATTTAACAGCGGTGTTGGTTTTGATGATATTACTTTAAGCATTGACCAAGGTTTCACTGCAACAGAAGTTGTGCGTGATATAGAAGATTTACTCGCTGAGGGACTTGAAGTAATTAGTGTTGATGATCTTGTTGAAGAACAAGCAGATACTTTCAATGCATTCATTAATATTTTTCAAACAATTCTTTTAGTCTTCGCTTTTGTCATTCTAATTGTCGCTGCTTTTATCATTTATAACGTTTTTTCAATTATCATCGGACAACGAATTCAAGAGATCGGGCTCTTGCGTGCTTTAGGAGCTACTGGGAAACAGGTCACAAACTCTATTGTTATAGAGGCTTTAGTCGTAGGAATTTTCGCTACGGTAACGGGAATCGCCCTTGGTTTCCCCATAGCGTTTGGCCTTCAGGAACTCTTAGCATCATTAGATTTCGGCCCTGACGAGAATTCACTTCCTTTACGACCGAGGACACTACTTGTAGGGTCAATTCTCGGAGTAGGACTTACACTCGTAGCTGCTGTTTGGCCAGCACTCAAAGCTCGCTCTATTTCTCCTATGGCAGCATTACGAAATACAACTTCGGGATCTTATGTAGTTCAAAGAAACATATTGGTTGGCTCTTTACTGACAATAATGAGTTCCGTAATTCTCATAATTGGTTTTGCAGTTGATAAATGGCTATTCATGTTGCCCTTTGGGGTTGTTGCTGGCATTTTCCTCTATCTTGGCTTGAGCAGGATTAATGTTCTTGCAGGGAAAATGTCATTTTTATTTACAGGTGCAGTTCTTCTTGTAACTGCTTTAACTGCTGATCTCTCAACTTCTATGCTCATGGCTCTTCTTGGGGCAGCTGCTATGAATTCGTTTCTAGGAATAAATATCTTAAGCCCTATATTTGCAGAACCTGTTACACGCTTTCTTGGAATTCCCACTGCAAGACTCGGGGTTCCTAGCAAAATGGCGCGTCGGAATGCGGGACGAAATCCTGAAAGAACAGCGACGGCAGCATCGGCTTTGATGATTGGTTTAGCATTAGTTGCCACGGTTTCAGTAATATCCGAATCTCTTAAAGCAACTGTTGGAGACATCCTTGAAGAAGACGTGATTTCTGATTGGTGGGTACAAGGTGAAAGTCTTGGCCCTGAACCTCTAGGTTTCAGCCCATCCGTTACAAGAGAGATCTCTATGCTCCCAGAAGTTAAGGAAGTGCTTGCAATGCAAGTATCTGATGAAGGGCTTCGGATATTGTCGAATCAAAAAGTCCAAAGGGTCTATTCTGCAGATCTTGAGTCAGTACCAAAATATTTTGATATTGGACTCACTGTTACTAACGAAAAATTTATTGGAAATAATGCCGTGTACCTTCACGAAGATGAGGCCAAAAAATATGAATTGAATATTGGGTCCGTGATCCCAGTTGAGTTCATTGATCAAAGCCAAAAAGATTTAATCGTTGCTGGTATTTTCTCATCAAAATCAGTAATTGATTCTGGATGGCTCGTCGATTCTCGTGTGTATAGGTCAAACGAGAATATAGTTCCGCAAACCGATGACTTTGTAGGGGTTCTTATCAACGATGGTGTTAGCGAAGAAGAAGCCAGAGATGCGCTGAATGCTGTTTTGGTTAATTTTGAACAGGTAAAAGCACAAACAAAAGACGAACTTAAAGAAGAGGCAGAAAATCAAATCAATCGAACCTTAACCGTTGTTAGCGTTCTTCTATTTATTTCAGTTGTTCTTGCTGTTCTCGGTGTTGCTATTACTTTGGCACTATCTGTTTTTGAACGTACACGTGAGATCGGCCTAACAAGAGCGGTAGGGGCAACAAGGAAGCAGATAAAGAGAATGGTTCGTGTTGAAGGCATTCTTGTAGCTCTTTTCGGTGGCCTACTCGGTGTTGGTTTAGGACTGATTTTTGGCATAGCCTGTGTGCAAATCATCCCAGATGATTTCGTGTCTCAACTAGCTATTCCTTGGCGTCTCATATTTAGAAACCTTTTGATAGCAGGTGTAGCTGGGTCGCTGGCAGCGTATTTCCCTGCTCGTAGAGCTGCTAAACTCCAGGTTCTCGATGCTATAAACCACGAATAGTTTCTCTCTTATTTACTATTGAAGAGCATCGGGAAGAGTCTCTGAATGGACAATTATTAAACGACGTGTTGCTCGTGTGAGCGCCACATAAAGGGAGCGGATTCCATTTCGTTCCCCATTGATAATCTCTATGGGTTCTACGACAATGGCTACGTCAAGCTCTAGACCTTTAACTAACCTGGCAGGAACGAGAGTTACCTGGCTTGATAAAGCTCCTTCATATACAAGTCCGTGTTCTATACCCGAAGCATTAAGTGATTGCGTTAGTGGATCTACATAACGTTCTGGGGAAATCACGGCCATAGTTCCAGAACCCAGTTCCTCAAGTTCTGATCTTGTTAGAGCTGTGACTGCACCGAGTAGGCGAGCTGGAGTCTCTACTTTGACAAACCGGGGAATCTCACCTTGTTCTCGAACAGCTACTGGAGGGTTCATCCCAAATGGTGTTCCCTGAATCACTTTTGAAGCAACATCCATTGTTGGCTGAGGCAATCTGTAGCCAACAGTCAATTCAGCGAACCGAGGTTCTTTCCTACTTGGAAGAGCTTCAATAATATGATCCCAGTCATTATGGGCCCATGCACCCGTAGCTTGAGCGATATCTCCTACAAGAGTCATTGACCCATTTAAAGAACGCCTCTTTAACATGCGTAATTGCATTGGAGAAAGATCTTGTGCTTCATCAACAACAATATGGCCAAATGTGCGAATTGTTTCTTCGTCTTTAAAGCCATTTCGCGACCCAAGGATTGCTTGAGCTTCATCAAGAATCGGAGCATCGTGTTCAGTCCAAAGCACTTTAGAAGCGTGCGAAGAGCGTACACGGTATAGCTGAATGATTTCTTCATGTGGGAACGGTGGCGATCCGGCGTTTAATAGCAATGCTTTGCTTCCAAAAAGGTCGTGCACGAGATGCTCAGCGGTTAAGGAAGGCCACATCCAATCCAAAGTTTCTCTGATTTCTAAAGTGTTACCTAAATCAGTTTCTAGCTTTGTCGGGTTTATTTCGCCACCACGCGCGCTTGCTGCTAATGCATCAAAGACAGAGTCTCGAACATAGCTTCGAGCAGCATTGTGATGTTGATACCGTCTTCTAGCTTCAGAAATAATAAGTGAAGATTCCTCTACACTCAACCGGAGTTTCTGGAGTCCATAACCAATGGTTAATTCTTTCCGTATTGGTCGTTCTCTATCTTTAACCGCTCTTCTGAGCACATCTTTCATTAACGAACTTCCCTTTATTCTTGCTATCTCCTCTGAGTCGAATCCTCTAACGGTAACCCGAGGTACTAAATCAGCTAGAACAGCAAGGTACACCCCCGCCTCTCCTAATGAAGGAAGTACTTGTTCAATATAAGTAAGGAATACTTTGTTCGGGCCTATGACTAAAACACCCTGCCCTTCAAGAGGGAATCTATGAGTATAAAGAAGGTAAGCTGCTCGATGGAGAGCGACAACGGTTTTGCCGGTTCCAGGACCCCCTTGAACTGTTAGAACTCCAGATAATGGGGCACGGATAATTTCATCTTGTTCTCCTTGAATGGTTGCAATGATGTCTCCTAAGCGCCCGGTTCTAGCTTGTTCCATTGTCGTTGCTAGTGTCATCCTCCCTTTAAAATACGGAGTTGAGGAATCATCAATAATGTCATCCCCAAAAAATTCATCTTCTATGCCGAGAAGTTTTTTTCCTCGTGAA
>Ga0315327_10001356_pt1 | contig 12717 bp, 13 predicted proteins | sample M110032315metaG_FD_203460 | JGI IMG/M metagenome (GOLD analysis project Ga0315327, IMG submission 203460) | Ammonia-oxidizing marine archaeal communities from Monterey Bay, California, United States - M1 100m 32315 | ecosystem: Environmental > Aquatic > Marine > Coastal | place: USA: California... | reverse complement strand
CTAAGGCATTCATCGAAGGCTATGCTCACCCGAAACCTGTAGTTCCCGACACTATCGCCAAGTCTCTCGCTATTGGATCACCAGCCGACGGTATGTACAGCGTTGGTATTGCAAACAAAACCGGCGGATCTGGAACAATTGTTCCAGAAAGAGAAATTGCTGAAGGTATGAAGCTGCTGGCTGAAACTGAAGGTATCTTTACCGAAACTGCCGGTGGTGTTGTTATTTCAACTCTTCGACGACTTGCCCGTGAAGGCGTTATCGATCCTGATGAAGAAACTGTCGCACTTATCACCGGTACAGGTCTCAAAACCATCGAAGCAATCGCTGATTCTGTCAAGACTGTAACTATCGATCCGACGGCTCATTCGTTTGACGAAGCCGTAATGCCCGAAAACACAGGAGCGCTACGTTCATAATGCCTTTCCGAAGAGTCAAATTTACTTTTAAAACCGAGAGGATACAGAGCCCGGTGATTTACGAACTAGGTCACAAGTTTGATGTTGTAACAAATATTCGGCGTGCTGACATCGATTCCCAGAATGGCTGGGTTATCTTAGAGATCGAAGGTGCTGTAGATGAGATTGAACGTGGCTTGCAATGGGTACGAGAACAAGGATCAGAAGTAAGTTCACTGGATGGCGATATTCTTGCTGGATAGCATGCTTGCACTCAAGTAACCAACACGATACTAATTTGCAAAAAATTGGCTAATTAACGGCTAAGATGTTTGTAGAAATAAATTGAGCCGTAGATTCGAAATCAAATGGCTCACGAGAAAACAGGAAATCTGATGTCCGTAACAGTAAAAATCCCAACACCACTCAGAAAACTGACCAACGGTGAGACAAGTGTGACGGTCGAGGGCGTAACCGTTGGTGCAATCGTAGATTCTCTCCAAGCGGCATACCCAGGGATACAAGAACGACTAATCGATGATCGGGGCGATCTACGGCATTTCGTTAACATCTACCTCGACGGTGAAGATGTTCGATACCTCGATGGTTTGAACAGTGCCGTTAGAGACAATGCTGAACTGAGCATCGTTCCTGCTGTCGCAGGCGGAACCACGTAGCACGACAGCGATCGCAGCTAGGCTACCTAAGATGAAGAACTTCTCGATTGGTCGGTATTGTTTGGTTTCGACGGAGGAATAATCTCCGAAGTGTCAGATTAATGACAGGGAAATCTCATCATCGAAATCTAACCGATAACACTAAGAATCGCTTTTCGTACTATTTCGTCAGGTACGTCGCTACGAGTCGTGGCTTTGCCGGGGCCTTCTAAGAGTACCCATCGAATCGTTCCGTTACGAGATTTCTTATCGCTCTTTGTAGCGTCGATCAATTCATCAACGTTGAGGCCTAGAGCCTTAACAGGAAGACCGTAGCTTTTAAGCACCCTGCGTTGACGATCCACCAAGTCTGCGTCGATCATACCAAGATTCTCGGCAATTCTCGCAGCAACCATCATCCCTATCGAGACAGCCTCGCCGTGCAAGTACGTTCCATAGCCAGAAACCTTCTCTATCGCATGTCCCACGGTGTGACCGTAATTAAGTAGTACTCGGTGATCGCCGGTTTCGAATTCGTCGGCCGAAACGATTTCACCCTTTATAGCAACACTTCGTCGAATTGCCGCTACAGGCTCTTCACCATCGAGCGCTTTCATCTGTGAAGCTAAGCGCTCGAAGGTGTCTAGAAGCTGGGCATCAAGAATAAATCCGTGCTTTACAGCCTCAGCCCAACCAGCAGACATCTCGCGTGCAGGCAACGATTCCAAATGCGCCACATCCTGCAGCACTAACTTTGGTTGATGAAAAGCACCGATCAAATTCTTCCCAGTGGCAATATTAACGCCGGTCTTGCCGCCAATCGATGAATCTACCATCGCAGCGAGGCTTGTAGGCACGTGAACTACGGCAACCCCTCGTAGCCACGTTGCAGCAACAAACCCGACGAGATCACCAGTAACTCCACCGCCCATCGCCACAATAATATCGCTACGTTCGACTCGTAGATCAGCTAGCCATTCGTAGACAACTTGAACTGTTTCGATGTTCTTGTTCTTCTCACTAATTTCCAATGCAAGAAGATGGGTTTCATAACCTCCACGTTCGAGCGCTTCCTGGGCTTTACGAGTTGGATTAGGGAACATTATTGTGTCGGCGACTAAGAACGCCCTGCCCTTGAGACCCGTTTTTGCAAGTTCAAAACCCAGATCATCGATGATATTTCTACCGACTACAACTCGGTAGCTTCCCTGAGTCGTATTTATGGTTGCCGCAAGGTTTTGGTCTTGATCATTCATTTGAATTCATCATCCCACTATTTCGCCACGCTTCAGCAATCGCTTCAGCGACTTCGTCATGAGATTTTGTTTCGGTGTCGACAATCACATTTGCAATCGCATAGGCATCTTCACGTTCAAGCAGCATTTTGCGAAGTTTTTCAATAGGTGCGCGGTCGCCAAGTAATGGACGTAATGTGCGACCTCGCTGATTTGCTGAACTTACGAGTCTCTGATGAAGTACTTCAGGGCTAGCGCTCAATCGAACAACCAAACCGGAAGACTTCATAGTAGCGCGATTTCTTTCTTTCACGGGAACACCGCCACCAGTTGAAACGATACGACCGCCTCGTTCCGCTACCTCTTCGAGTATTTTAGATTCGAGGTCGCGAAAGTAGTCTTCACCGTTCTCTTTGAATATGAGAGAAATTGACTTGCCTACTCGATCTTCAATTACGCCATCCATCTCGACAAACGGCCATCCCAGCAACTCGGCGGCGCTCCGCCCAGATCTAGTCTTGCCGGTTCCCGAAAGACCGATCAGGTATATGTTCGGCTTGGTGCCGGTAATTTCTGTCAATGCTTGTTTGTTCCGTAGTTTCTAAAAAAAACTGATCCTAACTTTTACCAAATTCTTGGTGAGATTCGACGAACCCTGCATAGTTACGCTTGATCTCGTCGAGCGAATCGCCACCGAACTTCTCGAGCATCGCCTCGACTAGAGTTAGGGCCATCATTGCTTCACCCACAGGACACGCTCGGGCGACTTGGCATATGTCGCTGCGGTTGTAAGCGGCGTCTACGAGTTCGCCTGTGTTGATATCTACCGATGGAAGTGGATTTGTCATCGTAGCGATGGGCTTAATCGCTACATTCACAACAATCGGATTTCCGTTAGACATACCGCCTTCGATTCCACCAGCATGATTCGTAATCTGCTTAAACCTGCGCGGGTCAGACGAGTCAGGCTCAATAACATCTTGAACTTCACGACCTGGCTTGCGAGTGTTCGAAAAGCCTGTGCCGATTTCGACACCCTTCACCGCGTTGATGCTCATCATTGAATGAGCTAGACGTGCATCCAGCTTACGATCCCAGTGAACATGGCTACCTAGACCGACAGGTGCTCCAAAAGCGACAACTTCGAACACACCACCAATGGTCGTGCGTTCCTTCTTTGACTTGTCGATTGCAGCTTTGAATCGGGCATCTGCGTCAGCATCTGATGCGCGAACTTCGGAACCTTCAACAAAGTCCCAGTCGACGTCCTCAGTCGCTACCGAACGTCCGTCTTGATCACCGGTCGCGACAGATCTTGAGTGAATTGAAATCCCTATTTCTTCGAGAAGTCGTCGTGCAATAGAACCTGCGGCAACCCTTGCTGCGGTCTCTCGAGCTGACGCTCGTTCGAGCACGTTGCGTAGATCATGTTGTACGTATTTCAGCGCACCGGGGAAATCAGCGTGTCCGGGAACAATTTTTGTGTAGACCTTCTTGTCCGTATCATTGCCGACTTCGGAAACCGACATAGCGTCTGCCCAGTTAGCGAAATCTTTGTTTTCGATCCACATTGCGATCGGCGAGCCAAGAGATATTCCATGACGAACTCCTGAACGAAGATCAGCGCGATCTTTTTCGATCTTCATACGACCGCCTGAACCGTAGCCTTTTTGTCGACGAGACATCTGTTTTTCGATGTACTCCTCTGTTACTTCAAGACCAGCGGGAATCCCCTCAACAATTACTGTCAGTCCCGGACCGTGTGATTCACCGGCCGTAAGGTATCGAAAAGTCGTCATTCGTAAATATTCTCATTCACTGTGAGGTTTGTCGGCAGCTATATGTCATATCAAGTGGGCGGAGAAATCATACTTTACTTGCAGTTCATGAACCCATTAATATTTATTAGCTTCGATTATATGCAGTTGCCAGCAACTACATATAATCAACCAGATTGTAGTGCCTTTTCAATCGCGCTAAACATCGTGTCGACTGGTGCATTCTGACCTGTCGCCATCTCGAAACCTTCGATTCCCTGGAACACTAACATCGTCATGCCACCTGCCGGTTCCCCACCGGCTTCTTCAACCTCACGCAGGAACTTAGTTATTGGCGGAGCGTAAACGACATCGTATCCCACGGCATCGGCTGAAATCATATCGGCAGTAGCTGGCGTTGCGAGCTCTGCAGGACCACCAACCATCCCCAATGAAGTGGTGTTTACGAGTAAATTCGCATATGGAACATAGTTAGTTAGCTCGTCCCGATTGATACTGATAGCGGTCGGCTTGAATCGACCTGATGCGAATTCGTTTGCCAGACCTTGAGCTTTCTCGAGCGTTCGATTTGCAATCGTCAGTCGATTTACTCCAGCTATTTTCAATGCGTAAATAATCGCCCGTGCAGATCCACCGGCTCCGAATACCACCGCATCTGCACCCTTTGGATCAAATGCGGCTTTTTCTTTAAGCGCACGAAGAAATCCGGAACCGTCGGTATTGTGCCCAACGAGCTTTCCCTTACGATTGAAAATCCAGTTCACTGCGCCAATCGCTTCAGCCGCTTCGGTTAGTTCATCCACGAAAGGAATCACATCTTGCTTGTACGGAAGTGTCACGCACGAAGCTAGGAAGCCACTCTCACGGAAAGTTGCTATCTTGGCTTCTAAATTCTCTGGTAGTACATCCCACGCCTCGAACGTCTCATCGATGCCGAGTTCGTCAAGTCCAGCTTGCTGGAATAAGGGTGATTTCGAGTGACCTATGGGGTGACCCATTACGCCAATATTGCTGCTCATAATTCTCCAGTTAATAACAAATCTAGGTCGACTGCATGTAAGAGTTTAGGATAATTGCAGCTGATGCTGAGTCTATCTTGCCTCTAGCCGCTCCACGTGCTTTCGAAGGAGACTTTCCTGCCTGTCTTAATAGCGAATGGGCCTCTAACGTTGTCATCCGTTCATCCCACGCCATTACCGGCAAATCGGTCTTTTTGCGAAGTCGAGCACAAAAAGCATTAACTTTGCGAACAGCGGGACCTCGTGAACCGTCTAAAGAAAGCGGAAGCCCCACCACAATTCCACGAGCATTGTGTTCGATCGCTACTTTAGTAATGTTCCAAGCATCCTGATTTCCGGATGATTGGATTGCTTCCAGCGGAGTCGCAATCGTTCCAGTAGGATCACTTATGGCGAGCCCAATACGAGCTTCACCATAATCGACTCCGAGTAATCTGCCATGATCTTTGATGACTAGTTCCCTACCCGACCGCTTAGTGATTCACGAATGATTCCCTCGGTAGCTGCAAGAGCCTTAGGTAGTTGCTCAGCATTCTTGCCACCTGCCTGAGCCACCGCCGGATTTCCACCACCACCACCACCCATAAAGCCCGCGATTGCTTTTGCAATATTGCCGGAGTGAATTCCAGCTTTTATCGTGTCATCAGTCGCCATAACTACAACTGTTGGCTTGCCTTCGATCACGCTGCCCAGTACTAATACACCTTTTCCGATCTGATTTTTCAGATGTTCCCCAGTTTTTCGAAGCGCAGCGAAGTTGGACGCTGGTACTTCGTTTACTTCGACGTGAATCGAAACGTCTCCTGATTCGATGTCAAAGCTCATGACGGAACTGTTTGAACTACCAGCACTGACACTTGCTTGAAGAAGTTTTTCTTCAAGATGAGCCACTTGCTTACGAGCCTGTGTCAGTTCGCTCGCCAATGAGTTTACTCGGTCTCCAGCATCAGCCACTGAGACACGGAATTTCAGAGCGATCTCGTCCAGAGTACCGAATCGTTCAAATATCGCTTCTTCTGCCGCAACACCGGTGATCGCTTCCATTCGGCGCATTCCCGATCCAATACCGGCTTCAGACATGATGACAAACGTACCAATTCCACCAGTGTGATCCATGTGCGTTCCACCGCAAAGCTCGTAGCTCCACGGAGCATCGATCTTTATAGTGCGAACCTCGTTGTCATAGGTGTCGCCGAAGAACGCCAATGCGCCTTCTTCTACGGCCTCGCCATAAGTTGTCCAATGAACCTCAACATCTCGGTTAAGCCGAATTTTCTCGTTAACCCGATCTTGGACCGCTTTTATCTGGTCACGGGTGAGAGCCTTCATATTGGTGAAGTCGAATCGCAGTCGATCAGGATCTACAACAGAACCAGCCTGTCTAACGTGACTACCGACAATTTCTCTCAGAGCGGCATGGACTAGGTGAGTAGCTGTGTGGTTGCGACGAATACGTTCACGACGCTCTCCGTCGACAGAAGCGGTAACACTGGTGCCTTTTCTCAGTGAACCGGATGTTATTGTTCCAGAGTGAACATTCACATGTCCATATGGAGCTTGAGTGTCGTTAATTGTTACTTCGATACCGTCACCTGAAATTACGCCGGTGTCGCCAACTTGACCACCACGAGCAGCATAGAACGGCGTCTCACCGAGAATTATGTCGACCTCATCGCCTTCATTAGCGCAATCGACGGCTTCACCGTTTTGGACGATAGCTATGATCGTTGTTTCCGAAACAAGAGTCTTGTAACCAGTAAACGGTGTGTCTTCGACACCGAGATTTTCGTAAACCCGGGTCGACTCAACGTTCCCGCCAAATCCTCCAGCAGCACGTCCGCGCTCGCGCTGAGCTTCCATTTCCGTCTCGAAACCGGCTCGGTCGACTGTCAAATCTTCTTCTCCAGCGACTTCTTCGGTCACTTCGATTGGATAGCCGTACGTGTCGTACAGAACAAACGCCTCAGTCCCTGAAACATTGAACCGCCAGTCATTGGTAGCATCTACATCACCCGATTCGACCAGTCGTTTAAGTTCGGCGATAGCCAAACGAGTTCCAACAGACTTGCCATCATCACCCATATAGGAGTTCAGCTTCTTGCCATCTCTAATTTGCGCGGCTGCATCAGGATGTTCGCTACGGTAGTTGACCATTCCCGAAAGAACTTGAGCTCCGAACTCAAGCGTTCGAGCAAAGCTGTTCTCTTCCTGCTCAAGGACATCCTTGATGAATTCGTAGTTATCAACTAGCTCGGAATATACATGTCCCATGTGATTGGAAACAGTTTTTGAAATTGATGAAAGCATTGGTGTGTCCATGCCTAGCTCCCGTCCAAATAGCATTCCGCGTCTAATTAGACGGCGAAGAACATAGCCTCGACCCGAGTTGCTAGGAATAACTCCGTCACCAATAAGGAATGAAGCTGATCGTGCGTGTTCGGCAACAATACGAATAGCTCTGTCGGTTTCTTTATCCTGTCCCCACTCTATGCCCGACAGTTGCTCGACTTGCGCGATGATTGGCCTGAACGCATCTGTTTCGTACACATTTGATTCGCCTTGAAGCACAGCAAGCATGCGCTCGAATCCCATGCCGGTGTCTATGTTCTTAGCTGGTAGCACCGTGTCGTTGCCGTCAATATCACGGTAGAACTGCGTGAACACTAGGTTGTACAACTCCACGAAATCGTCGTGATAGTTCGGCCCCCACTCACTTTTCCGGACAGGATCATCTATCGCTGGAACGTCATCGAGTGAACCTTGATAGTAGTTGATCTCTGAGCTAGGGCCACATACGCCCTCGTCGCCAGCTGGTCCCCACCAGTTGTCTTCATCACCAAATCGGTAGATTCGATCGGCTGGAATTCCCAGCTCCCTCCAGATGTTTTCTGCTTCGTCGTCAGTGGTATATACGGTGTAGTACAGTCGTTTTGGGTCAAGACCGAACCGGTTAGTAAGTAGATCAAGTGCCCATTCGCACGCTTCTTTTTTAAAGTAGTCACCAAAGCTGAAATTGCCCAGCATTTCAAACATCGTTAAATGCGTGTCGTCTCCAACTTCTTCGATATCGGTGGTTCGGAAGCACTTCTGTGATGTCGTGACACGCGAGCGAGGTGCTTCTTTTTCTCCGGAAAAGTACGGCTTGAACTGTGCCATCCCCGAATTTGTGAGAAGCAATGTCGGATCAGCGGCAGGGATCAGTGATGCTGAGGGCATTCGAAGGTGGTCATGTCCTTCGAAGTACAAAAGGAACGCCTCTCGTAATTCACCTGCTGTCTTTGGAGGGCTAAAGGTCATAGTTCTCCGAACTGTGAGCGTAAATAGATCAGGACAACGTCGAACAACTAATTTTAGTTAGCGGTCGATTTGCGTGTCAAAGTTGATTAACAGATACGAATTGTGACGGCTAATAGTTAGTGTGATTGAGTTTGCAATTAAATGTAAACGACCGTCGTATACGGCAATGGCTCGATCACGAGCTTTTAGCGACACGATCGGCTAAATTTCATGGCTGAACAGACTGTTGAAGTATCAAATACCGCTTTGTATTACAGCGAAGTCGAAAATCTGTATGAAATGTCGAAGAATCTATTATTCGACCGGAAACTAATCATGGTCTCAAATTGGGGTCATGCTCCAAATTCTCAGTGAACTTAACGAAATCGCCCACAACAAGTAACGACCCATTACTCATCATCAACATTATCTACGATCAACGTCCGTGCCTTGCTGTCTATTGTTGCGGCATTAGAAACCCGGGAGGCCGTATCCATCGCTACTGCAGCAAGCAATTGTTCCCGACGTTCAGGTGTCATTAGTTCGTCGTCACGACTGCCAGTAGTCGTGGCTTTGCTGTCTGGCACTGCAGTAGGTTGACGTTGTGACGCTGCTGGTCGGAAAACAGGCTCAGATTCAGAAGTTCCCGTTGAACTCACATCACGAACAGCATCTGAGACGAGATTCGGTTGAAGCGGAGGTTGGGCTTCGCCCCAGTAGACAGTCTGGTGTGGGAACGGTATTTCTATACCTTCTGCGTCGAGACGAATTTTGATGCGCTTTCGCATCTCACCCATGACCTCCCACTGCTTCATCGGCTTGCAGTCACCTAGCATTTTGAAAGTTACCGCTGAATCGTCCAGTGAGTTCAGTCGAAGCACCTGAGGTGGGGTGATCAACATTAATCCGTAGTAAGGATCCGCTGCAATATCGTCGCCAATTTCATTGAGGACTTGAATAACACGATCAACATCTTCTTTGTAGGCGACTCCAACATCAAGGTTCACTCTCGACCAGTATTTGGTCTTGTTGGATGCAACGGTAATTTCTCCGTTTGGAATAACGTGCACTTCTCCATCTAGATCACGTAGAACTGTGCGCCTCAGGTTGATCGATTCGACCAACCCTGATATTCCAGCGATAGTCACCACGTCGCCGGTTCGATATTGGTTCTCAGCAATAATAAAAATCCCTGCTATCAAATCTCGTACTAAATATTGAGCTCCAAATCCAACCGCGATGCCCGCTATACCAAACCCTCCAAGTACAGGTCCGATCGGAACTGAAAGTTCGGTAAGAACCATGAACAGCGCAGAAACATAGATAAATGCGACAGCACCACCAACAAATACGCTGGACAGAGTTTCTGATCGTTTTAGAACTTCGTCATGATCTGCCGTCGAAGCCTGACCTAGCATTACCGACGACAACAATCGGGGAATAACCCTCCGGGCAACCCTTGTCGCTACCCAACTCATGAACAGAATCAGAACAATCCGTAAACCGTCGCTCGCTAACCAATTTCCAGTCGATGATCCAGAAGTTTTAAGATATTCGATTGCGGGATCGATGTTATTGCCTAGAACATGAAGGATTCCGAGAATCGCGGCTACACCAAATACGATCGCTACGAATACATTGGATATCCATGAATCTGCGGCCTGCACTGCCATCCCAACATCGGCAGTCGCTTCGTGTTGATCTAGTCCACGAATGGCTTGTTTCAATCCGCGTCGTAAAACGATCCGTACAACGAACCAACCAACAATGGCTGCTAGAGCAATTAAAAACGCCCATAGGCCGCCACCAGCAAGCCATGACATAAAAGTGCCATCGGCTGGGTTACCTAGAAAAACATCGAGCAAGGAGTCATCCATAGTTTGGTTATTAGAGTAGTACTTTCAGCGAACTGTCATGCATATTCTTGAATTAGTTACTAAAGAAGATACAGCTATCGGTCTGATTCGAACTGAACAGCGGCTACTTCCCGCTACTTTCCCAGAGTGTTACGTATGGACCGCTTTTGCCAGATATTAATCCGGAGAGGTCTTGTTGCGTGGTGTCTTTGATCGCTTCTCGTTCTTTTTCCATCAACGTGAAAACCTGATCATTGAGCTGTTTGAGGGAATACTGCGTCAGTCTGCTGCCGAATAAATCTTTGGTAGCTTCGTACAGCTGAGGTTTCTCGAAAGCAAGTAATGACCCAGAAAAGAAAAGCACTCCAACTCTAGCTCCTGTGTCGTTCGATGTTGGGTCAATATTGATACCGAGTTCGGCGATAATGCGCTTCAAAGAATTTGCGCGAACGACTGCTTCGACTTGCTGTGGGATACCCATCAGTTCAAGGAATCCGACGTCATGCCGTCTGATCATCTTAGAAAAATCATGTTCAACCTTTGTATAAAAGTCCTCGCCCAATATGTTTGAAATCGATAGGTTAAGAACAGCAGGGCCGCCTGGGCGATCTTTTCTGGCGTCGATAGCGATGAACTCACGCAGGTGAGGAAATATGCACAGAGTTACGTCGGCGTTTTTTCGGTCTGAATCAAACATGATGCGATTCTAGCCTTAGTCGAAACCTAATAGCTGTTTCAAACGCTTGAAAACACCTAACTTCTCACCCCTACGAGCCTTATGCCAATTTTTCTCTGCAGAGGTCGCCCTGCCAAGATTTGAGTTTCGCTGTTTCATGATATTTCGAATCTCGCGATCCTCGCTTTTATCAAGCCAGAAACCTGCATCACTTGGGCATGCCTCAATTTCAAGGTTGTAACCCCGGTATCGGAATCGCACCATCGCTTCGTCACAATGAGGACACCTGTGGTCGACTTCATGCTTACCGTACTGACGCTGACCTTTGACCATGTCATCGCTAGCAGCACTGTCTTCGAGTGATTCAATAGCAGTCTTTGTCAGCCAAACGCCGGAGCATTCCGGACATTGTGATGACTCTTCTCCAGAAGTTTTGGAATCTTCTAAACCGATCTTGTCTATAGGGCAGGTAAGTTGAGTCAAATTGAATAATCTTTCCAATGTATGAAGCGTTTTTTGATTGTACGAACTTTGGAGCTAGCCTGTCCTATCGACCTTGTCAGATCAAACCAATTCGCCTAATCGGATATCAGTTAGACTCTAATTTTGTCTGAGCGTCTGGTTCGTCCAAGGAATATCGGAAGTCACAATGTGATGCTCCCTGCATTATGGTCTGTGTCCGGTTCAACTTAACTTCTGAATTAAAGCCGTTACAAAACTCGAAATCACGCGTGCAGGAAAAAATATCTCCAAGATCAGCGAAACCAAGCGTTTTGTACATTTCAGCGTATTTACAGCGAGTCACATCGAACCAATATCGACTAGGAGTGCTCTCTATAATGTCGACTTCTAGTGCTCCATGTCGACGCCACGCCTCTTTGTTGGATGCATAATCTTCCAGTCCGTTAGCCCCCATTCCCTCAGCAAATTGTGCACCCTGCTCCCGTGCCAATTTAGTTATTACAGCACGAGCGATGTCGTTGGTTCGTGCGACACCGATTTCTTCTTGAAAAGCCCTAAGCATTGGACCTAATATCATGGCCTCGACCTGACGGCGGTGGATAACGTCCATTTGGTTTGGATCAAACACCATATTCGATTCCTTAAGTTTCCTTAGTTGAATATTATTGAAGGGAAATGCTCATGGCGACAGCTCCACCGCCAGCGTGACAAATAACAGCGAGGCCTTCTTTACCCTTGGAAGACTGAAGACCGTGCATAATCGTGACGAGGATTCTGGCTCCACTCGCTCCTATCGGATGTCCCAATGCTATTGCTCCACCGTGCAAGTTAACACGATCCCAGTCCCACTTCAGTGCCTGTCCATTTGCAAGTACCTGTGCAGCAAACGCTTCATTGACTTCAATCAGGTCGAATTCGTCTAGAGACTGCCTAGTTTTCGCTAGGAGGTTTTGAACTGCAATACGAGGTGCGTCAAATAGCATGCCTGGTTCATTCGCTGCGTGTGCATATCCTGTAATGCGTGCGACTGGCCCGCTAGGAGATTCTCCAGCCATTTGTGCGTTCGTAACCACCACGGCTGCGGCTCCATCGCTGATCGAAGAAGCGTTCCCCGGCGTAACGGTCAAACCGGGAGGGAAAACGGTTGGAAGTGATGAAAGTTCATTCATGTTTGTGCCGGACCGTGGCCCTTCATCTTTATCGAAAATGACAACGCTGCCTCGCCTGCCCGTAATTTCAACAGGTGTGATTTCATCGATGAACAAACCTTTTGTACTCGCCGTTGAGGCGAGCCGGTGGCTCCGTTCTGAGAATTCATCTTGCTGCTCTCGCGTAACCCCGTACTTTTCGCTGATCGCCTC
>Ga0315327_10001350_pt1 | contig 12753 bp, 10 predicted proteins | sample M110032315metaG_FD_203460 | JGI IMG/M metagenome (GOLD analysis project Ga0315327, IMG submission 203460) | Ammonia-oxidizing marine archaeal communities from Monterey Bay, California, United States - M1 100m 32315 | ecosystem: Environmental > Aquatic > Marine > Coastal | place: USA: California... | reverse complement strand
CTGGGTATGGGTCGGCACCGAAAAGGAACAGGCTGCATTCCTCATATGGGTCAAAAGCACCTTCCCAGTCACAATAGACTGCCAGGTCCTGATTGTGGAATCCGGCTGGTGGATTGTTCCACTCAGCCACTTTAACGGGACGAGTTTTGTCTCTCACATCGATTACATCGAGCCTGTTAGTCCCGCTATTCGCATCATCATCGTTGGGTATGGGGTCCAGTTCGCTGTTCGTCAGCTCGTGGTTTACAAGAACCCAGTTGTTGTCCTTCGTGACCTTGATGTCAATCATTCTGGCGACTTCGGCATAATAGGTGGATAACAAGATCATGTTGTTCGGTTGGCTGATGTCGAGAATCTCGAATTGGTTGTAGCTCGAGACGTATGCATAGCAGCCACCAGTTCCATCGCCATATATCTCACAGTCCTCGTGGAAGTTGCCCTCGATAGCTATCTCGGAGTTGTCTCCCGGAGTCGGTCCGACGTTCTTGAACTCCTCACTGCAGGGTCTGCCGGCAGTATCATCAAGCTCTGTAGGTGGTTTCACATTGCCATCACAATTCAGGTTGTGATAGTCGATAAGAACTGTATTTTCCGTCCATAGCCGGTGAGAGAAAAGATCGCTGTGAGAGTGATTCTCATCCTCAATCTCAGTCACTGGGTCAATCCAGCCAGAATTTTCTCCGCCATCGCTCCCCGAATCTCCCATAATTGACAGGCATCCGGAAAGCGGAGCCAGTACCATCAATCCAACCATTACCAAGCACGGACTAACCCGCATGCCTCAATGCGTGGGACCAACGCCTATCAAATTCCCCATTGGCGGGACACGGCCCCGAAGGGCCGTCACACCCCAATAGATGGCCCATATGGCCTGTCAATGTCCAATTGTACGATGTATAGGCCACTTGTTATGCAGGACAAGTATGTGTAACCATCATGATATTCCGCAGCCCATATGAAAGGAGTCCAACCGAAATCATAGAATGCACTATCCAAGGGTGTTCCATCGGCACCATGAGGCAGGTGGAATCCAACCGTGGAATCCATGTGCACAGATGTCTTGTTGCCATCCGAGAGTCCGGCTAGCATAAGAGTCTCAATATCAATTACCCATAATCCAGCGTGGTAACTTGACATGTATATCCTGCCATCCCAAGCACCCCCATGACTGTTGTCGGGAAGGCCGGGCAAACCAGTCTGGAAAATCTGGGTGTCTGCGTTATGGGGGCTGAAAAGTAACCACTCCTCGCCATCAGGGATATGGTGATCCCAAGCAAATGGATTCTCCCATCCATGGATCAATTCAGGCGTGAATCTTAGATTCCCATTGACCATCTCATATCCAGTCGTATCAAGGAGGTATCCCATGCCAGTCCCTACACTGGTACTCAGGACTTCGGTAGCGATAATGGTGAGGTGGCGCTTCCCAACTGGGTAGCCCAGGTGACTGGCATCGACCATGTCGTCAATCGGCTCCGCATAGTGGATGTAGGAAGCCCGCCCGCCATTTTCATTGCTGGTGCAACCGCAGTCAATCTCACCATCGCCGTCGAAGTCTTCGAATTCCATCCATTGACCAACTTCCGGGGCTCTCCACAGGCAACCAGCCTGTGATCCCCCCGAGGCCCTGCATAATGTTCCGTGCCAGAGGTACTCTGTGAGGTCCTTGCCAGGGTGGGGTACGTCTGAAACGTCGAAAATCCTCAAACCAGCTTCCCAATAAGCCCCATAAACATAGGTTCTGCCGAAACGTGGGTCATTCGAGTCTTCACCTGGCCACGTTTGTACAGTCATGTCATGAATGTAAATCCAGCCTCCCAATGTTGACTCCCAGGAAACTTCCGCTTCACCAACCTTCACTATGCGTGGAAGATCGCCATAAGCCGCGAAGTTCAGGTGCGCAATAGTGATGCCGCCGCACGCATCACCCTGGCCAACATCACAAGATTCGTAGTCAGGATTTGCAACAAAGATGTACCACTCATTGTCAATCATGTGTGTGTAGAGATTGTGAGGCCCACTGGGGTGATCGACGTCATACCAAGAATCCACCCAACTCGGATTGGACTTGTCGGTGACGTCTACAAGGGTCACAGTGACCTGTGCCGGATCTTCCCATGAGCCAACATTTGGGTCAGCTGCCCCGGGGTCGACAAGTTGATTCTGAACAATCACGTACTCCCTGGCGTTGTATTCCAGATACTTGACATCGAGAACCTGAGTGTTGGGGTCGTAGTAAACCCCCGTCACAGTGGTGTTTTCTGGGTTGGTGACATCAACGATATGCATCTCAGACCAGCCAGCTATGTATGCGTAGATATTCCCATCCGGAGACTCCGCGACCTGAATCTCTGCGTTTCCGGGGGCGGTAAGGGGATTGTAGCTAATCGGCAGAATGTTGTCGGTGTACAACTGGTGCTGACTCGCGTTTCGATGATCGTGCGCTTCGTCCTGCATCAGCGGATCTGCCATTCCTTCAATGATTGTTGCAGACTCTTCGGACTCTCCCATAAGCGAAATCGATGCTACAAGGGCTACCAACACACACCCAGCAAAGGCCAGGACCAGCCCCAATTTCCCGGAGTTCACGAGGTACCCGACAATGGCGGTCATGTTGAAGCCATCGCCCCCCTCGGCCAACCATGAGGTCATGCAAGGCGCTCTCCTCTATTCTGGCAATCATCCTTCTTGCTGCTCCCGTCATGGCGCACGAACCAAAGGAATACACCATTCTAATGAAGGATGTTGGCGTAACTCCAAACGGGGTTCAACAGGGAATACTCGTTACTACTGACTATCTGTTTTTCTATAATGTAGACAGCAGAGAGAACTCATCACACAGGGTCCTAATTGACGCAGACTCGGATGGAAACTACAACGGCTCTGACGACATCTCCACCGCTTGGTTATATTCTTCCTGCGAACTAAATGAGACAGGTCAGAAAGAAGACCCCGAATGCGAAGTCACGGAACTGGTATTGCTTGATCCATCTAATGGACTGCTCCCTGGAAACATTTCCATGATGCACCAGATAATGCACAATGGGAATTCGTCCGAGTCCGTGTTTGTAGTGACATTCTCAGATGATGTCCATGTGACACAACCGATACAGGATGATGATTCCGGAGGCGATGCCGGTCCTGAATCCAATGATTCCCTGCTAAAGCTGGTATTGATGTTCTCCCTGATGGGGATGGCTGTGATACTGCCAAAACTACTTTCCGAGAAAAAGTGATGACTTCTCAACAATGGGTGGCCTCAAGAACCCCTGACCTCCCGGGCGACTCAGGGGCGCTTAGCTCAGCTTGGAAGAGCGCCTGGTTTGCAACCAGGCGGCCGGGGGTTCAAATCCCCCAGCGTCCACCATCATCGAACAATGTCGCGACTACCTATTCGCTTTGATCTCCAGCATCTGATTGAGTATCTTGAGCAGACCCCTAAGGGTCACTTCACTGATCCCTGCCACCTTGCAAACATCGCTCTGGGTACGTGGCGAGCTGCTGTCCTGCGATGTCTTGTATAGGAGGACCCCTGCTATCCCAGAGGGCTTCTTACCCTGCCACGAGAGGTCATCTTTCACGAGGTCCCACGTTTCTCTGACATTCCCCAGGACAACCGGTGGTAGACCGAGGTCAGAGTGAAATTTCTCAAAGTACTCTTCCGGGTCAGTTATGTGATGGGCCCCAAGGGTTCTGGCTACGAGCCTTATAGTCCGCTTAAGCTCCTTAACCTCGACCTCTTTGGTCATGTCAAACGAATCCGCAATCTCCTCAATCTTCCTTGGGATCTCCGCCTCTCTAGCCGCTACGTAGACGCATGCAGCAGATACTCCTCGAATACTCCTCCCAGTAACCAATCCCCTGTCTACTGCATGCCGATACAGGCCAGCAGCCTGTTGCTCAATCTGTGGAGGTAGATCCCCCCTGTCTCTGATGAACTGCATGGCCTTGGACAGGTTCCTGCTACGGCTATCCCGAGTTTTGCTTCTCTGGTCTATTCTCTGCCTTCTCCTCCAGTCACGGAGTGCCTTCCCCGACATCCCATGCCTCTTGGCGGAACCAGAAGTCAGGTCTGAACGCCTGATCTCCGTCGATAGCCCCTTGTCGGAAAGTGTGAGTGTAGTGGGCGCACCAACCCTGCTTCTATCGTCTCCCCCCGAGTGGTTAGTCCATTCTGCACCCGGATCAATAATATTCTCAGCAGCAACATAACCGCAGTCGGAGCAGGACGTCTCCCCTCTGATGTCATCGTTATCCCAGGAATTGGAACCGCAGACCCTACAAGGACCGGTCACTGACTCGGTTCCACGGCTCCTAGAGGGTCGACTAGCTGGAACAATTGCTCGACCCCTAGTACTCTTTCTAGAAGACCCTCTTCTAGAACCGGTTCGCTGCGCAGTGTCCCTTTCCATCTTCTCAACTCGCAGTTGTATAGTGACGACCTCATTATTTAAATCTTACTGTTCTATGTTTCATCTAAAAATTCACCAATAAGCTTCCCGAAACTTCTTGCCTCTCCTCTTGTTGCTACGGCCATGGGGGAGAATAAACCCGTTCGAACTGCTCTATTTGAGAAGCACGTCCAGTCCGGGGCGAACATTGTCGACTTCCATGGATTCGAGCTTCCAATATGGTACTCCTCGATCCAGGAAGAGCATCTATCGACAAGAAACTCCGCAGGTCTCTTCGATGTCTCTCATATGGGTCTTTTTCGTTTCCTAGGGGATGGTGTCCTGCCATGGTTAGAGTCAGTAGGGACTCAGGAGTTTTTAAACTTCGCAAGCGGGAAATGTGGATATACTCATTTTCTGGATTCAGATGGGAATATTATTGATGACATGATATTTGCAGTAAAGGGCCAGGATGAGGTATTTGGCGTCCCCAATGCGTCCATGGTAGACGTCATGTGGAAATGGCTAACTGATCTTTTGCCGAAGGACGGTTCGGTGAGTATGGAGGACATGTCTGCAGAGACTAGCATATTGGCTCTCCAAGGTCCCAATTCAGCAGAAATAATTTCTGAAACTCTGGGCGAAGCCAACTCAGTAGGTAGATTCCGCTGTCAGGAGATAGTTTCAAACAAACTCGGAATTACTGGGTGGATTCAGGGTACGGGGTACACTGGTGAGAGGGGCGTTGAGATATTCGTGCCCAATGAGCAGGCGCCGTCTCTGTGGTCGGCATTACTTGATACTGGTTCGGATTTCGGGATCGTTCCCGTGGGACTAGGTGCTCGTGACACACTAAGATTGGAGATGGGGTACCTTCTCTCGGGCCAAGACTTCTTGTGGCCCGGTCTTGGAATAAGTCCCGATCCCAGCCTCCCGGAGGATTTCTTGTCCAGGGATACGGTGGAGACATCCGTCCCCTTCGGACTAAGCATGGATCATGACTTCATAGGCCGTGACAGGTTAGTCTCATCAATGGGGAAAAATGAGAGGTGGCAGGCTCTGATATGTGCGGAAAGGGGGCCATCTCCCAGACTCGGACATAAAGTCCTGGACGGGGAATCCGAGAACTCTCGAATCATCGGCTATGTTACCAGTGGCGCCCCTTCTCCCTCGCTCGGGGGGACGGGAATTGCAATGGCATACATTAGTGACAAGGAGGTCGGGGATGACGTCTGGATTCAAGCTAGTCGAAGGAGAAGGGTCAGGGCTAGGGTGGTCTCTCCGCCTTTCAAGAAATGATACGACACAATTCAGAATCCCACCTCGCCGCGACAAACCTCATTGCTGAACGTCTCTCGTCCACGTCTGAGTGACGAGCATGGTTGGTGGTCTGGAAGCTGTCGCAATAAAGAATCTGCAAACTCTGCTAATTTCAAGAGGAGTCTCAGCAGAGTCCCTATTTTCCAAGTACGACATCGATGGGGACGGCTCTCTCAGTTACGACGAGTTTTCGGGCGCACTCTCCTCAATCACCGGTCAGACTGCTCCTGCCGCCATAGTAAGAGCCATAGTGGATGCCCTGGATACGGATGGCGATGGCGCACTAGATTTGAATGAGATAATCTCGCTAGTTGAATCAAATTCTGATGATGAGTATTCCAGTGGCTCCGGGGTCTCTGTCAGTGACCACCCCAATGACTTCTACAATGGGAACTTCGAGCCTCAACAGGACATCAATGGCAAACCATCTTTCAGGAACCCCAACGGGGCGATCCTCTACTTCTACAACGCGGGCTCGGGCGGCGCCCCCTCATGGAGCATGGACGACAGGGAACAGGATGGTAGCAATGATTGGTATAGGGGCGGATGGACCCGCGTCCCATCATCGGGCGGCCTGCCCATAGGGACTAGGAGATGGGTGGGAGTTGGCAAGATAACAATCAGTTCCGACGCACAAGGGAGTTTCGAATCATCCCCCACCTTGGACGATTCCAACCACCTTGAAGAGGATGCCGTGAGATCCGAGAGTGAAGGTGCGCATGGAATAGAGATTTCTCTCGCGAAGGCGGTCTTCCTCAGCTCAGAGGAAATCAGCTTCACATTCACGGCCCCAGAACTGCCAAATGACGCATGGGTAGGGATTGTTCCCTCGGAAATCCCCCATGGAAATGAAGCTGTCAACGATGAGCACGACACTAGCTTCAGGTATCTCGAGGGGAGGACAAGAGGGGACTTCAGCCTCTCCAACCCCGGACCAGGGGAATGGACGCTCAGGTTGCATGATTCCGACAACAACGGGAATGAGATAGCATACGTACCCTTCACCGTTAGCGGCGGGGGGGCACATCCCTCGATTTCCATCGTCAGTGGCGACAGGGTCCCTCTCGACGAGCCCCTGGTGATTTCTTTCTCCGGCTCAGACACTTCCGAAACAGCATGGATCGGAATATATGGAGAAGGGGGTGCACATGAGCATCACAATGGGAATTGGAAGTACTTGAACGGTCATCAATCACCACCCAGTTTTCTGACACCTGAAGGCAATATGACGTTCCAACCGTCCGACATGTTTGACACTCCGGGGAGGTACCAGGCGAGATTGTTCGCTGACAACGGGTTCGAGATGATTGCCCAGGCACGTTTCGAGCTCGTTGAGGCAGGAGTGGAATTGGGCATCGACGATGTGACGAGTGAGATGGCCGAGATGTTGAACTTAATCGACCCCCAGTCAAGCAGCATCGAAGCGATAGAGGCAGGACGAGCCAAGGCAGACGCCGAGGTAGAGCAGAAGATTTCCCAATTGCCCTTCACGCTACAATCTCCTGCAAGGAGGATATGGAATTCAAGGGCCGATGCTTACCAGGATGTGGTAGTTTCAAAACTCCCATCTCCTGATGCCCTTGCAGCCGGGGTGGCGGCCGCGGGGATCGCTGCTGCGGCCATTTCTTCTAGCACAAGGGGATCAGCACCTTCCTATGAGCCCGAGCCACCAGCCGCTCCAGAGCCCGAGCCACCAGCCGCTCCAGAGCCCGAGCCACCAGCCGCTCCAGAGCCCGAGCCACCAGCCGCTCCAGAGCCCGAGCCACCAGCCGCTCCAGAGCCGAATCCGAGCGACGTCAGTCAGAGCCCACTTTCCGAGGTAGTGCAGTCTTTCACCCAGGCCAGGCTGATGTCGGATCAGAAGCGACTGATAGAAGCCCATTCGGGAACTTCACACTATGTTTCATTCAGGATCTCTTCATTGGAGAAGACTTTCGGAATCGGCCTTTCAGAAGAATTCAGGGGGGGAAGCACGATTATTGCTGAAATCAAGGACATCGGAGAAGCCGAGATTAGGTTGCATCCTTCCGCTGATACGGGTGAATTCAGGACTGGTTATGAGGGATCTATGACAGTCTCAGTCCAAGGTTGGAACGCCATCCGAAAGAGGATAATATTGGGTGCTAGTGATTAGCCACTTCTAGCGCTTCTTCAACCATCTCTTCAAGACTGATTTGTGGCCTGAATCCACATCTGTGTTCTAGGTACCACGCATCAACGATACCCCAGACCTCGGTGTCCGAGTTCTGGTTTAGTTCGGCCGTGGCCCCCGTTCTCTGGTTGTATATCTCAGCCAAGTCGCTCATGGTAATGCCCTTTCCAGACCCGACTGCGAAACTCTCCCTAGTCAGGGGGGGGTCCTGCAATACGATTTCAACAATCCTTACCAAGTCCTCGATGTGAATGAAATCCTTGATGTCCTCCCCAGAACCTGGGACATTTACCCAACCCATCTGGCTCTCCATGGCCCACCTGTGTAGTATCCCATTTCCAGGGGGGCCATCAAGTGGAACTCCCTGGACATTAGATGCCCGGATCACACTAACCGGCCTTCCTGCTTCAGCCCTCTCCAGCGCATTCTCTTCTATCCAAAGTTGACCCTCGGCTGCAGTGTCCCGTGGAGAGAGGGTGGAATCTGGGCCATAGTATTCGTCACCTGGGTACCATTGGGGGTGCACCCTCAGAGTCCCGAGGATGATAAGGTGAAGCTCACCATGCCTGCCTACCGCATTCAGGACCGGCCTCGCTGCCTCCCTCATCACTATCTTGGCCTCCCTCTCATTTCTTGCAACTGAGGTGTTTACGGGACGCGAGTTGATGTGAATTAGTGCAGTACAGGGAGTCAGCATCACGTCTAGAGAAGTCTGGTCCTCGAGAACCTCATCGGGGATGACGACCGCCCTGTCACCGAGCGCTTCCACTATGTAGGGGGCGACGAATGAATCCGATGCTGTAATGGCGACTCTCATGCTGACATGCGGCACTCAGTCCGGAGCAATAAGAGTGTGTCGGTGGCGTGATGGTCAATTTGCAGGCCATCGACCGAAGAAAATCATATACTCTCTCGACGGGCAAGACACCAAGGGGAGCAGTATGGACCAACTTCCGAACCTCGGCAGAGAGCACGAAATGCTCAGTGCAATGGGACTTTCTGCAATCGAAGATCTATTTTCAGACATTCCTGAGAAGATTAGAACGAAAGGCCCCCTGCCACTCCGCCCCCCTCAGTCAGAGGAAGAAATCTGGGCGGACGCCCAGAGACTTCTGGGGGCCAATATCGATTTGGATTCACGTCCCTCTTTCCTTTCCGCGGGACTAGCGAGAAATTTCGTTCCTACAATGGTGGGGATGCTCGCAACACGTGGCGAGTTTCTCACATCTTACACCCCTTACCAACCAGAGGTTAGTCAGGGCATGCTCCAGGCGATGTGGGAATTTCAGACAATGATTTCTGAACTCGTAGGGCTCCCAGTATCAAATGTCTCAATGTACGACTCCAGTACCGCAGCTGCCGAGGCAATAACCTGCGCAGTCAGGGTGAAAGGTAGGAAAGCAACCCAAAAGGGAGTAGTTTACGTCTCTGAGTTCGTCCCTCCTCACAAGATGTCGGTAATAGAGAACTACACGCAGGGGAGTGGCATCGAACTACGCCCCCTCAAGCACGGAACCGATGGCAGGATAGACTTGGAAGCAGCTCAGGAAGTAGCAGGGTCCTGTGCGGTATACGTGGAGCAACCGAACGCATTTGGAGTGATGGACGAGGGAATCATCAGATTGAAGGAAATAATCGGTGAACACACCGCATTGATAGTTTGTGTAGATGCGGTCTCATTGGGCATCATAGAGGCCCCTGGAAAATACGGAGCGGACATCGTGGTGGGGGAAGGCCAGCCATTCGGTATCGGCCCAACAGCCGGCGGCCCAATTTACGGGCTGTTCGCCTGTGGAAAGGACTACCTTCGTCAAATGCCGGGAAGGATAGTGGGGCAGACTGTCGATGAAGACGGACTCGATGCCTTCACTCTCACACTTTCCACTAGAGAGCAACATATTCGCAGGCATCGTGCCACCTCCAATATTTGCTCCAACGAGACGCTGATCGCCCTGATGGGTGCGATGCACATGGCGATGCTCGGTCCAGAGGGTCTCGAGAGGCTCGCTCTGAGGGTTGCAGCTGCAACAGAATTAACCAAGTCTGCCATGGCTTCCATACATGGCGTGGAGATAGTTGAGTCCAATAACCCAAACTTCCGCGAATTCGTAGTTGAGTTACCGGGTGATGCTAGATCGGCCGTCGACTACATGGACAGGAATGGGGTGCTTGGGGGATTCCCGTTGGGGGACTGGTGGGAATCCATGTCTGATAGGCTCCTGATAGGTTGTGATGAGAGGACCAGTAATTCGGATATCGAAGCATTGTCCAAAGTCCTTTCTGCGTGGGTTGAGGAGGTTTGTAAGTGAGCGATATTTTCAGCTTTAATGGGGCAGAAGGAACCGGCTGGTCCCAGCCATCACCCATCTCCGAGGATTCCATTTCCACAGTGCCCATGTCACTACGTCGTGCTAACCTGCCTCGTTGGCCCCGGGCCAGTGAGCCCGAGCTAGTGAGGCACTACACATGGTTATCCAAGAGGAATTTCGGAATCGACACAGGGTTCTACCCCCTGGGGTCATGCACGATGAAGCACAACCCCCGCGTCAATGAGAGAATAGTACAATTGCCGGGAATCGACCGAGTCCACCCCCTCCAGCCAGAGCATCAGATCCAGGGCCTTCTTTCAATATTCTTCGAGATGCAAGAGATGCTCGAAGTATGTTCGGGAATGGATCAAGTCACACTTCAGCCTGTAGCGGGGGCCCAGGGCGAATTTGCAGCAATGAGGTGCATTCAGGAGTACCACAAGGACAACGGACAATCCCATAGGGACAAGGTGATAGTCCCGGATTCAGCCCATGGAACCAATCCCGCTTCAGCTGCAATGTGCGGTTATGAGATTATTGAGATACCAAGTTCACCAAACGGGTTCCTAGATCTCGATGCATTGAGAGGGGCCGTCGGCGATGATACGGCTGCGATGATGATTACCAATCCTAGCACTCTCGGAGTCTTCGAGCCGGAGATTTCAGAAGCCGCTGACATAGTCCATTCTGCTGGGGGGCAAATGTACTACGACGGTGCCAATTTCAATGCAATCCTGGGTAAGACAAACCCGGGTCTGATGGGATTCGATGCCGTGCATTACAACCTACACAAGACCTTCAGCCAGCCTCACGGTGGCGGTGGTCCCGGAAGTGGCCCCATTGGTGTAAGGGGGCATCTCTCCGACTACGTCCCATCCCCTGTGGCCGATAGGGAGGAAATCGAGGGCGGTGGAGTGACTGGCGATGGTTATCGATACTTTTGGAGAACTCCTCAAAAGACCATAGGAAAGGTTCAGCAATGGCATGGAAACGCAGGAGCGGTGGTCCGTGCTTGGGCATTCTACCGTCGCTATGGTCGTGAATTGGAACTAATGAGTGAGCATGCGGTTCTGAATGCAAACTATCTGCGTCATCGAATATTGAATCCTGAATCTGATGTCCGGAAGAAAATTCCTGCCATGCCTGTCGATGGCGCTACTGTGGATTTCGTGAAACACGAATTCACCCTATCGATGAGTCCACTCAAGGATGCTGTGGGTGTGTCAGGAAAGGATGTGGCCAAGCGTCTACTCGACTACGGATACATGTCGCCCACCCTGTATTTCCCGATGATTGTTCCCGAGTGCTTGATGATCGAGCCAACTGAAACTGAGTCAATTGAGACCATGGACAAGTTTGCCGAGGACTTCCTGACTATATTGTCAGAAGATCCATCTGTAGTCACCACTGCTCCACACACTACTGATGTCAGGAGGGTCGACGAGGTCCAAGCAGCAAGGAATCTTGTATTGAGGCACCCCTGTGAAAAGTGAGTCCGGGCGCCGAAGGCGATAATGCCATGTTCCGCTTCCGAGGTCTATGGAGGAACCAGGGGAGAGGTTCTGGTTACTGGGAAATCCATCATGGTGGGGCATCGAAGGAGGGGCCCTGCCCCCCTCTATGAGGAAGGGCGAACTCCCTATGCCCTCTGAGTGGGGCGACGCTGAATCAACTCGGAGAGGGTGGCATAGGCAGAGATTGAGGCCCATAGCATGGGGCTTACTCAAGCCATTCGCGTGGGCGCCATTCTTTCTGATCGCATGCTCGTTCCCATTGGCATTCCCCGGAAAAACCCCAGATGACCAAACTGTCGCTCTGTCCTTATTCTTGATATCATGGTCATTATTGGTCATTCCATTACTGATGGAGAGGAACTCCCAGCCATCATCAGGAGGGTCCCTTCTCTCTCTACCGATAGACTGGAAACTCCTCGCGGTAGGAACCGTCATCTTCCCATTCCATGTAGAGATAGATCCCCGGATCGGATGGATTTCTTACACATTTTTCGTTATCTCAATGATTCGTTCCTTTTCGATGATGTCGGATTCCTTTTCCATACCCCCTGCACGATTTGTTGCTCCTGTAAATAGGGAGGAATTGGGGAGAGTAGAAATTGACAGTCATTGGACAATCCTGTCAGGAAGATGGGTCCGGGGCCCCATGGCACTACTTGCGATGGAAAATGGGTCTCTCATGATTAGTGGGAGCAGTCGGGCAGGACATGACTTCGTTTGCCTGGCCTATAGGCATCACACAGGCTTCGTGCAGGACTGCTTCTTCGAGGATCATCCCGAATCCGAGGCCCTGGCCGACGCACTTTCCAAACCCCCCATCCAGTTGAATGGCGTGGAATGGCCGAGTGCGTTCACACTCCCCTGCGAGGAAGAGTAACCCATACGGCAGGCATTTGAACCTCCTTCCTTCCCGATGTGCATGGACATATGCGTCGTCCTTGGCTCCAAGTCAGATTTACCAGTGGCTGAGAAGTGTAAAACAGTGCTCGATAAGTTCGATGTGTCTTACGAAATAAGAGTCGCCTCTGCTCATAGAGCACCCAAATATCTAGAGGGTATAATTGAAT
>Ga0315327_10001348_pt1 | contig 12764 bp, 12 predicted proteins | sample M110032315metaG_FD_203460 | JGI IMG/M metagenome (GOLD analysis project Ga0315327, IMG submission 203460) | Ammonia-oxidizing marine archaeal communities from Monterey Bay, California, United States - M1 100m 32315 | ecosystem: Environmental > Aquatic > Marine > Coastal | place: USA: California... | reverse complement strand
AAGAACAAAAACGCTCCCGCAAATGCCGCCCAGGTCCTGCTCTTTGATCTCAGCAAGGACCTCGGCGAGCAAAATAATCTGGCCGGGCAACACCCCGGCGTCGTGAAAAAACTCCGCCAGCGCATGGAGGCGCTGGACAAGGAAATCACCAGCAATGCCCGCGCCCCCTGGACCAAGGGCTGAGGTGCGGCGGGAGAATTCCCACCGAGTTTCTTGCCAGATCTTCTTCCAGCCTCCGTAATGCTCAGCCGCCGGACGCAGCGTTTCGCCCCCCTTCGCTTGTTCTCCTTTTTCCATTCTGAAGAACCGAGACCTCAACTACACCTTCCTCAATGAAATCAAGGCTCCTCCCCTACGCGGTGCTCCTCAGCGCCGCCCTCCCGCTTCAAGCCCAGAACCCGCCCAAGGGATTCGAAAAGGTCGACCAGGAAATCGTCATTTCGACTCTCCAGGCGGCCATGAAATATGACGTCCGCTCCTTCAGCGTCAAACCGAACGCCAAGGTCAAGCTGACCTTCAAGAACCCCGACGACCTCCCGCACAACCTCATCATCTGCACGCCGGGCAAGTCCAAGGGCGGCGACAAGGGCAAGGAAGTCATCGATGCGGTCCTGAAACTCGGGGAGAAGGGCGTGGAGCAGAACTGGGAGCCCAGGGGCCACCCCCGCATCCTGCACAGTTCCGGGATGGTGCAGCCCAAGAAGGAGACCGTGATCTGGTTCAGGGCCCCGAAGAAGGAGGGCAACTACCCCTACATCTGCACCTTCCCCGGCCACTTCGAGCTGATGAATGGAATGATGGCGGTTTCCAAGCGGGCCAACCCGGTGACCAACCTGACTTACAAGTTCTACCACGGCAGCTGGACTGCCCTGCCCGATTTCTCGAAGCTGGAGCCCAAGAAAACCGGAACGCTGGCCAGTGGGCTCTTCGAGCTCGGCCCCCGTGACCGGGGCGACGGTTTTGGGTTCGTCTTTACCGGTGAGATCGAATGCCCGAAGGACGGGGTTTATACCTTCGAAACCGCCTCCGACGATGGCTCGCGCCTCTACATCGACGATAAGGTGGTAGTCAATAATGACGGGGTGCATGCGCACAAGGGGGCCCAGGGAAAGGCCAAGCTCAAGGCCGGCAAGCGCAAGATCGAGGTTCACTACTTCGAAGGGGGCGGAGAGGAGAGCCTCTACGTGGGCTGGTCGGGTCCTGGCTTCAAGAAACAGTCCCTTTCAAAGGGAGCTTCTGCAGGTGGAGGGGGAGGCCCGAGCGGAATGCTGATCGCTGCCGAGGAGGGTGAAGCCGCCATCTACCGCAATTTCATCGCTGATGCCGGTCCCCGTGCCATCGGGGTTGGCTATTCCGAGGGCATCAATCTCACTTTCGATGCCAACAACATGCGTTTCGCCCAGATCTGGCAGGGCGACTTCATGGACGGGGCCCGCCACTGGAACGGCCGGGGACAGGGCTTCCAGCCCCCCGCTGGCGAGGCGGTTATCAAGCTGCCCGCCGGAACCGCATTCGCCACCTTGGAATCAGCCACCTCCGCCTGGCCCAAGGCCGAAACCCGTACCACGGAGCTGCGCTTCCGGGGTTACCAGCTCGACAAGCAGCAGCACCCTACCTTTCGGTATGAACGCGGTGACGTCTCCATTGAGGACACCCCCGCCCCGGTAACGGGCGAGGAAAGCAGCCACCTGAAGCGTGCCCTCAGGCTCTCCAGCAAGGCGGCCCCGGGCAACCTCTACTTCCGTGCCGCCTCCGGCAATATCGCGGCCGAGGGGGGAGGATTCCTCGTTAATGACGAGCTCATCATCACCATCACCGGGGGCAAGGCAGGCATCCAGAATGGGGAGCTGCGCGTGCCCATCGAATTCAAGAACGGCACCGCTCAACTTGGAATCATCTACCAATGGGCCGAGTAGCCGCCATTTCCGAGATCACAACTTACCAAGGAACATATTTTCATGAAATCAACGATCACTCTCCCAGGAGCCACTATCAGACGCCTCTCTCTCATGGCCCTGCTGGCCGTTACCTCGCTCGCCGCCGCCGCCCCCACGATGGAGGACTTCTACAAGCGCGAGGAAATCCCGCTCCCTGAGGGAGAAGTCATGGAGGGGGCCTCCATCGCCATTATGGACGACAAGAAAGTCGCCCTCGCAAGCCGGCGCGGAGACGTCTGGATCTGTGACGGGGCCTTCGGGGACGATCTCAGCAAGGTCACCTGGACCAAGTTCGCCAGCGGCCTGCATGAACCCCTCGGGATGTCCTACAAGGATGGCTGGTTCACCTTCACCCAGCGCCCTGACGTCTCCCGGATGCGGGACAGCACCGGCGACGGGCGGGCAGATTACTTCGAGACCATCGCGGCGCCCTGGGGCATCAGCGGGGACTATCATGAGTATGCCTTCGGAACCCCGCCGGACAAGGAGGGCAACGTCTGGGTGGTTCTCTGCCTGACGGGATCCTTTAACGCCAATTCTCCCTGGCGCGGCTGGTGCTTCCGCATCACTCCCGACGGCAAGTCGATCCCCACCTGCTCCGGAATCCGTTCCCCCGGTGGAATTGGTTTCAACATGGAGGGTGACGTCTTCTACTGTGACAATCAGGGAACCTGGAACGGCTCCTCCTCCCTCAAGCACCTCAAGCCGGGCGGGTTCGTGGGGAATCCCAACGGCAACAAGTTCTGGGAACAGGCCCCCAACATGGGCCCGAAACCCGCTGATCCCAAGAGTGGCTCGCGAATCGAAATCGAGCGCAAGCGGATTCCCCAGCTCATTCCAACCGCGGTCTGGCTGCCTCACGGCAAGCTGGGCCAGTCGCCCACCGGTATCATCCCGGACCAGACCAAGGGTGCTTTCGGCCCCTTCGCCGGACAGGTTCTCGTCGGCGAGCAGACCCACTCGCAGGTGCAGCGGGTCTTCCTGGAGAAGATCAACGGCGTCTACCAGGGCGCGGCCTTCCCCTTTCTCGGGGGCTATCGCTCGGGCATCGTGCCCCTGCGCCTGGCGGATGACGGATCCCTCTTCGTGGGCACCACCAACCGCGGCTGGGGGGCACGCGGCGGACTCCCCTTCAGCTTCGAGCGCACGCGCTGGACCGGGAAAACTCCCTTCGAGATTCATGAGATGCGCATCACAAAGGATGGGTTCGAGTTGACCTTCACCGCGGAGATCGATCCCAAAACCGCGGGGGACAAGGCGAGCTACTCCATGAACTCCTGGACCTACGTCTACCAAAGCGGCTACGGCAGTCCGGAGGTGGACAAGACCGGCCAGGCCATCGAGTCCGTTACGGTGGGGGCCGACAGGAAGTCCGTGCGCCTCACGGTGACCAACCGCCAGGCCGGCCACTGCCACCATCTCAAGTCCTCCGGGGTTCGCAGCAAGGCCGGAGGAGAGCTCTGGCACCAGGACGCCTACTACACGATCAACGAGTTTCCAAAATAGGCCGCCGCCTTCACCCCTTGGGGATCGACTTCCGCACCCTGCAATGTTACAGGGTGTTGACTGGCATTTCCTATGTGCCCCATTCCAGTCCCATGGTTAATCCATACAGGTCTACAACTCCGAGGTAAGATATCAAATGCCCGCAGCATCGATTGTGGATAGTTCCGCAAAGGTCCATCCTGAGCTCCCGGCTCAGTCTGCCGACACGCAAAAAAAGATCCGATTCCCCGGAAGTGAGGGCTTCCAAACGGTCCTGAAAAGGCGCGTGAATGACTATTTCGCCAGCCGGAACAGGTCGCCACGGGACTCTGTTCGAATGTATGTGAAAACAGCCACCATCATCACTTGGTTCTTCACGTCTTATGCCTTTCTTGTATTTGCCCCGCTGCCCATCTGGGCCGGTATCATGATCTCCTTCTCACTCGCCCTTGCCACGGCTGCCGTTGGATTCAACATCCAGCATGATGGCAACCACGGCGCTTACTCGGGAAGCAGGCTGATCAACAACCTGATGGCCCTGACGCTGGATATGGTGGGCGGCAGTTCCTATATATGGAACTACAAGCATAATGCGATGCACCATACCTACGCCAATATTCATGGCCACGATGATGACATCAATCTGGGGTTTCTTGGCAGGCTGTGCCCTCACCAAAAAAGGTTCCATTTTCACCGATACCAGCATTTTTATCTCTGGGGGCTCTACGGATTTCTTCAGATCAAATGGGCCTTTTTTGATGACTTCATGCATACGATTAGGGGCCGCATCGGAAAACTCTCCTTCCCCCGCCCCAAAGGCCTGAATTTGTTCATCTTCCTTGGGGGAAAACTTTTCTTTTTCTCCCTGCTTTTCGTGATTCCCGCATTCTTCCACCCGTTTTGGGTGATTTGCCTGTTCTACCTGCTTACCTCCTGGACAATCGGCCTGATCATCAGCGTCATATTTCAGCTGGCCCATTGTGTCGAGGAAGCCGATTTTCCCGAGCCTAATCCGCAATCGCTCCAGATGAAAAACGAGTGGATGATTCACCAAATTGAGACCACCATCAATTTCGCGCGCAAGAATCATTTCCTGAACTGGTATATTGGCGGGCTGAACTTCCAGATTGAACACCACCTGTTTCCACGCATCTCACATATCCATTACCCGGCCCTATCCAAAATTGTCGAGAATACGTGCCGGGAGTTTGGAATTGGGTATTTCGCCCACCCCAATTTTCTGGGCTGCCTAAAATCGCATTACCTTTTTCTCCAGAAGATGGGCCGCCCGGCCTGAAACCGACATTATTTTTCCCGTATTCTGGGTTGGCCCCCAAAAAGCCTGGCCAGTTCCGGCATCCATGCCTCAATGGCCCGCCCACGGTGACTGAGAGTGTTTTTGTCCCCCGGCTAAATTTCAGCCATTGTTATTCCAGCAACCCGGCCTCCAGTCATTTCGAAGACAGGTTCATAACCGAATCCCTCACGACCACGGACGGATGTGACGGTTCGGCCGTTCCCCTCACTGTTCCTCGCAAATGCCAAGCCCGACGGAACGACCAATGCCGCGACACACACAAATGTTGCCGATCGTTCAGCACCGGGAACCTCGACCAGTTCCTGGAGAAGACATTCCGTGCATGCTGGCGCGGTCGGGACATAACGTGCGGAATGGATGGGCACCACCTCCGGCAGCCTGCCCCACGCCCACATCCGCGACGGCCGGCTGGATCCCGAGACCCTGCACCTCGAACACAACCTCTTTCAGCCGGTGGGACGGATGGCCGCGCCGGACTGCTCCTGCCGGACCACTGACCAACCCGAGATTGTGAGGCCCGGATAGCCCGCCCGCAACTCATGATCGCCCGCCCGCCCATTGCCCCCTAGCCTTCCTGCCAATGTCCAGAAATCGAGAAACCTTCATTGAAGTCCGGAACCTGCATCAGCGTTTTGGGAGGCACCTGGTTCTGCGGGGCGTGGACCTCAAGATCTACCGCGGGGAGACGCTCTGCATTCTCGGAGGGTCGGGCGGTGGCAAAAGCGTTCTCATCAAGCACCTGTGTGGTCTCATGCGCCCCTGGAAGGGCTCCATCATCGTCGAAGGGGAAGACATCACCTCCCTCCCCGAACGTGAGCTGGGCGCGGTCCGGCGCAAGGTCAGCATGATGTTCCAGGGTGGGGCTCTCTTCGATTCCCTAACGGTGGCGCAAAATATTGCCTTCCCCCTGCGGGAAGCCGGCCTGCGCGATCAGAAGGAGCTCGACCTCCGCGTTCGCCGCGCACTGGAGATCGTGCGCATGTCCGGCCAGGAAAAGAAAATGCCTGCCGACCTCTCCGGAGGCATGCGCAAGCGGGTCGCCCTCGCCCGCGCGGTGGTGGAAATGCCCGCCTGCGTGCTCTACGATGAACCGCACGCCGGACTCGACCCCATCACCTCCGATTCAATTGATCATCTCATCAGGGATCTCGGAGTAGACCACAAGGTCGCCAACGTCGTCATCACCCACGAACTGCGTAGTGTTTTCCGGATCGCGGACCGGATCGCCTTCATGAAGGACGGGGTCATTTACTGGAAGGGAACTGCCGACGAACTGGCCGCATCCAAGGACCCGGAACTGGTCAATTTCGTGCAGGGACGGTCGGAAACCCGGGACGGATGGGATCAGGACACTCCCCGTATTGACACCAGCGGGTAGCGGGAGGAGCATGTGGTATGGCCACTACGCCCAAACGCATTGAAACTCTCGTGGGGTTTTTCCTCTTCGTGGGGTTGGCTCTGCTGGGTGTTCTCATCATGCAGTTCGGCCGCTTTGCTGACCGTTTCCACGGGGTTTACTCCGTCACTGTTTCGTTCAGTGACGCCTCGGGATTGATCAAGGGCAGCCAGGTTCGCTTGGCCGGCGCGATGGTGGGCCAGGTGGTGAAAGAGCCCGGACTCACCCCCGAGGGAGGAATCGAGGTCGAGCTGGTCATCCGGAAAGACACCCCCAAGATCGACAGGAACTCCATTTTTCAGATCGGCTCCCTCAGCATACTCGGCGACAAGGCAATCATGATCACCCCGCCGGGCACATCGGACGAAAAGGCGGGCGAATACATCAAGGACGGCGACTTCGTCCAGGGGGCGGAAGCCGGGGGATTGGAAGCCCTGCAAACCGATGCTGCACAAATTGCCTCCGATGCCGCGACCCTCATCTCGCGCGGGAAGACGACGCTCTCCAAGGTTGACGGCGCTCTGGATGATCTCCGTCTGGTTTCCGGCCAGCTTGCCGAAAGTCTCGAGCGTATCAACACCGGCCTGATCACGGATGAAAACATGGCCAAATTCACCAACACTCTCGACAGCCTGGACGGAGCCGCCGGCAACATCAAGGAGGCCAGCCTGGACATCAAACCGCTCCTCGTCGACGCCCAGGAAGCCATCCGGAACTTCGATCAGGCTGCCAAGGCGGCAGAGGGAACTTTTACCCAGGCGTCTTCCGAGATCAGCAAGCTCGGGCCAGCTCTGCAAAAGGTGCCCCGCACTGTCGAGTCCATCTCGGAAGTAGCGGACGAGGCCAGGGGCGCCCTCAAGAGCGTCAAGGGCAGTGAAGGCCTCCTCGGTTCCCTCGCTTATGACCGCGACATGAAGGGCGATGCGAAGACCTTCATGCGCAACCTCCGTCACTATGGCATCCTGCGCTACAAGGATGCCGAGACCACGGAAGAACGCGATCCGCGCAACCGCTTTCGCGGGCAGCGGAGGTAGCGTTGCGAGGGGCCACGGCTCCCGGCACGACCTATGGACAAGACTGTCGGCGGCAGGCCGGATCGCTTTGCCCCGGCCCGAGAGCGAGCCGGATTCCTTCGGCCTTCTGCAGGGTTTCCTCGTATTCCATCTCCGGATCGGAGTCCGCCACAATTCCCGCGCCCACCCCATAGGTCAGCCGCAGATCCTCCCGATCAAGGGTCCGAATCGCGATGTTGAACTGGCTCTCCCCGTTGAATCCGAGATAGCCGATTGCCCCGGTGTAGAGGCCTCGCGGGACTGTCTCCAACTCTGCAATCACTTCCATGGCCCGCTTCTTGGGTGCGCCCGTGATGCTTCCGCCCGGGAAGCAGGCCTGCAGGACATCGAGCTGATCCGCATCTTCCCGGAGCTGGCCAGTCACGGTGGAGGCCAGATGATGCACCTGCTCAAGACGTTCATGCTTGAGCATCTCGGTCACCTTGACGCTCCCGAATTCGCACACCCGGCCCAGGTCGTTGCGTTCCAGGTCCGTGATCATGACCAGCTCCGCAATCTCCTTCTCCGAGGTCTGCAGCTCATAGGCTGACCGGCTGTCCAGTTCCGGATCTGCAAAGCGCGGCCGCGTGCCCTTGATGGGGCGGGTCTCTATCGAGCGTCCGTGCATGCGCAGGAACGTCTCCGGCGAAGAGGAAAGAATCTCGCGCTGGCCATGCTGCAAATAGGCTGCCATTGGTGCTGGCGAGACGGAGCGTAACCGATCATAGAGCGCAAACAGCGGCGATCGCGAGGAGAGGGTGGCGTGAAATTGCTGGGAGAGGTTCACCTGGTAGATGTCCCCACTCGCAATATAGCCCTGCGCAGCCCGGACCCGCGCCACAAACTCCTCCCGGGTAAAGTTGCTTGCCCATTCCGCGGAGATTTCTCCTGCTGGTGGCGGAGTGGGCTGGAGATCGTCGCGAAGCGAACCGACCTCGAACCATTGCCCGGCAGCATGGCTGAAAACGAGAAGATCGTCGTAAAGCCCGAAGCGAAATTCGCCTTCATAAGTGATCCACCCGCACGCTGCTCCAAGGGGAAATCCGCAGTCGGGACGATTCACCTCGCGCGCGCGAAGTTCCTCCCGCAACTCACCGAGATCGTCGGTCGTGCCCACGAGTTCCCGGGCTGGCCGCGCCGCAATGATGGAAAGCGCCTGATGACAGGCATGATTACCCGCACTGTCGAAGAAGGCCAGACCCGGCAAATGGCGCAGTGCAGCAGCGACCTCGGCAGGGCCGAGGGCAAGATCGACGGGCCGGAATCCCGGTACTGGGCGAAGACTGCGCGGCAAGACGCAGAAGTGATACTGTGGATTGCGGCCCCTTGCAAACTCCCCCCGTGATGAGGTGTTCGTTTCCCCTCAACGGACACTCGAACCCCTTAAAACAGGGGAATTGCGGCTACAAACCTCCAGAAGGGCGCCATTGACGCCCCTCAGCTCCCCCGCTAGGTTCCCGGTCCCGTGTCGTCCCATGCCCCTCTATCCAAGGTCCGGCTCGGCACCTTTCGCGCAGCCTGCTGGATGCTCGCCCTGGTGGCGTTCGTCGAACTGGTTGCAGTTGGTGTCGCCCTGGCCCTGCGCACCACTCCCGGAAATTCTCCCGTGGTGGTGGAGCGCGTTGTCACGGAATACGTGCCCATGCCCCTGCCCGCAGGGGAACCCGAGACAACTGTTCCTGTTCCGGTGCCCCCGCCGACACCCTCTCTCCCCGTCCCTAAGGCCTTCACCAATGCAGAGGAACTGCTGAGCCGCCCGGTGGGCCGCCTGGGAACAACCCCTGCTCTCAAGGCTCCCTTTATCGACGATCCCGAAGTTGAACGCCTGGTCCAGGAAGCGCGCGAAGCGCGGGTGAAGGATGATATCGGTGCGGCTGTCCTCAAATTGGAAGCCGCCGAGGAAAAGGCCCCCGCCGAACCAAATGTCCTCTATCAGTTCGCCGAGGTCTTCGGAGCGGTGGGCCAATACGAGAAAGCCGCCGACTATTACCAGAAGGTCTTCAACCTCGGGCCCGTCAAGGCTGGGGCGCTCTACGAACTGGCCTCCCACAAATTGAGCGTCGGTTTTGAGCAGGCCCAGAAAATGGAAGGGAAGATGACCCTTGGACGAATCCGCCGCTTTAATGATACGGGCGGCGGCGGCGAACGCATTGTTCTCAGGATTCCCGTCCTCGCGGCATCGAACCAGGAAATCGACAGCAACAAGCTCTCTATCGAGGTCACCTTCTACGACAAGCGCAACGGCAAGATCCACCAGGCGACCTCCGACAGTGAGCTCAGCCACAAGTGGCTCACCACCCCGCTCAACTGGAACGACACTGGCGAAGAGCTCCTGCAGTATACCTACGTTATCCCGCCCGGTGACAATCGTGACAATCACCTCCTTGGAGAGCGCAGGCACTTCGGCCAGGTCGTCGAACTGCGCTATCATGGGGAGTTACTCGACCATCAGGCCTGGCCCCGCACCCTCGCAAAACAGCACAATGCGCAGGAAGTCAGCCCGCTCTTCATTCCGCCTGAGTTTCTCCCCGAGAAACTCAACGAAGCTAATCCGCTCCTCCCTCCCCTGCCCCGCTAAAAAGCCCGTGAGGAGGCCTTGTCTCCTTAATTCCCTCCCGGATTCCCCTGCACTGGTTGCTTGCGAACCCGGCACCCCGAATCTAAATACCCGCCAAACATGTCCGAAGCGGAACAACAATGGTACTTCATCAGCGTGGTCAACCAGGAGCAATATGGCCCCTACACTGCTGACCAGCTGGAGGGATTCGTTACCAGCGGATCGATCACGAGAGAAACCATGATATGGACTGAGATCCTGGAGGACCAATGGATCCAGGCGGCCAACGTGGAAGGGCTCTTTCCAGTCGAGGCCACACCGGTTGCGCCGCCCGCGGCCGTTCACCCGGTCCACCCGGTCCACCCGGTCCACCCGGTCCACCCGGTCCACCCGGTCCACCCGGTCCACCCGGTCCACCCGGTCCACCCGGTCCAGCAGGTCCAGCAGGTCCAACCAGCCCGTCCTCAGCTTCTCACCGGCCTCGCGGCACAAACTGCGCATCCGTTGGGAACTGCTCCGGTGCAGTCTCCCCAGTTACAATCACAACCGCTGCAGGCCCAGCCCCTCCAGGCCGCCCCAGTCCAGGCTACCGCCGCACCTGCGCCCCGAACCGCCGCACCTCTCCAACCAGCCGCCGCACCTGCTCCCCAGCAGCGGGCGGCCCCTGGAATGATCCCCTCTACCATGGCGGGCACAACCCCACAGGCTCTTCCGGCCGGCGGCGGCGCCCAGACCGCTACTCCGGCCGCCACTCCCGGACACATCGTTCCTCCCGGGGAACTCTTCCCCCCTCCCGTGCCCACCAAGGCCAGCCTCGGACTTTTGCTGGCCCCCTTGATCAGCGTCCCTGTGCTGGCCGTGCTGGCCCTGCTTTTCAAGAATGTGTTTCTCCTCTTCCCGGCCTCCGCGTTGCTGATTTGGGCTGCGGTGCTGATCTACATCTACCTCTATCGCGCGTGGCGCCTTCTTCAGCCCGGAAACGTCCGAACCACACCGGGCAAGGCGATCGGCTTCTTGTTCATTCCCGGCTTCGGCTTTTATTGGGGGTTTGTCCTCTTTGTCGGGCTGGCCAATGACTGGAACCGGGTGATGGCAGCCCATCCGAATCTGCAGCAAGGGCCCAAGCTGAACAGCGGGCTGGCCCTCGCCTTTTGCATAGGAAGTTTCTTCGGGATTGGCGCCTTCCTGATTTTCCCCCTCATGGCGGACATCTGCAAGGGGATCACCTGGATGGGCCGCCTGCACATGATGCCCAAGGGCGGCGGGCCCGGGGGAACTACGCCTCAGGCTGGGGGCGCCCTCCGGCTCTACTAGGGGTGCTTCACGCCGGGGCCATCTCGATGATCACCTCCCCGTCATCCCCGGCCGGCCCGCAGTTCATGGCCTCGCGGGGCCCTCTTGCAACCTGTAATGTCCCGTGAGCGGGTACGTGAAAAGCAGGTCCTCCTCCCGTGTTCCACGTCCGATGTTGTGGATCACCAGGGGAGCCTCCCCGGAACTCCGGCGGTCACTCACAATCATGATGTGGGGCAGATTCGGCGGCACGGTGCAGGTCACGAGGTCGCCAGGGTGATAATCCGCCGCCTTTTGCGTCACGGGTATGGCATAGCCCTTGCGCTTGAAATAGGTCATTAGATTGGGCACACGGCGATGGTCAATGTTGCGGTCTGTCCTGCGCAAACCCCAGATCTTTGGATATTTTGCAAAGTTGGACTTCATGTCCTCGTGCACCAGTTTCTGCAGGTCCATCTTCTTCCCCTCGCGCAGCGCGCGAATCACCACGTCACTGCACACACCCTTCTCGCTGGGAACATCTCCGCCTGGATAATCCACGGCCACGTAGGCCGGGTCGTAGCTCACTGTCACGCCAATCTGGGAACGCGCCGCCTCCACAATTGAATTGATGGCCCCGCTCTTGCCGCCCGCTCCATTCGCCTGGCCCTCTCCACAGGAAAGGACCCCCGGGAGCTGGAGGATCAGGACGACCCCGGCGAGTTTTCCGGGACTGAAGGGGATGTTTTTCGCCAGCATGAGCATTGTCGTGACCCAACGTTGTCGCACTGCAACGTAAGCTGCAACCCCGGAGCCGGCGCCCTAGAAATGGTGAATCGCACCAATCGTTACTCCCTTTTCCAGCTCGCTGTTGTCATTGAGGGGGAAACGGTATGCCATTCGCAGGTCCAAGCCCTCAATGACGCCCAGAGACAATCCTACCAAACCCTCAAGCTCATAAACTCCCTCCTCGGCGGGATCTCCCTCAACCACTGCGGCGCCGCTCAATTCTGCCATCATGGTCAGGATCCCTCCGTGACGTTCATGCCTATGGCCATGGTCATCTTCCCCGTGTGCCTCATCCCAAACCCGCAGGGACTTGGCGACGCCGAGCGCAAAGAAAAACTCTTTCTCCCCCGAGTCGGGCGCGAATTCGAACCCCGCTTGACCGGAAAAGGTCCACCAGTTGCCAAGATCACACCACGTGTTAATGAAAGGTGCAAAGTGCCAATGCTCCCCCGCCCCGACCCTGCTGTTTCCAGTTGGCGCCACCATTTCGAGATTCGCAGCAACCACCCAGGGGCCCCGGTCTGCGACAACAACCCGGGGGACAACGGCAAGGTCTCCAAGTCCGCTCGACTCGCTCCCGGTATCGGGATCACTGATGATGTAGGGCTGCTCAATGATAAAGCCGATCCGGTTGCTGAGGGCCCATTCCAGTTCCAGTTCAATTTCATGCTCCGATTCCTCCGCAAAGGTCAGACCGGAATAATCCACGATGAGATCCCGGCCGAGAAACGCTGGCTCAAGGTCGAAATGGTGCTCCAGCGGGGTCCCCTCGCGAAAGTGGGCGTGTTCCCAGGGATCAACCCAGTGGCCTGAGGACCCGGCCCCATCGGAGGTCAGGTGCGCGTGCCCCTCCTCCTCCCCGGCAAAGGAGATGGTGGCAAGCGCTGCGATGACAAGGGCGTATTGGGATAGGTGAATGCTCATAACGGAATCTCGGGTAGCATCTCCCCCCGTAATT
>Ga0315327_10001347_pt1 | contig 12773 bp, 8 predicted proteins | sample M110032315metaG_FD_203460 | JGI IMG/M metagenome (GOLD analysis project Ga0315327, IMG submission 203460) | Ammonia-oxidizing marine archaeal communities from Monterey Bay, California, United States - M1 100m 32315 | ecosystem: Environmental > Aquatic > Marine > Coastal | place: USA: California... | reverse complement strand
AACCAATTCCAACCTCCGTCCTCGATAACGTCTTTTAATTTCTGTTTCATTTATAATTATTTTTTAACTAAGCTCCCTCCAAAATACATACCAACTATAGCACCGACTAAGTTAGTATCAAGAGGAGTTATTACTAAACCTGTTAAAGCTTTCCATTCCATTACTTCCTTTTCAGGAATAAAGAAAAAGCCAGGTCTAAATTCTGTGTACCCGACAGTTACAGTTATCTCTGGATAAAACATAGCTACAACTTTAGGTAATACAACAATTGAAAAAATTGCTGTTAATGCTATTATCCTTCTTGTCCATTGGAAGCCTGTATTTTCATACTCTCTAGCTTCCTTTACAGTTTCTGCTTGGAACTTAGCACGTTCCATTAACATCTTCTGTTGAGCTTGTTTAGCTTTTATAGATTGTGACCACATGCTCATAAATCCACCTAGTAAGGTAGACCCAAGCATTGTTATAATTTCAAAAGGTATTCCCATCTTCTTCTTCTTCTTCGTAGACTTTGCCCATTAGTTCTTCAAACATGTTCCTAAAATCTTCTAAGGACATGAAGGGCATATCTTGTTTAACTTGGTGAAGTCTGTATATGCGGTAACAGTCTTCTAATTGTGTTTCTAAGTATAATATCATTATAAGGGTTATTTGTTAGTTTGTCAAGTCAAAAACACCTCTATTTTTGTAATCGTTTAAATTGGTTAACAATTTATCTGGGTAAGAAGTCTCAGTAGCATAACCATCTTTTTGTATAGCTTCATAATATTCTCTATCTGTAGTAGCACTTCTCCATTGTTTAGGAGTTTGTTCACTATGAGCAGCAGTCAAGCCTCTATTATTTATATGTTCCATGTAACCATCTATAGAATCTCCTATAGTATTAAAAGTTCTAAATTTGGCTTTCTTTTCTATATATGAAGAACCATCCTTTGCTTTTTCTCTTGTGTCATATTCTTTATAAGGCTCATCTACTTCAGAATTTTTCTTCAATCCAAATACATTATTAGTTTCTTGTGCTAAAGCAGATGCACCATAGCGAGATTCATACCCTGCATGTGTAGCAGCAGCTTCAGGAAACGGATGGCCTTTTTCTTTTAAAGCTATATACATATCACGAACAAACTGCCTATGTTTTTTGTTTCTAAGAATCGTACCTTCCCCATCATCTTCTAATTCTAATTGAAACTTATAACCTTCTTGATCTTTTACTGTTCCTGTAAGTATATCTTTTGAATTTTTAGTTAAGAAAACTTCTTTAACAATGTCTAGTTTTCCTGCTTTAGCAAAGCCTAACCTCTCCATATTATTTGTTCTTCCATGAGCATGTAATGCTTGTAAATCTTCTTGCATATTAAAAGCAATAGATTCTTGAGGTATCGTAGCATCATCCATCATCCTATGTTCTTCTACTGCTGCTATATTAGCAGGATGTAAACGCATGTTTCCTTTTTCTTCAGAATATTTATTTTCTTCAGGAAGATAACCTTTAATTCTTCCCTGTTCTATATCTTGTTTGAATACTTCTTTTGCTTGTTTTTGTGTATAAAAACCACCTCTTCTATTGTAACTCGGAACATTGTAAATTTTACCTTCATGTTCTACACCTATTACATTAGCAGTAACGGGTTGTCCATGTTCATTAATCATAACTTTACCTTGTTTAATAGTATCTTCATGGTATTTTTGATTAAAGGTTAAAACTTTTTTACCTTCACTTCCTCCATCATTATATTGCTTACGTACTGCACCACCATTGTAATACAGAGCAGTATAAGGCTCACCTGTAAAAGGATTGATCCTTTCTTCTGGTTTTTCTTTAGCATTCGGTACTTCTCCTTCTCCTTTTATTAATCCTCCTGTAGCTTGAGCTGCTCTTACGAATGGATTAGACGCTTTTATATTAGGCTTATCTTCAATAGTAAATCCTAGCTTCTTTAGTAAATTCTTTATGTCTCTACCAAAAGGAGTAACATCTGCTATATTTGATGTAGCTCCCCAATAGTCATCATTCCATGCATTGTTAATAACTTTCGGTGGAGTCTTTAATAAGTCTTCCATTAAAGATAATACAGGAACTGTCGATGTAACTGGACTTGATGAGCCAGGGCCTGCAAAAGAATTAAATACCTTATCTATAAATACAGGTACATTACCTGATAAAACTGTAGCATCTGCTATCCAATCTTTAGAGAAACGAGGCGGTATATTTTCTTCATCTTCAAAGTATTTAGAAGGACTAAAAGCAATTTGAAGTTCTCTTACTCCTCCATAAATTGTTAATGCTCCTAGTATTCTTATTGCTTGTTTAGCATCTCCACTTTCTACTCTATTTATTAAAGCATTTGTTTGTGTAGTCTTAGCTTGTGCCCATGATATAAACTGTCCAACAGCTCTAATTGCAGGATTATTAGACTGTGCAAATAATAATCTGTTACCTGTTGTAGGAATAATAGCATCTCTTTCTGCTGATTTAAACCCTGCATTATGTAATATAGACCTTGCTTTTGGATCAGCATAAGCTTCTTGAGCAGTATTAAATTTACGTAATACTTTAATAGAGTCATCGCCCATTCCTAAAGCATTCATTTCTGTACGTAAAGATTGATTTATTTTGCCTGTTTTTTTAGAAATGTCAAACGCTCTAAAGACTCCTATATCATAAGCTTTAGCTCTTGCAAAGTTTGTTAATCTTTCTAGTTGAACAATCTTAAAGAATTTTCTATTAAAAGAATTAATAGCTGCTTGTGTTGCATTACTTGGATCAACTCCAAACGATAAAGCTCTTAATTCATTTTCTAATTGTGAAGCATACTTAATACCTAGACCTTGTTCAGCAAATGTTTTTTCACCTTTTCTAAAAGCTTTACCATATCCTTGTATAGTAGCTCTTACTCCACTATTCTGTAGCGGTTGAATTAAGTCTCCTAAACTAGGAATAACTACCCGTGTTAACATAGTACTATTTGCTAAAGCAGTTAAACCCGCCATAGTAGTTTGTCCTTGGTCTGCCCATCTTTGGTTAGCTTGATACAATCCAAAGTACCCGTCTACTGCATTGTGTATTTGTTTTATTTCTTTTTCTTTTAATTTAGCAGTATTACCTGGTAAGTTATTATATTTATTATGTACTTCTTGTCTTATACTTTTTAATAACTGGCCTCTTGTTCCAAAAGTTCTTGTAAATTCTACACTCGGTACTGTATTTCCAACTAAGCTTTGTAAAGTAAGTCTCGGATCATTAACTAAAAAATCTTGCATTTCAATACGAGCGTCTTGATCTGTTAACATTCTTTTCTTTTCAAAGTTTTTTGTTAAAGGTATTGTTACAGTTTTACCATCTTTAGCAAATACAGTTGTACTTGAAACTCCTGCAATAGACTTTGAAAACTTTTGAGATAGCACTTCTATTTTTTGAAGGTCAGCTATAGGATCAAGATTATATTGTTTTGCAATAGCTTTGTGTAGTTGTACTCTAAACAAATCAGGATTAGCATGAATAGCTTTCCAATCCCACATTTGAGTTAACCCATAGTTATCAAGTTTATCCCATTTGATACCTACATCAGTAACGTAGTCACCAATTAAATTTTGAAAACTATCTATGTTATTTTTTACTGAAACAACTTGAGCAGTTTTAGCACTTCCAAACTCTTCTAATATTTTCTGTCTAGTTGTAAATCCGTTTTGTAATTTACCTGCTAATACTGCTATTTCATTATCTACATTACCTAAAACATCTTCATGTATCATTCTACTTAATTGTTGAAAAATAGACATTTCTCTTTCTTCAACCGACATGACAGCTTTACCTTTTAAAGTTGCTCCTTGTTGCTTAAACATCAGCTTACTAAATGTATCTGATGCACCACCCCACGCACTTGTTCTAGCTGCTGTACTTGTAGCAGTATTTATTTTAATAAAAGTGGATAAACTTCTTTTTGATGTTGTTTCAATTACATCATTAATAACTTTTTCACTTGACTTAGTTAATTTAAAATCTCCCCGTTGTACTTTTTTCTGTACATGGCCTAAGACTAAACCAATACCAGTTAAAGACCACATTAGAGAACTGTCATCTTCATCTCCAAAAGTTGTTCCTAATGCCCACCCTATACCTGCTCCAAATAGAGGTCTAGTGCTTTCATACATTATCTTTTGTATTAAGCTTTCCGTAAGTTCGCCTCTTTTAGCAGCTTGCTCAATAGGTTCTAACATTGCATCAGCAATAATTTCTGAATTTTTGTTTAGAACATCATAGGATTGACTAATTGTTTTCTGTGCTTCTTTATTTAAAGCCTTTAACTCGTCAAAATCTGTTACTCCTGCTTTCCTATATATACTTTCTAACTCATCTTTAGGAGTAGTTAGTTTTAAAATTTGTTTGTTTAACTTTTCTTCTTGTTTTAAAATTCTTTTTTGTTTAGCTGTAACTGCCTCTCTTATTTTAAAGACGCTAACTAATTTTGGTGTTGGTGTTTTTCTAGCGGGTGCTTCTCTAATTTTGTTTATCTGTTCTTGAGTTAAGGTACGAGTTCTATCTTTAGCTGTGGCTAGTGCAGGTTTAGCTTTAATAGTTTCTAACTGTTTTTGATACTTACTTAAACGTGCTTCTTCTACTTTGTAAGCTTTACCATTTAACTGTTTGTATAAAGCGTTAGCTTCGTTAAATCTTCTTTGTGTAAATTCAGCTTCTGTTACAATCTTTGAAGTATTAGGAGCATCTCTTAATGAATCTAATTTATCACTTAGTCTAGCAACAGCTAGTGGTTCTATTTCATCATAAACGTCTTGTTCTTTTTTCGTTAATTTAATATCGGGCTCATCGGCTGCTCTAAATCTTCTAGCAACTACATCACCTATACCTGACGATAACCCACCTAATGTACTTGCAAAAAGTAGACTACCTGGATTTACTTCACCATATAAAACTTTTTCTCTTAAAGCTATGTCTGCTGTAGCAACTCCTGCACCTGTTCCTACTACAGCTAGTCTACCTGCTTTAGCAACTTTAGTCCAAGGAATAAGAAAGGTTATTGGATCAACTAAAGCTGTACTCATTCTTCCTGATAGTATGGCAGCATCCTCTTCTTGTAAACCTTTAAATTCAGGAAAGTCATCTAGGATTTTTTCTTGTCTTTCTTTTTCTATATCTTTTAAAACTTCATCAAAAGTCTTTTCAGAAAAAGCTGACTCTACTCCTGCTTTTACCACTCTACCTAGACTTCCTAATATCATAGGTTCTTGTGCAGCTCCATAAGCAATCTTACGTCCTGTCTCAATTTGTTCTAAATCTACTTGTTTTTCCTGAGTAGGAGTATCGAAGAAATAATTATCTGTTATTTCTGTAGTTTGAGGTCTTGTTGAAGTGGTAGGAGTTGAAAAGAAATAGTTATCTTGTTGCCTTACTCTGTTAGCAACATCTACATTAGCTTTTTCTAAAGTATCTTTAGCAAGCTGTTGTGTTGAAGTTTCTTCTTCAACTGTGTCAAAGAAATAGTTACTCATTAGATTAAATAATATTTATTTTATGAAGAAGGCTGTAAAAATTCTAATATTTCATTTAATAAATTTGGATTTTTATTAAGCCTAGATTCAAGTAGTCCTATGTTACTGCCTTTTTCTTTAATAAATTTATCTAAAGAAAAGCCAAATTTTTCTTTAAATTCTTTTGCTTTTTGTGTAGACTCATCTCGCTTTTCAATATATTCATCATAATCATTTGCAGTCATCGTAACTTTATATCTTGGACGATTAACACTACTTGTTCTAATATCTTGTATTAAATCGGTAACAGTATCTAATACATTCCCTTGCTCTTCTTTTTCTTGTCGTATTTTCTTAGCCTCTCTATCTCTTTCAGGTCTACCTGAGTCAATGTCTGCCTGACTATAAATATTTCTATCTTCTTCAGCTATGTCTAAAGAATTTGGCTCTAATAATTCAGGGTCTACATCTAAAGCCATATCAAATTCTTTTTCTATTGCATTAACTTTAGCTTGTCTTTCTGGGATAGAAAGTTTTTTAAATCTTTGTTGAGAATCTGCACTATCGAATAATCTCTGTGCTTCTTCAGCATTACTAGGCTTTCCACCTTTTACTACAGAACTAGGTTGAGCACTTCCAACAGGTTGTACTGTAAACTTACCTACGTCTGAACCAAGCCAACCTGACTTACCAGGTAATTCTAAACCTGCTAACTGTTCTCCCAAGGCAACTCTCATTGCTACTGCTCTATCTCTTGTATCCGCAATAATATTTCCTTCACTATCTTTGAATCCATTCTTTTGATAGTACTGAGTGCTTTGAGCAACTGCTAATACGAAGGCATTAAGTTGTTCTGGCCTTTGTTCTGTAAAATGTTGTAAAGCTCTTACTCTTTCATCCTTTGCTGAGAAACCAGGAAAAGATTGAGGAGAAGTGATTAAATCCGAAACTGCTCCTGATACTAAAGTTTTTAATTCACTAACTTCATCAGCCGTTCCAACTACAGGATTATATAAATTATGTCCTATTATCTGACTATATAAAGATTTATTATCTTCTCTAACCATAGCCATGACTTCTCTTTGAGTTTTACCTTCAATTTCATCTACATTTTTACTTCGCCATGCTGCTAATCTAGATTCAGTCTCTCCTCTATCAGGCATATATAAAGAATCTACATCTATAAATCCTTGACCTACAAACTCATATCCTTTTATTACTTGATTATTACCTTCTTTTTCATAAATAACTTTAGCTGTATTAGACTTACCATTTATTGTAAACGATTCAAGTTTTTCAATAGTGCCTGTTTCAGGTCTATAACGATCTGATCTAATCATAGCATTTAGTAAATCAGGATTCATAGTAGTATTCTTACTAGAAGCACCCACTACTCCTGACTGATCACGTAATTGACCGCCATAATTACCAGTTTCTTTTTTAATATCCCATTCTTCTTGAGCATCTCTAAATCCAACTTTTTCAGAAACCCAATTAAGTAACCCACCAGGAACTTTTTTACCTTTCATAGCTGTTAAAGCTGAAACATATTCTTCTGCTGTTTCGTATGGTAAGCTAACTCTATTTGTCTTGTACCTATTCAAATGGAACTCAGTTAACTTTTTTAAATGCTCATCATATTCTAGTTTTAGAGGATCATCGTCTTTAACATTTCTACCATCTAGAAATTCTCCTAATTCCTCTCTAGCTAGTTTAGCAGCATAAGCTTCAGCAGAACTTGCTTTTCTCCAAGCTTCTTGACTATCATATTCTTTTTGTAATTTATTAAATTCTGCTTTTTCTCTAGTTATTACGTGATCTAGTTGCCTATCTCTGTCAAGCATTGTTTCTCTAGCACGATTAGTCATAATCGTATCAATGCCACCTAGAACTTGCATAGCATAGCCTATCTTAGCATCTTTTCTTTCACGTTTGTATTGTTCTTCTTGACGTTTAGCTTTACGTTGTAATAAAGCTTCTCCGTATTGAGAAGATGTCATTGTATCTGGATTAATTTTATCAACCATAATTATTCTCTCGCTAATAAACTACTGTTAGGTTCTTTTTTCTTTCTATCAAGTAAACTAATAATTTCTTCTGAAGGCTGTACTTCTTCAATTCTTTCTAATACTTCTTCAGGTACGGATTGTTTAGTTATTCTAGAAGGTTTTAAATCTTTTAAACTTAATTCTTCTTTAAGCTTAGAGTTCATTCCTTGTAAATCTTCCGCAACTTTTATGTTTGCTTCATCATCATCTTCATCATAAGACTCGTATGTATCTCCTTCATACAAGAGGTAGTCGATTCCACACTTCTCTGCTATAGACATTAAAATATACATAGTAGGTTCTATTAATAACATAAGTAAATCAGGATTCCATGCTCCTTGATTAAATCCTTCTTGTAATATAATAGACGCTAAATTACCTACAGGCATATCATCAGCAAGCGATAAAGCTATCATTTCAAAATTTTCTTTTGAGTAACAATCTTCTAATATTGCTAATGTCGCATCTTGAACATTTGTAAACCTAGGTGCTTGTTCCCAAGGATATTTATTATCTGGGTCATTTGTTAATGATTGACCAGGTGTAGGCCTATCGAATGGTGTAATACCACCGAAAGCTTCTATATCTAAATGTTCTGGATTTTGTACTGCCATTGTTTATTCTCCTTAACCCCATTGAGAAGCATCATATATATAGTTATGCTTCTTAGTCATATTCATCCACTTAGTAGTATCCATACCGCCTTGTGCCATTGCCATAGTATTAGGTACATTTGATCCTATCATATCAATACCTGTTCCTGATGTATCTACTTTAGACAATTCATTAAATGCTTGTGTTACATCTACTCTAGGTGCTTGATAAGGTTCAGCCATCCTATTAGCAGCTATCGTTTGTCCTAATAATACTCCTTCGCCTACTGTTGCTTTCCTAGCAAAACCAGGTAAAGCTTCTACATTTTTTAAAGGTTGTATACGAAATGTTTGTTCTTTTAAGTCTGCATACTTAGTATCTCCATGCCAAAAATCTTTAACATTACTAGCGAATCTGTCTACAACTCCTGGTTGTTTAGGGTTTACTTTAGGTAATTTAGGATCAGTTAATGTAAGATCAGGAGCGTCTAGTGGAGTAGATAAATCTGTAGTAAAGTCAACTCCTTCAGGTTTTAGTAAAGAAGATTTAGGTCTAGTTGAAATTTCGCCTATTCTTTTTGGTTTAACTTTAACAACAGAAGTTTCTCCTACAGCATCAGTAACAACTGTAGATGTATCGACTGGTGGTTTTATTTTAGCTATTTCAGTTTCAATTATTTTAGGAGCTTTGCCTCCACTAACTACAGAATCACTAACAAAATCTACACTTGATGCTCCTGTTTTACTAACTGCCTCTGCACCTGTTTCAGCAGCTTTCTGAGCTACATTCTCAGCCCCTCCTCCTTGTGTAAAAATATTTTTAATTCCGTCAGTAATAGTGTTGTAAGTAGATTTAACTTTAGAGCCAATGCTTCTAAAAAAATCACCTATAGCATTTCCAAAAGTTTTTGAAGCTGCTGCAGAACTTGCTGCTGAACTACCTGCTGCTGCTGTGCCTGAAGCTGCTGCTGTGCTTGCTGCACTTCCTGCTGCACCTGCACTAACTGTACCTCCTGCTGCTGTACCTGCTGTACCTAAAGCACCTGAGAACCAACCTCCAACAGTCTGTGCCATCCAAGGAGCTACTAACATTAAACCAATAGTTCCTAAAACTTTTCCTACTTTACTTTTAAATAATTTCTTAAAAGGTTTACCAACAGCTTTACCTAGCTTTTTGATTCCTTTTCCTATTTTTTTAAAGAATTTCTTAAACATTATTTTTTCCTTATTATTGATTTGATCCAGGAGATTGAGCTGGATTTACTGCTGTATAACTTCCAAATGCAAAATTATTAATAGCACCTAATGCAGCATTTAAAGCAGTACTTACATCACGTCCTTTATAAACTAATCCATCATTACCTAATGCTGCAATAGCTAGTGAAGCTTTACGCTGTAGTTCACTTTCATTAGCTTTAAAATTATAGTCAGCTTGATCACGTAACTCTTGCCACAAGAATGTTTGTGATTGACTGCTCATAGCAAAAGCATTTTGTGCATTTTGTTGATTAACAGCATTTTGTGCTGCAGTATTTATTGTGTTTGCTTGTCTTCTCCATTGTGTGTTTGCTTGTTCAATAGCTTGTGCATTTTGTACATTCCATTGATTTTTAGCAAACTCTTGTTGAGAATTGTACTGATTTATTTGTGTTTCAAGTTGAGCATTTAATTTAGAAACATCAGCAGCTCTGTTTGCATTTTGTGCACTAGTTAAATTAGTTTGTTGCGTGTTAAACTGTTCCATTGCATTTAATTGCTGTGTATTATTTAAAGCTACTTGTGTGGATAAATTAGACATAAATTGATTAGTTTGATTTCTACTAGCAGCATTAAATTGTCTAGAAGCATTAGTTGCAGATTGATTACTTAGTAAGGCTTGTTGTTTTGCTTGAGCAGTAAACATCTTAGCTTGTTGATCATTAGACAGGTTTGCCATATCCGTCTGTAAAAATGCTTGAGCATTCTGTGCTGTTAATTTAGTTATAGAATCTGCTTCAGCTAAATTAATTTGAGATTGTATAACTGCATTTTGTATTGTTGCTTGTTGATCATTACTAGCCTCTGTTAAACTAACAGTCTGTAAAAATCTACTATTAGATAATGCTATTTGTTGATCTGAACTAAATTGAGCCATGTCCATTTGGAAAACATTCTGTGCATTCTGTGTAGCTGTTTGCTGTCTTCTTTGTGTATTAGCTTCAGCTTCTCTAGCTTCAATATCTCTTTGTTGTGTTGCAGCTTGTTGTAATGCACTAGCATTAGACTGAGCCATTGGTAAAGCTGATTGTAATATAGCATTAGTTAATTGTGCTCTACCAACAGAAGATGCAGATAATCCTCTAGCAGCTAACATTGATTCTACTTTACTAACTGCTCCTTGTGCCCATATAGGTATCTCACCATTTTCCATACCATCTAGTAGTCTATTCATTTGAGCATCTACTAGAGTATCTTTATCAACACCTGCAATTATTCCTCTTTCTTCTTCTGTGAAATCGTCTAGTCTATCTTCTAGAGCTTCTATATCATCTCCAATTTCACCAATCTGATCTTCAGTTAAACCTGCTTTTCTTAATTGTTTCTTAGCTCTTGATAACTTTCTTAAACTTGATCCTGTATTTTGAGCTGCTGCTGCTTTAGCACCTTCACTCATAACACCTACAACTCTATCTGTTAATGCACCTTCTTGTATTTCTACATCAGCACCATCTATTGGAGCTACGTTTTCGACATCTGCAGCTTTAGCTATTTCATCTTCAGTCATGTCAGCACCTTCAGATAACGCACCTGTTGCACCTGTTGCTGTCGCTGAACCTGTTTGAGCAGCATCCATTGTAGCTGCTGTTATCCTATCAGGTGCATCAGTCGTTGCTGCTGTTCCTGTTACTGCTGTTACGTCTTGTGAGACTGCTTGACCTGCTTCAGCTTTAGCCAAGTCTTGATCAGTCATTTGTTTAGTTTCTGCAGTTACGCCTGACCCAACTTTTTCTTTACCTGAAAAATCAATAGATTCTTGTTTAATTAAATTATGAAAATCATCCCAAGTATAGGTAGTTCCATCTATTTCAATAGACTCGTTTGGAGGAAGACCTTGATCAGCATTATCTCCCCACAAAGCTTCAAATATATTTTGTCCTGTTAAACCTTGTTCGTTTTTAAGAAGCGTTCCTTGTAACCCACCATCTTGCCAAGACTTATTTACTTCTTCAGGAGTATACACACCTGTATCTACTTTTGAAGGGTCTTTTATTTTAGCACGTTCTGGCACTTGTCCTCTAGCAGTAGCTTCAACAAGGCCTGATGTTCTATCTATTCTAGCATCTCTTTCCGCAGTAGCTATTGAAGGTCTTTCATATTTCTCTCTGTCTTCTTTAGCTTGTTCTTTAGTTTTTGGAGTTCCTAATCCTTCTCCTGTAGCAAATTCTGGTGATTCTATTGGCTCTAGTTCTTCTTCCCCTGGAAGCCTTGTAGGTGTTTTAGTAGACTGTGCAGTAGACTGTGCAGTAGACTGTGCAGTAGACTGTGTTGTAGACTGTGTTGTAGGTGTAGGCGTAGTTACAACTTCACCTGCTGCATTAGTAGTGGGGGCAACTTCTTCATTCATAACTTCTTCAGTTTCAGACACAGAACCTGTTCCTTGGTCATCACGAATACCTATATCTCCTTCTGGATTTTCTTTATCTCCGGGTAAACTATTTTGGGTTTTATTACCCGTTGCCTTACCTGCTTCTGTTGGTGTACCATCTGGATTTCTTAAACCTTGTTCAATTTGGTATTGCTTCAATACATCTAACATATCAGCACCATCTGCTAACATCTGTTCAGATTTTGTCTTTTCTTTTGTAGTAGCAGTAGAAGTTTGTTGTTGAGCCGTTGAAGCTTGTTGTTGAGCCGTTGAAGCTTGTTGTTGAGCCGTTGAAGCTTGTTGTTGAGACAGAGTTGAGAGTACTTGTTTTCGTTGCTCTGGTGTCATTTGTCGTTTTCCACCACTAAAAGTTGGAGGCTGTCGCATAACTGGCTCTCTTTCTTGTGCAACAGTGAGTGGTTGTCCTTCTTTACTGCCTCTGCCTCTTCCTCTTGCTTCTTGTGCTTCTTTAAGTAGTTGTTGCTCTGGTGATGAAATAGCTGCTTCTTGCATTCTTCGTTCTTCTTCTCTTAGTGATTTTATTCCCCCACGTTGAAAAGCCACACGACCACCTTGACGATAATCTTGTCTTTCTACAGATTTACGAGCTCTTGCCTTTGCTCTTGCTTTTCTTTTAGCCTTTACTTGAGGACTTATTTTTTTCTTTTTATTATGTGCCATTATTTAACCTCGAACAGTTTGTCCAGTTTCTCTTCAATCTTATCTAACGTGTCAAACACTCTGTCCATTCCGTCAGATAATTCTTTTTTTGTTACGTATTCTTTTGCCACTTCTTCTCTTGTTTTATTTAAAAGTATGTCAAGCCTTCTAAGCTCTGCTGTGTTCCCACGTATGCTATACAGAATGGGAGCTACTACTAGAGTTAGAAAGATGTTCCACAACAAGTATGCTGTAACTTCCATGTCTTATAAATTTATAATGTAGCTTCGTTAAAAGCTTTCTTAGCGTTCTTAACTGTAGTAGTCCATACAACACCTGCTATGCCTTTCACTTCATCAG
>Ga0315327_10001337_pt1 | contig 12812 bp, 7 predicted proteins | sample M110032315metaG_FD_203460 | JGI IMG/M metagenome (GOLD analysis project Ga0315327, IMG submission 203460) | Ammonia-oxidizing marine archaeal communities from Monterey Bay, California, United States - M1 100m 32315 | ecosystem: Environmental > Aquatic > Marine > Coastal | place: USA: California... | reverse complement strand
CGAATAAACGCCGTGATAGAAGATGTAAGCGAAATTGGAAAAACCTAGTAACGATATAACCGTAACTAGATAGCCAAGTATCAACCCTGCCTCCGCCATTCCTTTGCCATGCTACTTCCCCTTGGAATCTCTGATCTGTGGAGGGCCACTCCCCCAAATACGCTTACGATTCCCAACAACATGCTGAGTCGTGCGGACTGATTCGTGACACCCATCGTCACGCTGTGCTGGGCAGCCTGTTCCAGGTCATGATTCTACCAACTGCGATCAGGTTCCAAGAATCAAAAGTGCTGCCCCGAACATTGACTGAGACGATGGAGCACGACCGCCCACCCCCACCCGTCAGGGTGCAGGAACCAGGGTGCGGCGCCTCCAGATAACGAATGGCACGCAGACGAAGTACATCGTGATGCTGTAGACCGCCGCCGGCACGGTTGCCGGAGGAAGGACCTGCCCCTCGACCGCCGCGACAATGCCTCCGACCGCGATTGCGAGGGTCCCATTCTGTACTCCTGACTCAATCGAGATGGTGGTCGCATCACGGGCGTCAAGACGCAGTGCCTTGGATGAAGCGAGCCCGAGTCCGAGCATCACGACATTCAACAAGACCGCTACCGGTGCCAGGGTGCCGAGATTACCCGAGAAGACCTCCCAGTTCTTCCCCAGGGCCGCGATGATGATCACTACGAACAGTAGAACCGCTGTACGCGACACGCCCGGGGCGATCTTTTCCGTCAATGCGGGACATCTCTTCGTCAGTGCCATCCCGATGGCGACCGGCACCGCGGTGACCAAGAACATCGTCAGGCCCAGTCGGGTCACGTCCACTGCTGGGGCGTCCTCACCCATGAAATGGTTCACGCTGAAAGCAACCAGAAGCGGCACGGTCAGGATCGAGAGCAGGCTCGTGAACGCTGTTAGAGAAATAGATAGAGGAGCGTTCCCCCCGGCGAGCCTGGCGAGAAGGTTGCTCGTCACTCCCCCTGGGCACAGCGCCAGGACCATCAGGCCGACTGCAAACACTGAGGACAAGCCGAAGGCATGCGCGAGGCCAAGCGCGACCAAGGGCAGCAACACGACTTGGTTGAGCAGTCCGACTCCGAAGGCAACCGGGAATTTCAACACCCGGGAAAAGTCGCGCCCCCTCAGTCCCAGGCCGAGGGAGAACATGATAAAGGCGAGGATGAGCGGGAGGAGAAGCTTGACGATCATTGGGAGCAGGAACAGATCCTTTCACCTGATCAATGCCCATGCAAGATCGAGGACAGTCGATAGAAAAGACGACTAGAAACAAGTGTCACGGTCAGCCCGCAGCCCCCGCACACCCCACCGGCGGGGGTGGCACTTTTTGCACGCGCCCGTGTATGTATGTATCACCCCGCACTGCACCGATGCGGAAGAACAATCCTTCTTCGTCCTCCCTGCCCCCATCGAGTGAGACGAGGGCAAATCTTTCAGCCCGCGATCTCGGCGGCGACGTGCCCTTCGTTCAGGTCTACTCGTTCGGGGCGGCCCTTGTGCATGTAGACGACCTCAGTGTGGTCGAGGCCAAGGAGAGCGAGGATCGTGGCATGCAGGTCGTGGACGTGGAGCTTGTCTTCGACTGCGTAGAGTCCGAGACCGTCGGTGGCCCCCACGACCTGGCCGCCCTGCACTCCTCCTCCGGCCATCCACATGGTGAAGCCGGTAGGGTTGTGGTCGCGGCCGTCGCCTTTCTCACTCATCGGCGTGCGGCCGAATTCTCCACCCCAGATCACGAGCGTCTCATCCAACAACCCGCGCTGCTTGAGATCAGCAATGAGTCCTGCGATGGGCCGGTCCGCTGCGGCGCAAAGCTTGCTGTGGTTCTGCTCCATCTTGGTGTGACTGTCCCATTTGCTTCCGGCCCCATGGTAGAGCTGCACAAATCGCACGCCGCGTTCAACCAAGCGGCGCGCCATGAGACACTGTCGTCCGAACGTCCGCGTGTGCTCGGCACTGATTCCGTAGAGGTCCTGCACGGGGGCGGCCTCCTTTTCGAGGTCGATCGCTTCGGGGGCGGCCGCCTGCATGCGGTAGGCGAGTTCGTAACTGCGAATGCGAGCTTCGAGCTCGGTGTTCGATTCGCGGCCGACAAGGTGCCTCTTGTTCAGCTTGCCGAGGAAACCAAGGCGACGGGATTGGAGCGAGGTGGAACTGTTTGAGGGGCGGTTGAGGTTGGCGACCGGCTGGGGGCCGGCCTCGAAGAGAACGCCCTGATAGCTGACGGGCATGAAGCCCGAACCCCACGAGCGTGCTCCATTCACTACCATGGCGTTGGTGTCTTTGATCACTACGAAACCGGGCAAGTTGGTGTTCAGCGTACCGAGCCCGTAGTTGACCCACGAGCCGAGCGAGGGCCGACCGCCGAATACGGAACCGGTATTCATCTGACAGACCCCGCCAGCGTGGTTGATTCCGTCCGAGACGCAGGAGCGAATCACACAGAGATCGTCGGCGATTGCTCCGTGATTCGGCAACCAGTCCGAGATTTCGAGGCCGCTCTGGCCGTGGCGCTTCCACTGGCGCTTCGATTCGAGAATGGGTGAATTTACTTCACCCATTGCGGTGACCGGCCGGTCAAAGCTCTCCGGCAGGGGTGTCCCGGCCAGTTCGTTGAGTAGCGGCTTGCGGTCGAAGAGGTCGAGGTGGCTCGGCCCCCCCTCCATGAAAAGAAAGATGACGTTCTTGGCCCGGGCGAGACGGTGCGGAATCTTGGCGGCGGCAGGATTGATCTTGTGCGGAGCCGCAATGAGGCGCTCGCCGGTGAGAGCAGTGAGGGCGACTGCGCCGAATCCAGCCCCGGCGGACGTGAGAAAGTCGCGGCGGCTGGTGGGAAGAATGACGTTTCCGCAGGACATGGGATCAGTGGAGGTAAAGGAACTCGTTGGAGCTCAGGAGCGCGTGGCAAAAGTCGGCGAAGGCGTCGCGGACCGGGCTTCGCTTCGGACCGGGCGGGCGCGGCTTCATCAGCCAGCGGGAATTGGGGAGGGGGGCGTCTGCGTCACTCTCCGCGCCAAGCTGGAGATGAAGCGCGTAGCGCCCGTTTGGACGCCCTCCGGCGAGGAAGAGGTTGCTGTGTTCGATCGGGAGGTCGCTGATCGCGAGCCGACCCACCTGCCCGTCCCAGAAGTGTGGCTGGGGATCGTCTCGTCCCCCGATCAGGAATCGTGTCTTGGGGTGGTGGATCTCACCCGCAATGTTGTGGGAGATGGTAGCGGTCTGCAGTTTGGCGTCGGCCTCGGTGAGGTCCTGCAGGTGGAACCGTACCGTGCCTTCGCCATTGGGGCGCAGATCGATGATTGCAGCAAGGTAGACTGGTTTCCCCAGTGGAACGCGCAGGTTTGAGGCCACCACCTCGTACTCGAGATCACCACCCGGATTGGCACCAATCAATTGCACGATCAGGTTGCGCGGCTCGTGGCGCGATTTGGCGCTAGTCACTCCGAATGCCCAACCGGGACTCGAGTGATTGCCGTTCCAGCGCGAGACGAGGGTGTTCACCTTGCCGTCCTTATGGATGGCATCGAGTTGCACCACGGCTTCGACGGTGAACGTGTTTGCATCGAGCGTCACCTCGCGCACATGGAGACGTTCGAAGCGGCTACCCGGCTGGAGCCAGAGGGACCGCCGGGCGGGCGCAACCACCTCGAGACCGCTGAAATTCTGGGAGATGGGTCGCAAGCCTGTTTCCTTCGGAAATCGTACCGTCGGGGCGGGTGACTTGAGCAGTTTTCGTTCCGCCGTCTGCTCCGCGAGGAACTCGAGGGCGAGGTCGATTTCGGAACGGCTGGCCTCCCGGCCCCAGGCGAGGCCAATGGCGCGGGCGACATCGGCGGGGTGGACTTCCTCGCGCCCCCCGAGCACCCTCCGCGCAAGGGCGCGTGCTCTTTCTCTCGGCCATTCGTTGTTGGAGAGGAGAAGAGCCTGCGTCGGCGTTGTGGTGCGCTGCCTTTCGGGAGCGGAGTCGAAGCCGATTGGTGAGTCGAAACTGTGAAGCACGGGATCGGGCGTGTTGCGCAGCTTCTTCACGTAAATGCTGCGCACGGGAGCACCACCGTCGGCCGACGGTCCGCCCCGTTCCCGGTGCTTCAGCTCCCCCGAGACGCTCAGCATTGCGTCGCGCACCTGTTCGGCACTGAGCCGGGCGGGGGGGAAGCGCCACAGAAGGCGGTTCCGCGGGTCAGCAAGGCGGGCAGAGTCGCTGGGTGCGAATCTGGCGGTCTGGCGGTAGGTCTCGCTTGTCATGATGAAGCGATGAAGAGGTTTGGTCCTCCACGCGTTCTCGAGGAAGCGGGTGGCGAGCCAGTCGAGCAGCTCGGGGTGGGAAGGTGGTTCTCCGAGCATTCCGAAATCGTTGGGAGTGGCGACCAGCCCCGTGCCGAAGTGGTGCTGCCAAATGCGGTTCACGTAGACCCGGGCGGTGAACGGGTTTACCGGGCGGGTTATCCAGGCGGCGAGCGCGCTGCGCCTGCCGGTGCTGCCACTGCGGGGTATAATCTCGGGTTTGTCTTCGTCCAGGAGAGCCAGAAAGGCGGGACCGACTTCTTCCTTCTTGGAGCCGGATCCCATCGTCGTTACTGCCGCGCGCGGACCACAGTCGACCGAAACGAATGCCGTCGGCAGATCCGGTTTCTTCTTCTCGATATCGGCCAGCTGTTCTTGGAGCTCCTTGTAGCGGGCCAACTTCTCCGGGTCCTTCGCGAGAGTCTTATTCGCGTCGATATTCTTCAGCTCACGGTCGACTTGCCTCTGAACAAGGTAGGCGATCTGCTGCTCGTAAGTGGTCCGTTCCTCGGGGGCCTTCCAGTACATTTCCTGCACGTTCGCCGGGAAGCTCTTCACTCTGTCGTCGGAAATTCTTTTGCGCCGTTCGCTCAGAAGCGCATTCATCTGGGCGCGGATCGGGGCAGGCTCATCCTCCCAGCGCGCGTAGGCCTCCAACTGATCGGGTCGTCCGAGCTTGCGATCGGTCGGCCAGACGGTGGAGGAGAGGAAGGCGCGCAGGGCGTAGTAGTCGCGCTGCAGCAGCGGATCGAATTTGTGGTCGTGGCACTGTGCGCAGCCGATCCCGATCCCGAGAAAGACCTCGCCGGTGAGCCGCGTGATCTCGTTGATCATGATATCGTGCTGCATCTCCGCGTTTCGCTGATTCCACTCGTAGATCCCAAGGCGCAGGAAGGCGGTGGCGATGAGGGTGTCCGGATCGTCCGCCGCAAGCTCGTCAGCGGCCAGTTGTTCGCGCACGAACTGGTCGTAGGGCTTGTCTTCGTTGAAGGAGCGGATGACGTAATCACGAAAGCGGTGTGCCTGCGGGCGGAAGGCATCTTCCCGGTAGCCGTCGCTCTCGGCATAGCGAACGACGTCGAGCCAGTGTTGAGCCCAGCGCTCCCCGTAGCGAGGACTGGCGAGGAGGTTCTCGACGAGGACGGCCACCGCAGTGTCGGAGTCCTTCGCCCAGCCCTCTCGAAACCGCTCGACCTCCTCCGGAGTGGGTGGGAGGCCGTGCAAGTCGAAGGTGGCCCGGCGGATGAACTCCTCGGGCTCTGCTCGAGGCGCCCCCGTTAATCCAGCGGCGCTCCGTTTTTGCTTCACGAAAGCGTCAATGGGGTTGCCGTGAGAAGGGGTTCCGGGAACGAACTGATCACGCACCGGCTGAATGGCCCACCACTTGCGGTCTTGATTGCTGAAGCTCGGCTGGGGTTCCGCCAGGAGGACAGCCCCGCATGCGGAGGCGACGAAGACCGAGGTGATGCAGATCGATTGCTTTCGCATGGCCGGGCTACTGCGTCTTAACCTTGAGGACCGGAGCGGCCGCGGACGGTGTTTCCGGCTGGCGAATGCGTGGACCAGTCCGCCGTCCTCGAGGGTGATATTGCCGACCTCCTCGCGGTAGAGGAGCGAGGCGCCACTGGGCGGGTTGCCAGGGAGCCATTGAAGATTCCACGCGGCGATCCTGAGCCCCGAATTCAGAGGGCAGCATAGCGGCGTCAAGATTACGAACTTCTATCTGTCCACGCAGAACTGAAACCGTCAGAACAAGGCATAAGAGCAGGCAGAGTCTCATCTCTCCACGGTAGGACAAGTGCCGCCCCGCAGCCATTCCAAAAAGATGCTAGCTTTGCAGGAGGAAGGCCCACCCCATCAGGGTGCAGGAACCAGGGTGCGGGGCACGGGTTAAGGGTGCAAAGGTGCAGGAATCAGGGTGGGGGACTACTGCACGCTGAATCGGAAGAAGGGCACATCGTCTGACGGAGTGAATTCCACTACGACGAAGCCGGGGGGCGGCTTGTGTCTTGTGTCTTGTATCTGGGGGATTCCCGCCCATCCTCCCGCTCCCCTGCGAGAGCCCACGCGGGTCCAGCCGCGATGGACATTCCTCCCTTCAGCAAACTCGGCCTCCCCGCCTCTCTTCTCGAAGCGGTGGAATCCCTCGACTTCGAGAAACCCTCCCCGATCCAGGCCCTTGCGATTCCACCAGCCCTCGCCGGAAAAGATCTCGTCGGGCTCTCTGAAACCGGCTCCGGCAAGACCGCGGCCTTTGTGCTCCCGGCGCTCACCCGGATCAATCTTGATCACCATGTCCCGCAGGTCCTCATTCTTTCGCCCACCCGGGAACTCGCAGTCCAGGTTTGCGAGGAAGTGCACCGCCTCGGCACCAATCTTCCCGGTCTCCATGCCATCCCGGTTTACGGAGGAGCGCCCATCGACCGCCAACTCCGGGCCCTGAAGAACGGAGTCCACCTGATCGTGGGCACTCCGGGCCGGCTTCTCGACCACCTCCGCCGCAAGTCGTTCGACCCCGCCAACATCAAGATCGCAATCCTCGACGAAGCAGACCGCATGCTCGACATGGGATTCCGCGAGGACATGGAGTTGATCCTCGGTGCGATCCACGACGATCACCAGACGCTCTTCTATTCCGCCACCATGAACCGTGGAGTGGAGCAGTTGATCCGGGCCTTCGGAAACGATCCTCAAACGATCAGCGTCAAGCGAAAGTCACTAACCGTTGCCTCGATCGAACAGCGCTACTACGAGGTGCGGCACCGCTCCAAACTTGAGGTTCTTTCCCGCATTATCGACACCGAGGAGCCCCGTCTTGCGCTCGTCTTCTGTAACACCAAGCGCAGCGTCGACGAGTGTACCGAAGCACTCCTCGCACGCGGCTACTCCGCCGACCGACTGCATGGTGATATTACGCAGCAGCTTCGCGAGCGCACCTTGCGACGATTCCGCGAAGGAAAAGTGGAACTTCTGGTCGCCACTGATGTCGCGGCCCGCGGTCTCGACATTGAGGACATCGATATTGTCTTCAACTACGACCTCCCCCAGGACCCCGAGGACTACGTCCACCGCATCGGGCGCACCGGACGGGCGGGTCGGACCGGGCGCGCGATTTCCTTCGTCTTCGGCCGTGACATCTACCGCCTTCAAAACGTGGAGCGCTACATCCGGCAACCGATCGCCCACGCCCGGATCCCCTCCCAGGAAGAAGTCGAAGGAAAGCGCTCCGACGTCATTTTCGAAACTCTCAAGGATCTTCTCGAATCCGGTGCCTACGATCCCCACGGATCCCAGATCGAGCGCCTTCTCGATCAAGGGCACGCCGCTACCGACATCGCCGGCGGCCTCTTCACGCTCGTTCGTGGCGCTACCGGCCGCGAAGGAGAAGAAATCGCAGAGGACCGCCCAAAACACGAACGTAGGAAGAGCTTCGATCGCGAAGACCGATCCGGGTCTCCTGACCGGGAGAACGGGAAAAAGAAGAGGAAGAGGGAGCGAATGTCTACCACTCCGGAACAAGGCATGACTCGCCTCTTCCTTTCGCTGGGAAAATCGCAGGGTGCCCAGCCTGGTGAAATCGCGGGCATGCTCTATCGGGAAGCCGGACTTCCGGACGGCGCGATCGGCAAGATTGCCCTCTTCCCCCGCCACTCCCTGATCGACATCCGCAGCGAGTTCGCGGAGTCCGCCATCGAGTCCACTCGCCACGCCAAGCTGCGCGGCAAGCCCTTCAAGCTTGACCACGACCGGAAGTGATTCCAGGCGGCAGTCTCTTCCCACCCGAGGTTGGGGGTGACTTGAGGGGGGCTCCAGCCAGGAGCTTTGGGACGCCGACGGATCGGCGCGCCGGAGAGCAACCTACCGGAAGCCCCGCGCGATCGCCTCACCCGCGATGCGACCCGTGGTCCACGCCGACTGAAAATTGAACCCGCCGGTGATGCCATCGATATCGAGGACCTCGCCGGCGAAGTAGAGCCCGGGCACGAACGTGCTCTCCATGGTCTTGAGATTCACGTCCTGCAGGCGCACACCGCCGCAGGTTACGAACTCGTCCTTATTGACGCTCTTGCCCCGCACCGCAAAGCGTCCCTCCAGCAACTGACCCGCCAGACCACGCTCCTGATCCTTCGTCAGATTTGACCACGAAGTGGCCGCAGTCACACCGGCAGCGGCGGCGAGACGCTCCCACAATCTCCGGGGAAAATGCTCCAAGGGGCTGCGGGTCAGCACCTTGCGCGCGCCGTGCTCCCGACGCTGTTTCAGGATCATGGCAGCAAAGCCCTCCACCCCCTTGCCACCCGTCCAGTCCACCCATAGCTCAAATTGGTAGTCCTGTTTCGCGAGGTCCCGCGCCCCCAGCGCAGACAATTTCAGAATCGCGGGCCCGCTCAGGCCCCAGTGAGTGCAGAGGACCGGTCCTTCTGAGCTGAACTTTCCGGCCCGGACCGAAGAGTGCCGGACCGAGACGCCCTGCAGCCCTTCGAGCCGCACATCCTCAATGTGAAAGGTAAAGAGCGAAGGTACCGGAGGTTCGAACCCGTGTCCCAGATCGGTGAGCGGCTTCCGGGCGGCCCCGCTCCGGATGCCCCCGGTCGCGATCAAAAGCGCGGCAGCCTCCAATTCCTCGCCAGGGGCCGTTTCCACCCTGAAGCCTTCACCCGCCCCGAGGCGCACCGCCTGCACTCCGCACCTCGTCCGCCACCGCACCCCTGCATCGCGCGCCGCTCCCGTCAGGCAGTCGATGATGGTCCGCGAATCGTCAGTGACGGGGAACATGCGCCCATCCTGCTCGGTCTTCAGGCTCACTCCGCGGGACTCGAACCACTCCATGGTCTCACTCGTCTGCCAATGGTGAAAAGGTCCCAGGAGGCTCTTGCGTCCGCGCGGATAGCTCTCGACCAACTCGCCCGGCTCAAAACATGCATGCATCACATTGCATCGTCCTCCGCCCGAAATCTTCACCTTATCCAGTAATTCCGTCCCCTTTTCCAGAATCAAGACATCTTCCATTCCATGGTCTGCACACGTGATCGCGCCAAAAAATCCTGCGGCCCCTCCTCCAATCACGATCACCCTGCTCACCAGGGACAGATTGGAAGATACAAGCGACTAGTATCAAGACCGTTTTGCCATTCTTCATCAGCCTCAATTCCTGACGCCACAAACAACAGCTCTTGCTCGCGTCTTGCCCGTTGTCGCTTTCCTCTTGAGTCTTCGGGCGTGCAGCCCCCGCAGCCCCTGCAAATCCGAAGCGAAGGGCTGGGGTGAGACTTGGGGCGGCCGACCGGTCAAACTGATCAGCGAGAAGCCCTGATCTCCCCAGTCCCGATCCGCCAGTCTTCCTATTCCAAAAAGAAGCTAGCGCTGCAAAGGAAGCAGGCACCCCATCACGGTGCAGGAACCAGGGTGCGGTACACGCGGTAGCCTGCAAAGGTGCAGGAAGCAGGGTGCGGGGAAGTAGACAATCACCCCATCACGGTGCAGGAAAAGTGAGGAGAGAAAGGGGAGCAGAGGCTACCTGTTCGCCTCGGTCCGGATTTTTTCCCAAGCTATGTAGGCGCGGGCGAGCTTGTTGGGAATGTCGCCTTTTTGAGTGTAGCCCATTGTGCCCAGCGGGCCGCGGTAGTCCATTTCCCGCAGGGCTTTCACGAGGGGAACCATATCGTAGTCGCCTTCGCCTAGAATCTTGTGCGTGGCCTTGTTCTGGTCGGTGCCTTGAATGACCACGATCATGAGATAGGGTTTGGCGTTGAGGAGGTCCGCGCGGAGCTTCGCAATTTCTCGGCCGCCCACCGCCTGCCAGTGGTGCAAATGAAACATGACGCCCACATTGCGGCGATCCACCGCTTTGGCTATGCGCACATTATCATCGATGGTCTCGATCCAGTTGCCGATGTGCATGTAGGGTGCAATCCCTCCCAGGTCATACTTCTTGGCGTCGTCCGACATCTCGCGAAGGATCTTGACGGCCATCGCGACCGCCTCGGGGTCCTTGCGGTCCATCTTGGTGCGGCTGCCCACCGACGGAATCAAGACCACTTTTGTTCCCTTGAGTAGCGGCAGATTGTCCTTGATGACCTGCGGGTAGGTTCCGTCCTCGATGTAAAAGCGGGCGTGGATCGCGGTCAGGCGAGTGCCATGTTCCTTCATGGCCTCGAGGTAGGCGGGGAGATTCTTCCATCGTCCGGGGTCATCTTTCAAGGAGAGCATGATGCCGCCGTAGCCCCGCTCCTTGAGGAGTTTGATGTGCAACCTGGGCTGGTCGAACTTATAGTTATAGAACCAGTTCGACATCGCGAAGTGATGGTCCTTCCAGTGCAAATTCTGCACGAGGTCGACCTTGTCGCCCTGGGCCGCCGCGCCGGCTGCAAGGGTGAGGTGAAGGGCACAGGTGCTGGCGAGAATAGAGAGCTTGGAGAGCATGGTTCTTGTTCCTTTCCCGGTTGGTCTAAATCGCGCTTTCCCCGGGGACGATGAAAGGATCGCGATAGGGCCGGGTGAGAAGGGCGTCAGCCTGGGGATGATCGATGAACGTCTCGCTCTGGGGATCGATCGCGAGCGATGCCCCCAGCGTGAGGGGAGTTTTATCGAGATCGACGCCATTATCTTTCAGGTGCTTGAGATTACGATCGAAAGTCTCCGCCACATCGCCGTGGATTCTCTGCGCGGAGAGCCGTTCGAGTATTTCCCTGGGTTTCGCCTGTCGGCCCAGTCGATGGGAGATGTTGCCCAGGTGACAGAGGGCGCTCGATTGATGCCCCTCCAGAATGTCTGCATTGAGATCGCTGCTTTTTCGGCTGCGGACCGCCTGGATGAAGTTGTCAAAGTGGTCCCTTGCTTCGCCGTTCAGGTCCTGCATTTTCCTGCCTTCGAGATCGAAGACCGCCGCCGAGGTCTGCGTCGAGGTAATGTAACCATCGCTCCCTTCTATCACGAGCCCGTTCGACATTCGCTTGTAAGCTGTTGTCGGCAATCCGTGCACTTCGACCACGATGGACTTGTCACCGAAGTCGTGCAGAGTGACCTGGGTGTTCGGAGTCTCACCGGCATCGGTGTATCCGAGACGCCCTCCGTAGCTCATTACCGCCTTCCCTGGTCCCCTGACCCCCAGTGCCCAACGCGCGATGTCGATCCGGTGGATTCCGCTGTTTCCCAGGTCGCCATTGCCCAGGTCCCAGATCCAGTGCCAATCGTAGTGAAACTTGCGCCGGGTCACTGGAGCGAGAGGGGCTGGTCCACAGAAGAGATCGTAGTCGACGCTTTTGGGCGGATCGAACTTCCCTCGTGTCCCGATGGATCCTCGTCGCTTGCCCACCATGCAGAAAGCCAGCTTCACTTCACCCAGCTTGCCTGCCGCGATAAACTCGGTCAGGGCCCGGTTTGATCCATGCGAACGATATTGCGTGCCGGTCTGGCAGATGCGTTGGTGCTTCCGTGCCACCTGGACCATACGTCGACCCTCGCTGACATTGTGGCTCACGGGCTTTTCGACGTAGACGTCCTTGCCGGCTTGCATGGCCCAGATTGCAGCGAGTGCGTGCCAGTGATTGCAGCTGGCGATCGAGACGACATCCACTGAATCGTCTTCGAAGATCCTGCGCATGTCCTGCACCGTTTTCGGCACCGTCTTTTGATGCCGGGCGACACTGCCCACGAGACCCTGCGCGCGCGAGAGATCTGCATCGCAGAGATAGCGGATTTCGCAATCCGTGCGCGAGGCGAAGGCCTTGGTATGGGCCGCCCCCCGCCCACCGGTTCCGATGATGGCCACTCCGATCTTTTCGTTGGAGCTCCTGCTCTGCGCGGCTTTGAGCGGATGTGCGCCGGGCCCAGCCATGGCAGCAGTGGCGGTGAGCATGGATTGTCGGAGAAACCTGCGCCTCGAGTGTTCGAACATTTCCTCGACTCTCTGGAATCAGATGTCGGTGAGTCAACACATTCTTCCAGATGCTGGAGAACTGAGAGGCTCTCTCGGTGGCAGCAAGACGGTGAGTTGGCGCTGGTGCTCGGGGAAGGTCATGTGGCGCAGGGGTTGGAGGTGTTACTAAGATTTGCACACGCCACCGGTGGGGGGACTTTTTGCACGCGCTCGTGCATGTGTGTATCACCCCGCGTGAAAATTATTGGGAAGGCAGAGGTGCACCCGCATCACGGCGCAGGAACTAGGGTGCGGTGCACGGGTTAGAGATGCAAGGTGCAGGAACCAGGGTGCGGTGCACGGGTTAAGGGTGCAAAGGTGCAGCAAGCAGGGTGGGGGGCACGGGTTAAGGGTGTAAAGGTGCAGGAAGCAGGGTGCGGGACTGCCTTCATTGACGACAGTAGTCGCTCTGCGCCCCTAGGTGAGCCCGTCCAGGGGGGCCGTCCCGTCGACGAACTGGTCACACTCGATTCCCATGCCTTGCAGCATGGTGACGTGGAGATTGCAGAGCGGAGTTGAGTCGTTCTCGTATTTCAGGTGCTGACCCTGCCTGATGCCGAGTTTCCTGCCCCCAGCCAGGAGGATCGGG
>Ga0315327_10001325_pt1 | contig 12855 bp, 7 predicted proteins | sample M110032315metaG_FD_203460 | JGI IMG/M metagenome (GOLD analysis project Ga0315327, IMG submission 203460) | Ammonia-oxidizing marine archaeal communities from Monterey Bay, California, United States - M1 100m 32315 | ecosystem: Environmental > Aquatic > Marine > Coastal | place: USA: California... | reverse complement strand
TGGAGAGGTATAACAGACGAAAAGCAGAAAGGAAAACTAATATTGCAAAAACTTGATGAGTAATTGCAACATGAATTTGTACTCTTAAAAGCAAAGTGCTAATGCCTAAAATAATTTGAAAAACTACCAAAAAAAATAATAATCTTCCTTCTGTTCTCAGATCTGTGTGTTGTGTTTTTTTAAAGGTTTGAAACGAAATAATAGCTAGTATCCACGCAAACAGTCGATGAAATGCTTGTATATCAAAACCATTATTTAATAAACTAAAATTATTTGCATCACGAATGGTATATGAAAATACTTTCTCAAAATAATTTGAATTTGGCGGTAATAAATATCCTGCCTTTAAACCAGCTGTAAATGCACCATAAATAATCTGAATTAGAAGTAAAATCATAAAGCATATAACAAGATTATGAACTTTCCTACTTGGAAACTTCTCTTTTTCTTCGACTTCCATAATAATCCAATAGATATAAGCTATCAAAACAAAAGCCATAACTAAATGAACTGCCAAACGAAAATGACTAACTGCTGGCACATCTACTAAACCACTTTTTACCATAAACCACCCTAAGAATCCTTGCAAACTACCAAGAAGGAAAAGAAAAATTAGTTGTTTCTTTAGTCTCTTATCAAGCCATTGCTTTTTCCAAAAAAGCAAAAAAGGAATGATAAATACCAAACCAATTAATCGCCCTAATAATCTATGAATATACTCCCAGAAAAAAATGGCTTTAAACTCTGACAAAATCATGTCCTTATTTATTTTCTTATATTCAGGAAATTGCTGGTATTTTGAAAAAGTTTCTTTCCAATCGGTTTCATTAAGTGGAGGTATAGTTCCCCCTATTAGCTTCCACTCCACCATGGAAAGTCCAGAATGGGTAAGCCGAGTAATACCCCCAATTAATACCATAGTAATTACTAAAACCAAGCCACTATAAAGCCAAAGTGATAGTATTTTCTTTTGTCTGGAATTCATACGTACAAAAATAACTAAGCTATATGTCCCGCCAATTATTTTTATGGAGAAATTGATAAAAAACTATTTAATACTCATTTTTTGGTAATTATTTGGGAAATCCAGGATGGAGAAAACATACTTTTTCCTCAGATTTTGGATGCTAATATTATTCTTTGTGGGGTGTCCTTGATGAATAAGAAGAGGATTAGCTTACAACTGGGAGGATTCTTAGCGCTTCAACTTCCAAGGCAAGTTCAGCTAATTTGCTTTTCGTTTTTTCTAAACTTGCAAGAGTTTCATCTTTTGTTTGCTCATATTTATCTTTTATCTCTTCAAACAGATTATTGTAATACACAATACCATCATTCATATTTTCAAAAAAGCGATTAAAATATTTCTCTTGCTTTTTGTTCCAATCTTTTTTAGCTTCCTCCAATTTGTTTTTAAGGTAATCCATATACAAATTCAACTCTTTCATAAACATATTTGGTCTGTCGACTCTGCTCATGAAATTCTCCAACCCATAAATATGTCTGGTCATATCTTCTAAAGAAAGTAATTTGTCGAAATAGGCCATATTTGGACCCGGACAAATGGAAACTGCTTTACTTTTTCTGGTTTCAATTTCATTGGTGACAAAAGCTGCTGCCGAAAGCCCCATGCACAAACAGACTTTTTCTGTTATTTCTTGTGAAATCCCAAGTTCTTCAATTTTATTTTTTTGATATAGTCGAGAAGCTGTACATACTCCCTTTTCATCATATTCCTTGCTAAAAGCCAAATACCTTCTAGGACATGGACTACCTGGTTTACCATTCTTCACTTTTTGTAATTTTTCTACCTCTTTAGATGAATTTCTTAGATTATTAAACGGGACTCCAAGTGGCGAAACACTAGATAAATACAAATCTTTCTCTTTTGCCTTGATTAGCTGTTCTCTTGTATTGTCATCAACATTTGTCACCTCCGGAACCAATAAAAATGGGGTTCCCCATCCAACTGAATCCAGATTATAATGTTTGATTAAAAAGTCGTGTTCCTGTGCTGTGCCTACTCCACCTTGTGCTGTAATTTTCAATGTTAAGGATCTTTTGGGAGCAACTCGATTATTTGCTAAAAGAGTATCTTTACAAATAGCATAAACTTCTTTGGTAAGATCCTCTCTTTTTTTCTTGAATTCTGCTAAAATAGGTCCCATTAAAAAACCATCTGTTGCAAAGGCATGCCCTCCACAATTTAGGCCAGATTCAATTCTGTATTCTGAAACCCACAATCCTTTTTTGGCTAAGAACTTCCCTTGAATAAGTGCCGAACGATAATCGCTAACTTTAAGCACAATTTTCTTTTTGATATAGCCCTCAGCATTAGGATAGAAATCTTCAAATTGAGCAATATATCCGTATAACCTTGGATTCATTCCTGCTGAGAAAATAATGGATGATGCCAAATCACTATTAGCATAACCCCTTAGGGCAGAATGCGCATCATTATATTCTGGCGGCAAAGGCTCATCTTTAAAAAAATTTGGTTTATCTACTTTTGTCATGATGTTTACATCAATACTTCCCATGTTTAAATTTTCTTTCAGCCAAGTAGAAATCTCAACTATATTAAAATATTTTTCAGTGAGCTTATTGAATTCTTTTTTCAACTGAGATGTGTCAGGAAAAGTAGAAAAAAAAGTTTTTAAAGCTTCCACTTTTTCTTTTGTAGCAGTAGTATATTCTTCATACTTCTGATTAGCCAATTTATTTACTAAATTCAAATAAGAAGTAATTCTGTCGGCACGATAATCCTTAGTATTATTTTTTATTTCCTCATACTGTAAATTATTTTTATCAGCATATACCTTCCTAAGTCTTTCCAATAATACATCATCAGCCAAAGCGATAACTGAATCAATACCGAATTGAGAAACTTTAAGTGGCGTATCTGCCGTAAATGCAGTTCCCATTACAGGAATATGAAAAGTGTGTTGTTGTTTCATTATTTTTCTCTTGTAATACAGCTGCGAATATACGAATTAGTAAGCTGTTACGCTATATTATTCCATGTCTTTAACAACCAAATGTATGGTATGCCTGCTTTTTTGTTCTAGCAATAACTCTTTATTTATCAGTAGTTTTGATATAGAATCCTCATTATAATGTCGAATGGTGTACATGATTAAATTTTCATTAAAATACACCTCAAACTTCTTTTTCAGAACATCTAACAACTCAGGAATTTTATGACTATCGTTATCTATACAAAAAGAAAAACTAACAGCCGAATTTTGCATCATATTTACCCTAGTTCCAAAATTGGAAAAAAGAGAAAAAATAAAACTTAAATGTTCTTCCACTATAAAAGATAAATGTTTATCCGCTATTGAAATAAGTATTTGATTTTCTTTTACAATATATGAAGGGACAAAAGGTGTAATAGATTCAAAATTACCAATAATAGAACCCTCTTTTTTAGGATTGAGGAAAGATTTTACTTCCAAAGGAATGGATTTTTTTTGCAATGGCTGAATAGTTTTTGGATGCATCACTTTTGCTCCATAATAAGCCAATTCTATTGCTTCTTCAAATGGAATACTCATTAATTGCTCAGGTTCCTCAAAAAATCTGGGATCAGCATTGAGCACCCCATCTACATCTTTCCAAATTATTACTTGCTCTGCATCTAATGAAAAAGCCAAGATTGCCGCTGTAAAATCCGATCCTTCTCTACCTAAAGTAGTAGTGAAATTCTCGGAAGTACAACCAATAAATCCTTGGGTAATTATTGGAAAACTATTAATGTTGTCTTTACAAAAACTTATAGTTTGCTCCCAATCTATTTTCGCATTTCTGTATTTGTTATCCGTACGGATAATATCCCTTGCATCTACCCAAGAATTTTTAAAACTATTTTCATTTAAATAGGCGCTCATTATTTTAGTGGAAAGTAGCTCACCTACGGAAACTATCTGATCATAATTGAAAGCATAATTAGGATTTGGTTCATCCTCCAACATCCATTCAATTTCAACAAATAGATTATTTATTTCATTATAAATAGCATGATTTGACTCAAATAATTCATCCAATAAATGGGTATGAAAATCTTTAACTAATTGCAGTTTATCTTCTGCCTGCCCATTTTTTTGTATATAATTCTCAACTACTTCTTCCAGTATATTAGTGATCTTTCCCATAGCGGAAAACACCACAACTAAATCCTCAGACGCATATTTTATCAAAATTTCTGCAATGCGTTTTATGTTGTGTACATCCTTTATAGAGGTTCCTCCAAACTTAAAAACTTTTGTCATTTTTACATTTGTAATTTAAGGTTGCAAAGTAAAGAATTATTTTTTCAACTTATCTTTTAAAATTTCCGATATTTGCAGAAGAAAAAAGTACATCATTTTATGAAAATCGCATTCTTAACTTCTGGTGGAATTGCACCATGTCTTTCTGCATCTATTGGCAGATTAACTGAAAATTACTTGAAAAATTATCCAAATGCTGAAATTATTGGATATCTAAATGGTTACAAAGGCTTACTATTGGGTAATTCAATCTCTTTTCCCAAAACATTGAAAGGCAAAATAGATTCTTTTTACAATTTTGGAGGTTCCCCAATTGGAAACAGCAGAGTAAAACTTAAAAATATAGAAGATTGCCTAAACAAAGGGTATATAAAAGAAGGTGAAAACCCCCTAGAAGTTGCGGCCAATCAGCTAGTGAAAGATAGTGTTAAAATTTTGCACACTATTGGAGGAGATGACACCAATACTACTGCCGCTGATTTATCCAACTATTTAAAAGGAAATAATTACAAATTAACAGTGGTTGGCCTACCAAAAACGATAGACAATGATGTCTATCCTATTGCTCAAACATTAGGAGCTTGGACTGCAGCCGAGCAAGGCGCTATTTTCTTTGAAAATGTTGTAAATGAAAACACAACATCTGACAGACAACTCATAATTCATGAAGTAATGGGAAGAAATTGTGGATGGCTTACGGCTGCAACTGCTTTGGAATATCGCAAACGATTGCAGAAAATGACATTCATTCCAGAGGCAGGAGTAGTAAAAGAAAAATGGGAAGTTCATTCTGTACTATTACCAGAAGAGAAACTTAACTTTGACAAAGAGTGTGAACGCCTGAATAAAATAATGGATAAATACGATTGTGTAAATGTATTCTTATGTGAGGGAGCAGGATTAAATACCATTGTAAAAGAAATAGAAAAAACAGGAGAAGAGGTCTTAAGAGATCCGTTTGGACATGTAAGATTAGACGATTTGAATCCGGGAAAATGGTTTGCTAGACAATTAGGCGATTATCTCAAGGCCAATAAAGTTTTGGTGCAAAAAAGTGGTTATTTTGGGCGTTCTGCAAAAGCTAATAGTCAGGATTTAGAACTTATTTTTGCGGTTGCAGATAAAGCAGTAGAAAGCGCAATAGCAGAAACAAGTGGAGTGGTCGGCCTTGATGAAGAAGACAACAACAATCTAACATGTATCTCATTTGACAGAATAAAAGGAGGAAAACCATTTAATATTTCTTTGGAGTGGTATCAAAATATGATGCAAGAAATTCACGCCATAAAATAATTCTTCTTGAAAGCCCCACTACTATCCTATTTTGGCGAACCTAAAATTACTACAAAATTACAAAGATGTATTGATGAAAAAGAATCTAAAATCTGGCTAAGAGGCTTACTTGGTTCTTCATTTTCCTTAGTGTCATCTGCAATTATCAGAGAAAGCAAAACCCCTCATCTTTTTATTTTTAATGATAAAGAACAAGCCCAATATTTTGTAAGTGAAATGGAGTCGCTTCTAAATAATGAAGTTTTTTTCTATCCTGCATCTTATCGTAGGGCTTATCAGTTCGAGCAGACTGACAATGCTAATATTTTATTAAGAGCAGAAGTCCTTAACAAACTCAATAACAAAAGAAATCCTATTATTATTACTTATTCGGAAGCGCTTTCTGAAAAAGTGGTAAGTAGAAGGGAGTTAAAACAACAGACTATCATTATTCAGATTGGAGATTTGCATGAGATAGACGAACTGGAGAAACAGTTGTTAAATCATCATTTTGAAAAGGTTGATTTTGTAATTGAGCCAGGGCAATTCTCTATTAGAGGAGGAATAGTTGATGTGTTTTCTTATGCAAATGAATATCCTTACAGAATTGAATTTTTTGATGTTGAGGTAGAAAGTATTCGGTCTTTTGACATTAATTCCCAACTATCAATTGATCCAAGAAACAAAATAAATATTGTACCAAATACAGAAGCAAAAAAAACCAATAGTAAACATGTAAGTTTTCTTAATTACCTTCCTAAGAATGCAGTAATTTGGGCAAATGATATTACACACAATAAAAAAATTTTGGATGATTATTTTGTAAAGGCAAAGCAGCATTATAACGAATTGGAAATGGGTGAAATTAGCCATCAGCATCCAGAAAAACTCTTTACTTCTGGGAGTAATTTTTGTGAGCAGTTAAAGGGGTACACAATTATAGAGCAAGGGTATTCCAGCTACTTTGATGCAAATCATAAATTAAAATGTAACACCCAGATTCTCCCTGTTTTTAATAAACAATTTGATTTGTTAAAAGCTGATCTGTTAGAAAATAATAAAAAGGGAATTAAGAATTTCATGCTTTGTTCATCTGAGGAACAAGAAGAAAGATTTGATGCAATTTTAAAAAATACAGAAGAGGAAATTCAGTATCAGTGTATACACTTTTCTTTGCATCAAGGATTTATTGATGTCGATAATAAATTAGCTGTTTATACCGACCATCAACTTTTTGAAAGGCATCATCGTTTTATTTCAAGAACGAAGTTCTCTGAAAAACAAGCTATTACTCTCAAACAACTTACCAACCTTCAAATTAATGATTTTGTATCACATATTGATCATGGTGTTGGACAATTCTCTGGACTACACAAGATTGAAAATAATGGGAAAAAGCAAGAGGTTATAAAACTAATATACAAAGATGGAGATATTCTCTATCTCAGTATTCATAGCTTGCATAAGATTGCTAAATTTTCAGCAAAAGAAGGGTATCAACCAAGAATCCATCAATTAGGAAGTCCTCAGTGGTTAAAAACAAAAAATAAAACCAAAGTAAAAGTGAAACAAATCGCTTTTGATTTGATAAAGCTTTATGCCAAACGAAAAACAAAAATAGGATTTGCTTTCTCTTCAGATACTTATATGCAATATGAATTAGAGGCATCCTTTCTGTATGAAGATACTCTAGATCAAAGTAAAGCAACTATTGCCCTGAAAGAAGATATGGAAAAGTCAACTCCAATGGACCGACTTGTCTGTGGGGATGTTGGTTTTGGGAAAACAGAAGTTGCGATAAGAGCTGCATTTAAGGCAGTCGCGGATAGTAAGCAAGTAGCGATCTTGGTCCCTACCACCATTCTTGCTTTGCAGCATTTTAAAACTTTTAATAAAAGAATGAAAGATTTTCCCTGCAATATTGATTATATCAATCGTTTCAGAACTACAAAAGAGCAAACTAAGATTCTAAAAAGATTAGAAAAAGGGAAGATTGATATCTTAATAGGCACTCATAGGATAGTTGGAAAAGATGTTAAATTCAAAGATTTAGGCTTGATGATAGTAGATGAAGAACAAAAGTTTGGTGTAAATATTAAAGATAAACTCAAAACCTTAAGAACATCAGTTGACAGTCTTACTTTAAGTGCAACACCTATCCCTAGAACACTTCAGTTTTCACTTATGGGAGCAAGAGATTTATCCATAATAAATACCCCTCCACCAAATAGACAAGCGGTAGAGACTAAAATAATTGGTCTGAATCAGGAAATAATAAGATCTGCGATAAATTATGAAATTAGCAGAAACGGGCAAATATTTTTTGTTCATAATAGAATTGAAAATATTAGAGAAGTTGCCGAGCTTATTCAAAGATTATGCCCTGATGCTAAAATAAAAATCGCACACGGAAAAATGGAAGGAAAAGAATTGGAAGAAATAATGGTAGCCTTTATGGAAGGAAAATTTGATGTTTTGGTTTCTACAACTATTATTGAGAACGGATTAGATATTCCCAATGCAAATACTATAATAATAAATAATGCACAAAATTTTGGGTTAAGTGATCTGCACCAAATGAGAGGTAGAGTGGGACGATCTAATAAAAAAGCATTCTGCTATTTAATTAGTTTACCAAGGCACCAAATTTCTAATGATGCAAAGAAACGACTTAATGCTTTAGAACAGTTTTCTTATTTGGGAAGTGGTTTTAATATTGCTATGCGTGATTTGGATATAAGAGGAGCTGGCGATTTACTTGGAGCTGATCAAAGTGGTTTTATCAATGATATAGGGTTTGAAATGTATAAAAAGATCTTGGATGAAGCTATTGAAGAGCTAAAAGAGGAAAAATTTCAAGATTTGTTTGAAAATAAAAAAGAAAACTCTTATATTAAAGATTGTGCTTTGGATACCGATTTAGAAATCTTGATTCCAGAAGATTATGTGAGTAATGTTGAAGAAAGATTGAATCTTTATAAAGAATTAAATAATTTTACAAAGGAAGAAGAGATTGTAAATCTTGAAGAACAGTTAAAAGATAGGTTTGGAGAATTGCCAAAAGTAATTTTTAGGCTTTTTGACGCTATAAGATTAAGGTGGTTTGGTAAAAAAATTGGTTTTACAAGAATCATTCTAAAATCTGGAAAATTAAAAGCTTTTTTTACTACTGATAAGAATTCCTCTTATTTTGAAAGTAGGCAATTCTCAAAGATATTAGACTATTTGAAAAAGAATTTCCGCACTTGCGAAATGAAAGAAAAGAATGGGAAATTATTTTTTATTGTAAAGGATATCTCCAAACTTAAAACAGCAATAATCTTCTGTAAAAAAATTAGTTTGAACGAATCGCCTCAACAGGATCTAAGCGTGATGCAGAAAGAGCAGGAATAATTCCACTTATTACACCAATAATAGCTGAAACTGAGATTCCTAAAAAGATATTCTGAATTGTTAAACTTAAGCTAAAATCAAACATATTACTAGCCATAGTTGCTAAGCCCCAAACAATGATTAAGCCAAAGAATCCTCCCAGCAAGCACAAAAAGATAGATTCAAATAAAAACTGAAGCAGAATAAAAATATTTTTTGCGCCCAGTGCTTTTTGTATTCCAATAATTTTAGTTCTTTCTTTTACAGAAACAAACATAATATTTGCAATTCCAAAACCTCCAACTAAGATAGAAAATCCACCAATTATCCATCCAGCTATACTAATAACTGAAAACAAATCATCTAATCCCTGTTTTATCAAACTTACCTCATTCATCGAGAAATTATCATCTTCCATGGGGCGAGCCCTTCTTATAGTTCGCATTATTCCTCTTAGCTCAGTTTTAAGCTCATCATTGCTTACTTCATCCATTGCGCTTACCATTATTAAAGGATCACTTTTTCTTTCATTCAAGAACCGTTTTGCAAAAAGATAAGAACACAAAACTTTATCATCATGAGAATTACCTGTAATGCTTTCTCCCTCTTTTTCAATTACACCTATTATTTTTGCACTTATACCAGAAACTTTAATTTTTTCTCCAATAGGATTGAAGTCTTCAAAAAGTGCCTTAGCTACAAGATGTCCTATTAAAACAAAATTTTTTCCTGAGTTCATTTCACTTTGAGTAAAAAATCTACCATCAGCCATATTGAAAGATGCGATTTGTGGATACTCATAACTAATACCACTCACTTCTACATTCTCGAGTACATTATTTCCATTCTTTATTGTTCTCCTTCCGCTAAAAGAAAAAGCTACAGCATTAGCATTTGTACACCTTTCATTTATTTTTTTAAATTCTTTATATGTTGCTTTTGGCCTTTTATAATATTTCCACCACTGATATTCTTCATCTTGGGATGGTCCCCAGGGCCATTTTTGGATATATACAACATTTTCACCTAAAGATTCTACACTATCTCTCACATTCTTTTCCAATGCGTCTACAATGGTAAAAACGGAAATAATGGCAATAATTCCTATGGTAACTCCTAGTAATGACAGAAAAGTTCTAAGGCGATTATTCACAATTGCAAGCCAAGCAAATCGTAAAGATTCTGTAAAAAGTTGAATGTACATTATTGCTTATAAAAAAATCAAATTTACGTAAATTTTAACAGGAGTTAACAATTGATTGTAAGTTATTAACATTCTGATATCTTTCATATTTATGCTTGAATATTGAATGGTTTTTTTGGTAAAATTGCAGATAGACATGAGAGAAGAAAAAACCATAAAAAATGCACTAATTTCTGTATTTCATAAAAATGGGTTAGGGAAGATTGTACAAAAACTAAATGAGCTTGGTGTAAATATTTATTCTACAGGAGGAACGCAAAAATTTATTGAAGATAAAGGAATTAACGTAAAAAGAGTAGAAGATTTAACTTCTTATCCTTCTATCTTAAGTGGTAGAGTAAAAACACTTCATCCAAAAGTTTTTGGTGGTATTTTAGCAAGACGAGAAAAAGATGAGGACCAATTGGAATTAGAAAAATATGACATCCCAGAATTCGATTTAGTAATTGTCGACCTATACCCATTTGAAGAAACCATTGCGTCAACCAATAATGAATCGGAAATAATTGAAAAAATTGATATTGGGGGTATTTCTTTAATAAGAGCAGCCGCCAAAAATTATAGAGATGTACTTATTGTTTCAGAAATGAGTCAATATGACAAATTATTAGAGATTCTAAGTGTTGGTAATTTTTCGTTATTAAAGCAAAGAAAACAATTTGCAACTACAGCTTTTAACATTTCATCACATTACGATACAGCTATCTTTAATTATTTCAATAAAGATAGAGATGATGTTTTCAAGCAAAGTTTTCGTACAAAAAAAGAATTACGCTATGGTGAGAATCCACACCAAAAAGGAATTTTCTTTGGAGCAATTGAGGATCTATTTGATCAAAAGAATGGAAAGGAATTATCTTACAATAATCTTTTGGATGTAGACGCAGCCGTAAATTTAATTGCTGAGTTTAATGAAACGACTTTTGTGGTATTAAAACACAATAATGCTTGTGGAATTGCAAGCAGAGAAAAATTGATTGATGCCTGGAAAGATGCTCTTGCAGGAGATCCTATTTCCGCTTTTGGAGGTGTACTTATTACAAATCGTAATGTAGATTTAGAAACCGCAAATGAAATCCATGATTTATTTTTTGAAGTAATTATTGCTCCAAGCTATTCAGATGATGCCCTACAAGTTCTTATTCAGAAGAAAAACAGAATTGTACTTGTTCAAAAAGAAATTGCGTTCCCAAATATTCAATTTCGAACTGCACTAAATGGGGTTCTATATCAAGAAAAAGATTTGAAGCCTGATACTAAATCAGAAATGAAAACAGTAACAGATATTGCTCCTACAAATGAGCAAATATCTGATTTGGAATTTGCATCCAAAGTATGCAAACACACCAAATCAAACACTATTGTTTTTGCCAAGAACAAGCAATTATTAGCAAGTGGAGTTGGACAGACATCAAGAGTAGATGCATTAAAACAAGCAGTAGAAAAAGGAAAAAATCTTGGTTTTGATTTAAATGATGCAGTAATGGCATCTGATGCTTTTTTTCCTTTTCCGGATTGTGTAGAATTAGCAAAGAATGTTGGAATAAAAGCTGTAATTCAGCCAGGAGGATCCATAAAAGATCAGCTTTCTATCGACTATTGCAATACTAATAATATGAGTATGGTAATGACAGGGAAAAGACATTTTAAACACTAAAAATATAAATTATGGGCTTTTTTGATTTTATGACAGAAGAAATAGCAATTGACCTTGGGACTGCTAATACTCTAATTATCCATCAAGATAAGGTGGTAGTAGATGAGCCGTCTATTGTTGCAAGAGATATCCAAACTAATGAAATTGTTGCCATTGGTACAAGGGCACAACAAATGCAAGGAAAAACGCATAAAAAGATTGAAACTATCCGACCACTAAAAGATGGAGTAATTGCCGATTTTCAATCCTCAGAACAAATGATAAGAGGATTTATAAAAATGATTCAAAGAAAAAGATCATTGCTAACTCCAACTATTAGAATGGTAATTTGTATTCCTTCTGGGGTGACGGAAGTAGAAAAAAGAGCCGTAATTGATTCGGCAGAACATGCAGGAGCAAAAGAGGTCTTCTTAATACATGAGCCAATGGCGGCAGCTATTGGAATTGGGATTGATGTACTAGAACCAAATGGAAATATGGTGATTGATATTGGAGGTGGGACAACTGAGATTGCTGTTATTTCACTAGGAGGAATTGTTACAGAAAAATCCATTCGAATTGCTGGTGATGAATTTACTGACAATATCAAAAATTATATGAAAACAAGGCACAATATTGCTATTGGCGACACCACTGCCGAAAGAATTAAATTGAATGTAGGAGCAGCACTTTCTGAATTAGATGAACCGCCGGCTAATTATCCTGTTCATGGTAGAGATTTAATGACTGGGATTCCAAAAGAGATTGTAGTAACTTACAAAGAAATTGCTGGAGCAATGAATAATTCTATTGAACAAATTGAAGAAGCAATAATGAGCGCGCTTTTTCAAACCCCACCTGAACTCTCTGCTGATATTTATAATACTGGGCTTTATTTGACTGGAGGTGGATCTATGCTAAGAGGGCTTGACAAAAGAATCTCTCAAAAAACAAAATTACCTGTATATGTAGCAGAAGATCCTCTTAGGGCAGTTGCTAGAGGTACTGGAATTGCTCTAAAAAACATTGAGAAATTTCCATTTTTAATAAAATAATATTGGTTGATGTATGCACAACCTAATTCAGTTTGTAAAAAAATACCA
>Ga0315327_10001320_pt1 | contig 12869 bp, 8 predicted proteins | sample M110032315metaG_FD_203460 | JGI IMG/M metagenome (GOLD analysis project Ga0315327, IMG submission 203460) | Ammonia-oxidizing marine archaeal communities from Monterey Bay, California, United States - M1 100m 32315 | ecosystem: Environmental > Aquatic > Marine > Coastal | place: USA: California... | reverse complement strand
TGCTGCGGAGTTCTCGAAACCGGAGTTGGCGTTAGTACTGGAGTCGCTTCCGGAACGGATTCTGTGATTTCAGCAGTTGCTGTTACCTCGGACATACCCGAAGTATTCTCAATTACACCTGAACCTGAACAAGCAGGTACAACAATAGTGACCGCGAACGCCAGCAGCAAAAAGTTTAATAGGTTTGGTAGACGCATAAAAGTCAAGGTGATGGTATTGTCCGGATCGAGTAGAACATATTCCAGTTTGCCAGCGTATCAAGCGATAATGCCAATCGTCAGTGAAAATTCGGTTCACATACATAATTGAAACGAGTTACTTAACTTTATGGTTTGCCTAAAACGCCGCTATCGCAACGTAGAACCGGAATAATTCGAGAACAAATCTGAGCCTGTTAAGACTAATAAGAATACGTGCCAATTCCGATTTATGGATGATCGTCGGATTAATGCTCGGAGCACTATTTGCTTCGGCAACAGCATCAGGCATACCTCAGTACGGTCGGTCGTTAGAAATTATAGCGATGCGGGCAGCGGTCGAAGATCTCGGTCCTATAAACACAAATGTCCACATCAACAGTTCGTGGATTCCGCTTACCGCAGAAGATCACCAGCTTGCCGACTCCACAGTATTTTCAGCGGTCGACGAGCATCTAGGCAACCTAGTTTTATCATCGACACGGCTTACAAAAACCCGTGAACATTGGTGGGGTTGGTTAGGTCAACCGATGCGGAAAGATGACCTCGCTTCGCAGAGTGCATTTCAGTTCATAGAGCACATCGATGAACATATAACATACCTCGAAGGCGTGGCACCGACTGACGCCGTATCAATTATTGATGGTGAACCGACTATCGAAGTCGCCGTATTCGCTGATCGGGCGAGGGTGCTCCAGTTATCGATAGGCGATGTAGTCAACTCGCAGCCTATCGATACTGGCGCAGGTCTAGTGAGGGCAGTGATCACCGGAACTTTCGAGCAGGTTGATTCTGAAGAAGTATTCTGGATCGAGCTAGGCGAGGCATATCTGGCTCCCGCCATCGAAGGGCGTGAGCAGCCGCTCATCATGCTTACCACGAGCAACTCTATGTTCACAATCGTGGCAAAAGCAAATGCAGGTTTACCAGCAAACTACGACTGGTTCCTTTATACCAACCAAGCACTGCTCGCAGATAAGTCGGTTGATGATCTGCAATCTAGTTTCGACAATCTACAACATCATCTCGATGATTCGATTGTGCGACCATTCATCATCACCAAGTTGATTCCTCGACTCGATAAGATGAAACGACGTGCACTTTTTGGCAGCATACCTATGCTTTTGATGGCGCTATTACTGCTGACATGTGTCGTCTTTTACCTAACACTGGCGTCGGGACTACTAGGACGTCGTCGAGTTTCTGGCTACATGATGCTCAGAAGCCGTGGGCTCAATCTGAAGCAGCAGTTAGGGATTCACCTGCTAGAAGCAGCAATCGCCTCGGTCCCTGCAGCACTGCTCGCTCCGTTGATATCTTTTTTAGTGATCCGAATGATTGGCCATCTTCCGACTTACAGTGCAGTTACGGCAGGAAGCGGTGTCCCTGTTGAATTATCGGCCTCAGCATGGCTGTGGTCGTTCGGAGCAGCAATTGGCACAGTAGTGGTAGTCACCACAGCATCATCGTTTTGGGAACATTCGACGATGTCGGCGAATCGATCAAGTGACGCCAGACCTATCAACGCTCCATGGTTTCAGCGCTTGTATATTGACGCATTGTTGGTCGCACTCAGCGGCATAGTCTGGTGGGAAGTAAGAAGTCGTTCCAGTGTCGTAACTTCGCAACGAGAAGGCGAATTGGAACTCGATCTAAGCCTGCTCACTGCTCCAGCTTTAATAGTTGTCGCAACTTCTTTCGTAGCGCTAAGATTATTCCCAATCGTCACAAACATATTTGCAGGCATTGGACTGAGATTCAGCTCGACCGCTATCGGACTCGGGCTCGCCAACGTGGCAAGACGACCGTTCTTTCATGGCTGGCCAATGCTGGCATTAGCGCTCTCTATCAGCACGGCAATAATAGCCGGATCAGTAGTTTCGACTCTTGAACGCTCTACCAACGAGCAAGTTTTGTACGATACCGGTGCCGACATACATGTCATAACCTCTGGGTCAACAGGGCAGGTGGGTCGGGATCAGTTATTGGAAGTTCACGAACTCGATTACGTCGATATTGCAACGCCCGCACTTAGAACCAAATCGACAGTGGGTACGACTTCTATCGGTTCATTATTTACTCTTCTCGCTATCAATCCGATAGACTTCCAGCAAGTCGCCTGGTTACGAGATGATTTCTCTGATTCTGAAACAGGGATTCATCGACTGGTCGATCAATTGGCTGTTCGAGGAGTAGCTGATCCTATTTTCCTTCCGCCGAATACGTCAGAGATTTCCATCTGGGCGAAAAGCGAACCGGTGATCCAAAATCACGAGCTTTGGATAGTTCTACGAGACGGAATTCGCGAGACACACACCATAAAAATGGGCATGTTTGAGGAGGGATGGTTTAAGACATCTGCTCGAATATCGAACTTCCCGCAACCTGTTGAAATAACGTCGATCCAAACCTTCATTAAGGAAGGAACCGACAGCGCACCACATACGAACGTGCTAATCGACGATCTATCTGCGAGCACATCATCGGGTCAGCAACATCTCGTCATCAATTTCGATATTCCTGAACTTTGGACTAACCTCCCCACAACCAAAGGTGAATATGAAGGATTCACTATCGCTCCTGAACCAGAAGGCCTTGCAGGAGAAATCCAAGGTGATGCAGGCACTGGGATAGGAAATATTGTACTTGGCAAAGGGTCAAACCATGGCATTCGAGGTATATACCGTAGAGCTGACGACCGACCAATTCCAATGATCGCAAGTAAAACATTCTTAGATCAAAGCGGAGTCGGAATAAAACGACCTTTTATGATAGATATCCAAGGCGAGTTAGTACCTGTCGAGGTCATCGAAACGATCAAATACTTCCCGACTCTTGATCCCGAACGCGGACCGTTTGCGGTTGTAGATGTCGATGCCGTAATCGATTTCATTGAGCTTAGGGGTGGTCGAAACGTGACACCAAACGAGTTGTTCGTAAGTTTAAATGAATCTGATCTTCCACCCGAGGAAATCTCGGAAGAGGTACGTGACGTGTTTCGGCTTGCCAAAATCAACTCGCGAGCAGAGCAAATCGACAACACATTCGTCGATCCAATCGCAGTTACTAGTTGGCGAGTAATGAGCATCGTTACCACGATAGTCGCGGGGCTCATAGTAATCATGGCATACTCGGTGTTCCTAGCAGCGTATTCCCTCAGAACAAAGGGGGATTCAGCTTTGATTCTCGCCTTAGGAGCGAGTACCCGTGATTTCTGTTTAAGCACAATTTCTGAACTACTTCCGTCAATTATCGCTGGGATACTGATCGGAATCGTGACTGGTTTCGCCGTCAGCTCGCTGATGGTCGGATCAATGACTCACACTGGAGATGGATATCAACTTATTCCGCCGTTTATGTTGCAGACAAATTGGCTTCTTCCAGTGGTTACAATTGGGATGATATTTATAATTGTCATAGCCGGAGTGTTCAATGCAGTTCGCTCGTTTCGTGAGATAGAAATTGCGCATATGGCTCGAGAAGGATTCTCGGCAACGTCAACATGATTGGTGACTCTTTTCAACTCATAATCAAGCGAACGCTTGCCCACTGGCGGTTGCTATCTGCAGTCGTTATTGGCGTTGTTCTCGCGTCCACGATCATGGCGAGTTCAGTAGTTTTCTTCGATGCCCTGCGTGATGTTGCACTGCAACGCGCACTTTCAACTCATGAACAATCCGATATCGACCTTCTAGTTGAAGCTGGTCAGGTTCCGACAAATAGAGAAAGTCATTCAACAATCGTCGATGCGATGAACGGAACAATCGTCAAACGATTCAAGCCTTTTCTAGATGAACACGAATTTGCACTAAAAACATGGACGTTCTTCGTCGATTTACCCCCGTCTATGGTTCGGCCCGCCGATTGCCCATGTAGATCAAACCTAGGTTTCAGAAATAGCGATGAACTAATCGAGTGTGACTGCCGACGCGTAGTGATGATGACAATTCCTGAGGCAGACGAGCGTCTCAACATTGTTAAAGGACGAATGTCTCTCCCGTCTACCGAAGTAGCTGGTGATGATTCCTTCCAGGTCGAAGGTGTACTCGACGTCAAATCGGCCCAGACTATGGACATCAAAGTTGGTGATGTCTATCCGGTGAAACCGCATTGGGAGGACGCTCACGACCAGGTAAGCATTCTCGTAACTGGGCTATATGAACGAAACAATCCTGAATTAAATCACTGGCGAATTCAGAACGAAGCATTCGGGTCTAGAACTAACACTTTGCAATTCGCACGTTTCGTTGTTCCCGAAGCTACCATCCTCGATGGTCTCGGCCTCTACTTCCCGAATATGGGTACTGACTACGCGTGGTGGCTCGACGTAGACCCTGAGCGAATCATCGCTTCAGAAACTGAATCAATACGGAATACTATCGACACCACTGAACGCGAACTCAAGGCAATTGTCGACGGCTTTCTCTTACGATCAGACTTACCTCAAGTACTGCGTGCATTTGAGACCGATCTGTTCTTCAACAGGTTGCCAATGTTTATCGTCCTAATACTTATAGTCCTTGTTGTGCTGTACTACGTCGTTACTCTCGCATCACTATTAGTCGATGCTCAAAGAAGCGAAGTCGGACTACTGCGAACGCGTGGCTCAACCTCACGACAGATTCTCGCTGTGTTCATTATAGAAGCTGGCTTCCTAGCGGCAATCGCAGCGGTTTCAGGACCATTCCTCGCAATATTGGGTGTTGGACTTATAGGAACACTTCCGATCTACGGCGATTTGAACAACGGAGATGCTCTTCCCGTTAGATTGACGTTCGAAGCGTTCCGAATGGCGTTTATAGGCGGTCTCTTAGGCTTGTTGGCGTTGTTCATACCGGCTCTCAGGGCTACACGACTCGGACTTATGGCGAGTCGTGTCACTCGCGCACGACCTGCCCGACTTGCAATTGTCCAGCGGTACTACTTAGACCTAGGATTACTCGGATTAGTGATGTTCCTCTTCTGGCAGCTCACAAAGCAGGGATCGTTCGTAGCCGTGAGCATATTTGGTGAAACGACAGTCAACCAACTCATACTAGGAGTTCCAGCGATATTCCTAGTATCAGCTGGTCTCGTTCTTCTGCGGATGTTCCCGGTTGGAATGGACTTAACGGGTAGGATACTTTCCCGTCGTCCTATGTCGTCTATCACTCCGCCTGCTTTGATTTTGGGCATCTGGCAAATGGCTCGAAACCCAGCTCATCATTCACGACTTTCGCTGTTATTGATCCTCACTGCAGCACTCGGTGTGTTCGCCGCAAGCTTTGGAGCTACTTTAAAGCAAAGTGCGATAGACCAGACGTACTATCGAACTGGCGCCGACGTAAAAATCACGTCGGTAAACGTTCGCCCGGGCGGTCTTTCATTTTCCATTGTCGAAGAATTGAGCGCAGTCCAAGACGTCGAGTCTGTTTCGCCTATCTATCGAGAAACGGCGAACATCAACGCGGGTGTGTCCGTTGAAGGATTCCAACTGATTGGAGTTGATCTAGAAACAATCGAAGAAGTCGGCTGGTTTAGAGACGACTTCGGGCTAACACCATTCGATTCAAAAATATCAGTACTCGATGTTGGTGGTGCAGCAGGAATAGAACTTCCGACAGAAGGCAGATGGCTCACAGCAAACATCTTGCCGCTTGTAAGGCAGCCATCAACATTCATGGTCGCTAGGCTATCCGATGCGAACGGACATTTTTTCTCTATTCCGCTCGGATCAATGGTTCCGTTGGCGTCCGATCAGCTCCGATTCAAATGCCCGATTCCTATCGACGGCGAACCGCCTGAGTGGTGTCGAATTGGATCGAGCATTCAAGCAGCGCCTTTCCGGGGTGTTCCGACCTTGCTCCCAAGAGCGCCCATTCGCTTGCACTCTATTGGTGTGATCAACTACGAGCAAGGCCTAGGTCCTGCAGCTCTTGATATCGACGATATTGCTGTTCTTAACGCGACGGGCAAAGAACTAATCATCATAGAAACGTTTGATTCTGTGAACAACTGGCGAACTATGTCACCGACGCGCGAGGCACTTGGCGACAGCATTGAACCGGCATTCACTCCCGACGGATCTTTGATCGACGGTGTTGCTCGTCTTCGTTGGACATCTGCAGGTCCATATGAGTACAGGGGACTTGCTCACGGATCGGAACTTGAAGTTGTTCCAGCCGTTGCCAGCACCTCGTTTATAGAGCAGTTCGGTGGTGAAAATGGCGAAATATTCCAGATTTCGCTCGATGGTGTGCCGGTAAACATTTCCATTCGAGATATCGTCGAGTACTTCCCGACTCTTTCACTCAATAAAGATCCATTCCTTCTCACAGATTACGAAGCTGTTCACGAACGACTAAATATCACACGAGCGGCAGGAAATATTCAACCGACTGAATTATGGATTTCGACATTTCAAGGATCAGAACTGCTGGTATCCGAAGACGGCATCTTAGAATCTGTAGTGGCTGGAGATAGCGCTGTTCCACTTATCTCACAGCGACTGTCCGGGCTAAGAATCCGCCCTGGATCGAATATTACCGACCGCAGCGTCGAACTGGCAGGTGTGGCTTTCGACCCATTAGTATCCGCAGGCTGGCGAGCTCTATTGGGAATTGCATTCTTCACTGTTCTGATTGTGAGTGCTATCGGATTCCTAGTGCACGCCAAAGTTTCGTTCGACGGTCGACGGTCTGAACTAGCATTGCTGAGGACCATTGGCCTATCGATGAAGCAGATGCTTTTTTTAGTGGTTCTCGAACAAGTCATGGTCATCGGCGTCGCCGTTACATTGGGCACATTCATGGGCGCCCGCATGGGTTCAACTATCATGCCGTACCTCGCCAGTTCAGGCGAAAATGCTGTAGTTGTGCCGCCGATGGCGGTTCAAATAGATTGGTTTGGATTTGGAATCACGTTCGGGTTATTAGGCGTAGTATTTCTTGTGGTGATTTGCCTGATACTAATTTCGGTGTACCGAATGTCGATACACCGAATAATGAGGATGGGCGAAAGTTGATGAAAAACTCTTTAAATAGAGGTGACGCTGAGTGACAACATCTAACTCTACTTACATTGAATGCAGTGGACTGTTCAAAATATACAAAGCTGCCGACTTAGAAGTCGTTGCGCTGCGTGGTCTAGAACTGTCCGTATCGAGTGGTGAAATCATCGCCATTGTGGGTGCTTCAGGTAGTGGTAAATCGACATTACTGAACATTCTTGCGGGGTATGATGCTCCGTCAGCAGGAACTATCAGAGTTGGCGATTTTGATTTACTTCAAATGACCAACAAAGAGGTCGTACAGTACCGCCGACACGAGGTCGGATTTATATGGCAAGAAACCTCTCGAAACCTTTTCCCTTATCTCTCAGCTCTGGAAAATGTAGAACTACCAATGGTCATCTCCGGAGCACCGAGTGGTGACCGTAGGCAGCGTGCCCAAGAGCTATTGGATGTTGTTGGCCTGGGGGATCGAGCTGGTCACAAACCCGGACAGCTTTCTGGTGGCGAACAACAACGTGTCGCTATTGCAGTTGGTCTTTCTAACGAGCCTCCTCTATTACTCGCTGACGAGCCAACTGGTGAGCTAGACGATCAAACAGGTACAGAAGTTCTCGAACTGCTGAATAAAGTTAACCAAGAGCTCGGAACGACTATAGTTATCGTTACTCACGATCCCGCAATCGCAACAAGTGTGGGGCGAGCCGTGGCGATCAAAGATGGTAAGACGAGCACCGAAACCATTAGAGAAGTTTCGGTAGAACGAAAACTCGGTGGAGATTCATCGAATACTGAAGAATTCTTGCTGATCGACTCGGCAGGGTCGGTCCAGATTCCTCGTGGAATGCTTGACGACCTGAATATTGGACGACGAGTTCGAGTTGATATGAAAGATGGAAGGGTGACACTTGAGTCAGGCGAGTGAGCAAATTACAGCCCGAGAATCAGGCATAGCAACAACTCCGATAATTCACGCGATCAAGGCATCTCGTGAATACGAACTGTCTGGCGAAACCGTTCACGCTGTTCGAGAAGTTGACCTCGAAGTACGGGGGGGCGAGTTCATTACCCTTGTCGGACGTTCAGGTTCGGGTAAGACGACGCTTCTGAATCTTTTGGCAGGTCTCGACCACCCAACTTCAGGGCAGGTGCGTTTTGAAGGCAATGACATGGCAGATTTCAGCGAGAAGCAGTTTATTCAGTTGAGAAGGCATCGCATCGGTGTCGTATTTCAATCATTCGCACTTCTACCGTTGCTTTCGGCCTACGAGAACGTCGAACTTCCCATGCGTATAGCAGGAATAGGCGCATCTGAAAGATCAAAGCGAACAAATGAAGTTCTCGACATCGTTGGCCTCGGTCGACGCGCAAAGCATCGTCCTTATGAGCTATCTGGTGGTGAGCAACAGAGAATTTCCATCGCTCGAGCAGTCGCTATGAAGCCAAATGTAATCCTTGCCGACGAACCAACTGGAGAGCTTGACTCTGTGAACGCTGCCGAAATATTCGGACTATTCAGCCAGATGGTTTCGGAAGAAAACATGTCAATCGTTGCGACCACACACGACCGTACCCTTTTGGATATGTCCAACAAGATATATACCGTTCACAACGGTGAAATTGAACTAAACTAAGTCGTTAAAGACGTAGGCACGTACGCCCAATTTAAGCGCCTGTACGACTGACTTACTCTACTTGTATATCATGCTGAGGTCACGACACGGCTTATTATTGCGAGTAACGAAAAGCAAGTGATACCGAAAACAGTTACTTAGACCACCTCTGTTCAGTATTCCGCCGAGTTTTAAGCAATCGAACTTTACTACGCTTCTCTTAAAATCGTTCCAAGATATAACAAGTGTTGCCAATGCTCGATGATTGCCACTTCGTCCTACCGGACTCCACGCAATGACTAAAATCTATGAGCGTGAGCGCCGCCATGCCCTGTCACGTGATTCTGTAGCAATGTAAAGGGCGTCTTCAACAGTATCTGCAACCACGTTGATGTGACCCATCTTGCGCCCTTTGCGCGCCTCTGACTTACCGTACAAGTGCAAACTCACACCCGGCAATTCCAATGCTCGCTCCCAATCGGGATTCCCATCAGTATCATCCCATACTTCACCGAGCAAGTTAACCATCACTGTCGGCGAATGAAGTTTTGGTTCTACGATAGGCATTCCTGCTAGAACTCTCACCAGCTGTTCAAACTGAGAAGTGTCACAACCATCCATCGTGTAGTGACCTGAATTGTGAGGTCTCGGAGCCAGCTCATTCACAAGAATTTCGTTCTGTTGAGTAACGAACATTTCAACAGAAATCAGACCAACGACATCAAGCTGCAAAGCAATATCAGCGGCGAGTGTTCGAGCATTCTCTATGACGCTTTCGTCAATGCGTGCAGGAACTATCGAAACATCAAGAATATGGTTGGTGTGAATGTTTTCAGAAGGCGGGAACGTCGCGGTCTTACCATCGACAGTACGCGCACATATGGTAGAAATTTCCATTTTGAAAGGAATGAACTGCTCAACGATGAGTTCGGTTCGACCTTTGTTCAATTTCTCGTAGGACTGCTCAATATCCTCGGCTCGGGTGATAATCACCTGTCCTTTACCGTCGTAACCCTGAGTCGCAGTCTTCAGCACCATCGGATACCCAAGCGCGTCTGAAGCACTTTTTAAATCTTTCAAAGATTCGACGTTCCGGAACGGCGCAACCGGTATTCCCGCCTTTAAAAGAGCATTTTTCTCATGCAACCGGTGCTGGGTAGTACGCAACACATCAGGTGACGGGTGAACTGGTTTCAGTTCTGAAGCGGCAGAAACCGAATCAGCATCAACGTTCTCAAATTCATAAGTAACAACGTCTGTACAACGAGCGAGTTGCCGCGAAGCGTCTCTACTCTCATATGCCTCAACGACCTGACCGTCGGCAACATGCGAAGTCGGGCAGTTAATGTCGGGATCAAGAACTATTGTCTTGTAGTCCATCTGCCGAGCAGCGATAGCGAGCATTCGCCCCAGCTGACCACCTCCGATAATTCCGATAGTCGAACTTGGGTTCAATATTGATGTTCGTTGCATCGATTACTCGCCGGCAGGCTTCACATACGTGACGGATTCGATTTCAGCCGTGATTTTCGCTCTCCGCTTTTCGATATTCGCTTGAATCACAGGATCAATTAGTCCGATGATTTGGGCGGCTAGGATACCGGCATTTACGGCTCCCCATTCGCCAATGGCTACGGTTCCAACAGGATACCCACGGGGCATTTGAACCATCGACATAAGCGAATCCATACCGTCAAGATGCGGCCCAACACCGGGCACACCGATCACAGGCAATATCGTCTTCGCAGCAGTCATTCCAGGAAGGTGAGCTGCACCTCCTGCGCCAGCAACTATGACCTTGACCCCACGATCTTTTGCTTCTTCGGCGAATTTGAACATTAGATCGGGAGTTCGGTGCGCAGAAACGACTCGAATTTCGTGCGGCACCCCAAGTTCTTTAAGAATATCTGCCGCATGCTGCATGTTCGGCAAATCCGAAGTGCTGCCCATGATCACCGAAACGAGCGGTTCTGACATTGTTCTTACGCTCCATCTGAAGACTTGCGGTTGGTGCCCAAGGCGCCTGACTCAAAGATACGACTTGACAATTTTACAGTCGCCAGACCCAAACCGCGAGCATTTGAGCATTTAGAATCACCTGATGTCTAAGCTAAAACTCGATTCACTCGAGATTAACTACGAAATTTCTGGGTCGGGACCGCTCTTGATACTTCATCACGGATTCGGATCTTGGGGCCGTGATTGGAATCGCGCCGGCTGGCTTGATTCGCTTCGAGATCACGCCCGAATACTTATATTCGATGCAGTCGGACATGGCCTATCGACTCGAACGCACGATCCTAAAGATCACACTGTTGAACGACGAGCAGATGTGGTGAACGCTCTGGCAGATGAACTCGATTCAGAAACTTACGGATACGTTGGATTTTCGATGGGTGGGAGGACCGGGCTCGAACTCGCTGCATCCACTCCTGGTCGACTTTCATTGATGGCAATTGGCGGGATGCATCTGCTTCCCGCAACGGCAAACGCCGATCGATTCATTCGTCACACAAAAATTCTTCGATCAGGCAGGGCGAAATCTGTAGAAAAACCTGATGGCAATCGGCCCGGTAACGATCCTCTCGCACTAGCAGCCTCCCACGAAGCATTGCTCTGGTGGAAGGGTGTTGAGGGTCGATTAGGCAACTTAAAAGCTCCAACTATGTTGTTTTGTGGTGAAGAGGATGCTCATTTTCCAAACGCTGAAGAATCAGCAAAACGCTATGGATTCGAATTCACCGGACTCCCTAAGACCGATCATGACAGCACTTTTTTCTCTTCAGAATTAGCGGTAAGTTCTGTAGCTAATTTCGTTTCCAAACACTTGAAATAATCTCCGACTGCATCGCCGATCTGATGCTAAAATTTAGGACTGTGATCGATTTTTATTGATCGCCTTTCTATTTATATTTTCGTTTCTTGGGGGATATGTATTCCATGACAACCGGCAACGGTTCTAACGACGATTTCAAGCGTGCAATGGTGGTCACTGCGCACCCCGACGATGCCGAGTACGGCTGCTCGGGCAGCGTTGCGAAATGGACTCGAATGGGCTGGGAAGTTGTGTATGTTCTGTGCACCGACGGATCAAAGGGCACTGAGGATCGAAATATCTCATCAGAAAATCTCGCCGAGTTACGTGCCGGAGAACAGAGAAGTGCCGGTAAGACGCTAGGACTTAAGACGGTTGAGTTTCTCGGGTACCCAGACGGATATTTGGAGCCAACGTTAGAAGTTCGTCGAGATATTTCTCGGCAGATCAGGAAGCATAGACCAGACGTTCTAGTTACCACGAGCCCTACACGCGATCTTCTTAATTCAACGTACATTGGGCACCCTGACCATTTCGCAGCCGGCGAAGCGGCTCTATCTGCCGTGTTCCCGAGCGCCCGTGATCACCTAACGTTCCCTGAACTATTTTACGATGAGGGTCTTGAACCTCACAAGGTTCGCGAGGTATGGGTCATGAGCTTCGGTGATGGTGCCAATTTCTGGAACCCGCTCACTGAAGAAGATGTAGACCTTTCGATTGCCGCTCTAAAGCAGCACACTAGCCAAGTCGATGACCCTGAACAGGCTGGCAGGTGGATGAAGTCTAGACGAGCAGATCTCGGCAATAAAATCGGTGCCGTATACGCTGAATCGTTCCGAAAGTTCACTCTCAGCTAACAACAACTCGGTCGTAGTGCAGTGAGGGAATGGCACTCTGAAAAGCACAAATAAAAAGCCCTCAGTCATAGTGACCGGGGCTTTTAATTTTTCAAACATCAGCGGTTGAGAAAACCACTTTGTAAGTGCTAAACCACGTCGAGAGTATCTTCGGCAACAACCTCGGCTACGCCGCCGTGCTTCTTTCCAGCGATCTTACGAAGCTCTGCAAATTCGTCCTGAGTTCCTCGTAGAAGAATTCCAGCGTCCGACGAGTGCATGATGAAACGTGCGCCCAACTCAATCGCCTTGGCCGACGTTGAAATCGTCTGCTGGTGAATCATAGTCGGCAACCCACGGTCATCTGCTGCCTTGATGATCTTACTCAAAGTATCGAGGTAAATCGGATTGTCAACCTCA
>Ga0315327_10001319_pt1 | contig 12870 bp, 10 predicted proteins | sample M110032315metaG_FD_203460 | JGI IMG/M metagenome (GOLD analysis project Ga0315327, IMG submission 203460) | Ammonia-oxidizing marine archaeal communities from Monterey Bay, California, United States - M1 100m 32315 | ecosystem: Environmental > Aquatic > Marine > Coastal | place: USA: California... | reverse complement strand
TTGTGTCTTTTAGCTCACATCTTTCATTTTTAGGACAAGTTGTACATCTGTCCGTTACAGATACGTGTCTTTGGCAGACATCTTGGGGGCCACATAATTCTATTCGGTGGCATGTTAGGCAGCCATGCGGATGCTCTGTAATAAGCAGGTCCATTATTCCTTGCCTCAAGTCTTTTATATCATCTTGTGTTGATGTGATAATCATGCCATCTGAAACTGGAGTTGTGCATGAAGCTTGTATTGATTTTCTTCCATTAACTTCAGTCTCAACAACACACATTCTGCAGGCTCCATAAGGGTCAAGTCCTGGATGGTAGCATAGATACGGAATATAGACGCCATGATCCATTGCAGCTTGAATGATAGTTTGTCCAGGCTTAGCATTTACATATATTCCATTTAAATTAATTGTAGTTAATTTATTATTGTTATCTGTTGTGGTCATTAAGGTCTTGTCCTTGTAGGTAAAATCATTTCATCAATATTTGAATCTACTGGATGATTTGCAGATAAAGCAACATCAAATTCATCTTTAAAATATTTAATTGCAGAGGCAATTGGACTATATCCTAATTGCCCATGACCACATAAGGATCCAGTCTTCATGCTATTTCCAATTTTTTTAATTACATCCATATCACCATCTTTAGGTTTAGAATTACAAATCCTATTAAGTATATCAAGCATATGTGTATTTCCTAATCTGCAAGGAAAGCATTTTCCACAACTTTCAAATTGATTAAATGCAACTAAAGTTCTAATTAGATCTACAACATCAGTTGTGCTATCAGCAACTATAATCCCCCCAGAACCTAAGATTGCGCCTACTTTTGACATCTCGTCAAAATCTATTTTTACATCAAAATCTTCATTGCCTAAAACCCCACCTAAAGGACCTCCTGTTTGAAGCAACTTAATTTCATTTTTAGTTGAAGAGCCTCCGCCAATATTTTGAAGCAAATCTTTTATAGTCATTCCCATTTCTATTTCATACATTCCAGGCCTTTTTATGTGCCCTGAAAGACACACAATTGCTGTTCCTGAGCTACTTTCTGACCCAATCTTCTTATACTCTTCACTACCTTCTTTTATTATGTATGGCACATAAGAGAGAGTCTTGACATTATTTATGTTGCTTGGCTTACCCCATAATCCAAAAGCAGCAGGGAATGGAGGTTTAAATCTTGGCATTGATCTTTTGCCTTCAATAGCTTCCATTAGTGCTGTTTCTTCGCCAGCAACGTATGAATCTCCAGTTAAGGAAACTTCTACATCATAGCTAAAACCAGTTCCAAGAATATTTTCTCCTAGTAGATTATGTTCATAAGCTTGCTCTATAGCTTTTCTAGAATTTTCTATAGGAATTTCATGCCCATCTCTTATAAATATATGACCATTGCTTGCTCCGGTCGCATAACCAGCAAGAATCAATCCTTCTAGCAACATATGAGGATCATTTTCTAATATACCTTTATCATTAAATGCGCCTGGATCACCTTCTTCACAGTTACATAAAATATATTTAATATTACTATTGATTCCGGCTAAAAAGCTCCACTTTATGCCAGTAGAAAATGCTGCTCCCCCTCTACCTCTTAAGCCTGAATTTTTAACCCGATTAAGTGTTTTTTCAGGATCTAGTTCATTCAGAGCCGCACTTAAACCTTCGTAGCCACCATTTGCAATATAATGATTTATATTAGTTGGAGATATACTTCCAAAATTCTTTGTGGCTATCTGTTTTGTAAATTTTAGAGGCTCACTTTTATCAAGCTCAATAAATCCATCTATTGGCTTTTCTCCTTTTGGAACTACTTGCCCAAATACATATTCTGATAATGGTGCATCTTTTTCAATTAAGTAATTAAAAATTTCTTTTGTAATTTTAGGAGTGACATTATTATAAAAAATTCTTACTCCGCTATTATTTTTAATATCTATTAATGGTTCTGCATAACTTAGCCCCATAGATCCGACTAATGTAATGTTTATATTATCCATGTCAGAGGAAAGTTCTTTTAACAAATCAAAAATTTCTTGTGCTCCAGCTGCTTGCCCAGATGCACCATACCCAACCCTAATCCAAATAGTATCTTTTGAATTCAAGTTATCCCATTCTTGTAGCGATATATGTTTTATTTGATTAAATTCCATATTAGATACCAGATATTTTTTCTTTAATTTTACTTAAAGATGCTTTTCCAAATAATTTATGATCAATGGCAAACACTGGGCCTTGAGAGCAGGCTCCTAAGCAAGTACTATATCTTAATGTAATTTTTCCGTCCTTCGTTTCTCCTTCTTGATCTATTCCTAAAAGACCATGTACATCTTTTAATATTTTTTGGGAACCTAATATATGACATGTTGGTCCCCAACATATGTCTAGAGTCACTTCTCCAGGTGGCGTAAATCTAAAATTAGTATAAAAAGATGCAACACCCCAAACATCATTAATAGTTTTTCCAGTATATTTCGCAACTATTTCAACCGCATTTTTTGGTATGTAATGAAATTTATTGCTTACAGCTAATAGACTTGAAAGGACCGTAGTTTTAGATATTTTGGGCTGATTTTCAATAGCATCCCTTATGTCTTTATCTGTTGGTTTTTTACGATTGCCCATCTATCAAAATACTTTCTTGTTATTAATATGATTAATTTAGTCTGTCTTGTTCATTGCTGCATTAAGATCATCTGAAAGATCCCTTTTAATAGTCGGTTTCATTATAATTGTTTCAACAGTTGTCCTAATATCTAGGTTTGCTGTAGCAAAAATCATTTCGGCTAAATCTTCAGGTTGCATCATTGTTGATCTTGCATCTTTGTTAGGTATCAATGCCCTATTTTCTAGTATTGGAGTATCTACTTCAGCAGGCATTATTGCTGTTGCTCTTATTCCCATATTTGAAAATTCGGCATTTATATCTCCCATCAGATTAGTTACAGCTGCTTTTGCTGCACTATAAGCAGCGCCTCCTAATAATCCTGGGGTTAATGCTGCCATTGATGAGACAGTAATAATAGTTCCATTTTTTTTATCTAACATATTTTTTAAGAATTCTTGGCATATTCTGTATACAGATTTTAAATTAACATTAAGCACGTCATCCCATTGATCTTTTGGTATATGGGCAATACTTCTAACAGAACTGCTTGATCCAGCATTATTTATCAAAATTGTTACATTCCCAAAATTATCTTTAATTTCATTTTTCAATCTAACAATTTCAGAATCTTTTGAGATGTCGCATTTCATTAAATTTATATTTGTTCCATAACTACCAGCTAATGATATTGTTTCTTTAAGAGCTTCTTCTCTTCTTCCAATAATTACAGTCTTGATATCGTTCTGAGCAAATTTAATAGCAGTTGCTCTTCCTATACCACTTCCGCCACCTGTAATTAGACATAAATCAGTTGAATTCATAATTTCCTCACTTTTTCTTTTAATAAAGATACTATTTCTCCAGCAATTTTTATACTGTAATTTGTTCCTCTGTCTTCTGGATAAATTTGTGTTGTATTGCCAATCAACAAATTTTCTATTGGTGATTCTATTTCTGGAATTAAGGATGAATAGTTTTTTGGTATAACTGGTTGGGCTGCACTTACAGCGTTATAATGATAACTTAATAACCATTCTTTATTAAATTCAGGATTAATTTTTTTTAAATTCTTCATATAAATATCCAATAATTCTTTAGTATCTTTTTTAAAAATTTCATCAGTATGAGATAAATAATTTGTTATATATAAAATATGATTACCTCCATATCTATCCTTGCTAACTAAATTTGTATGTTCTATTAATCCTAAAAAAGGTATTTCATCATCAATAATGTTCATCCAGTAATAAGGAGAGAATTGTTTTCTAAGTTTTAGTATGAATACACTTGCACCAAGATATTTAGCAGCAGAAAGTTTATCTGTATATTTTTGGTTAAAATTTATTAATTTTTTGATTTCATATGAAGGCGCTGTGCAGATTACAATATCTGTTTTGACTTTTTTCTTTATTCCATCGCAGATGTATTCTATGTTATCTATTCTTCCTTTTTCCTGACCAATAGAAGTAACTTTATGATTAAGTTTTACTTTGCCACTATTTTCTTCAATATTATCAATTAGAGAATTTATTAATTCTTCAAATGAATATTTAAGGTATCCAAGGATCTCATCCCCTCTTTTATTTCTTGAGGCAAACCTTGTTTTCATCTTTGACCAAAACCATGGCATCGCAATCTCTTTATGGTATATACCAAATTTTGCTTTTAATAGTGGCCCCCAAACCCTATTGTAAATTTCTTTTCCAGCATATTTCAATATCCACTTATTAGCAGATATTGCTTCATAAGGCTTCCAATTTTTCTTTTTCTGAAGATAGAGACTTAGCAGGCCCAATCTTATCCTGTTAATTAAACTTATAGGTTTGTATTTTAATAGATCTATTGGAGTTGAGAATTTGTACAGAGAGCCATTTGCATACATTCCAACTGATGATTTATGCCATTCTAAAGATTGGTTTAGTCCTAATTCATCTATTAATTTTATTATTTCATAATCATTTTTAAATATGTGGTGGTAACCTCTTTCAATATTATATTCATCTATTTTTATGCTTGAAGCCTGACCCCCGAAGAAATAGGAAGATTCATATACTGTTACATCAAAACCATTTTTAGAAAGATAATATGCAACCGTAAGGCCTGTAATTCCACCCCCTATTATAGAAACTTTCATATCTTTGATTTCCTAAAATCAACTATAAATGTTCCTAGTCCTATTACAGAAATAGGAAGCCATAGTATTAAGTGGACCAATATTGTAAATGCAGCCGCTTCATTACTATTTGCCCCAAAAGAAGTAAGAACGACAGTTCCAATAACCTCAAATGGCCCCCACCCACCGGAAGTCGAAGGTATTATTCCCCCTAAATTAGAAAATACCCCAAAAAATAGTATTGCTATGAATAAGTTTTCTATATCAAAGTTAAATTGAGTGCTTATAAGATAAAACATTGAAAATTCTATTGCCCATAGAGAGGAAGCAATTAATATAATTTTAAACAATTTATTATTATCTATGGAAAACATGCCTTCAGCAAAGCTTTCTATATATTTATCTGGGTTAAGGCTTGATCTAAATTTATTTAAAAATTGTAATAGTTTATTGGTTATTAATCTCCATGTGCCAGTGATAATAATAAATACAAATATTATGGTTGCTGCAGATAAGATTAATATTGAAAAAAAGATTATTTCTATTGATATATTTAAATTACTTGAAAAATTTTCTATAAATTCTCTTGGCATGAATATGAGTCCCAGCAATAAAAAAAGCATTAAGGCTACGACATCTGTAACTCTTTCAGCCAAAATAGATCCTAGGGCAAATGATTTATTTATTTTTTTTAATAGATTAAGGTGATAAATTCTGGCGAATTCACCTAACCTGGCAGGAAGTAAATTATTAAACATATATCCAGAAATAACTACATTTAATAAAGATTTAAATTTTATAGTTCCTGCGTGTTTATTTAAAAGCATTTTCCATCTATATGTTCTTAGGAATAGAGAAAGGAAGTAAATTATGAACCCCAAGACAACATACCATATAGATATGCTTTTTAAGGATTCTAATGTTTTTTCAAAACTATCTACTATCTTCAATAATAAGAATAAACACACCAAAGATATAAAGGTTCCTATTAAAACCTTATAAACATTATTTTTTATTAATAGAAACATTATTTTTTTCTTATTATTGTCATATCAACTGTGCCTATTTCTCCTATAAAATCTTTAAATCCAACATGCCTAATTAAATAATTAATATTATTAAAATCCCAAACATAATCAGTAAATTCTTGTAATGAAGTAAACCTATAATTTTCTGGAAACCACATACGAAAAGGAACCTGCTCAATATTTATATATAAATCACTATTTGTTACTTTAGAATTGAATTTCAAAAAATTCCTACTATTTAATATTAAGTAATCATATTTATAGAAATCTTTCTCATTAATTGTATCTTCATTTGTTGAATCAAAATATTTAACATCTGAATCTCTTAAATACCATGCCCATGGCCACTGGTATCCTCCCGAGGTATCAATAGCTATAAAAACTTCATTATTACTTAATTTATAGTTTTCAATTTCTTGAACTAAATTATGAACACTAGGAGATGTTTGAGTGTATACAATGATTTCATCAGGAACATCAGGATTATAAAAAGATGAGTCTATAGAAGTTTTTAGTGTGAATATTGCTAATGTTAATAAAATTAAACTAAATGCTACCTTTCCACAATTAATAATTTTCGATTTATTTATTTTTAAATCTTTGAAGCTAATAAATGCAATTAATATTAAAAACCAAACAGATATAAAAGAAATTATAAGAGTATTCAATGAAGTGCTATTAAAAAATAATATACATGAAAAAATAAACACAGAAATTAAGGATAAATATTTTAAATAATCTTTATTATTAATTTTAGTAATATTTTTTGATATTTCTGAGAGTGTTATTCCAGAGTATATAAATAAAGGAAGTATTATATTGACCGCTAACCAGGGCATTTTTTCACTTGCTATTCCATAAAATAGCATATTATATAAGAACCAAACTATAAGAAAAATTTCAAAAATTCTTATCTTTTTCCTTAAAAATAAAATTGATGTAATGCTAATAAATATAAGTAGAAATTCATAGTTAATTATTACTAAGAAAAAGTAATACCAGGGCTGAGATCCTCTAGCCACATCTTGCTGAGCTAGCCAGTAACTTAATGATTGCCAAATTCCAGTAAAAATTCCATCTGGATTAGATCCTAATGATGAAAAAAATACAATAAATATGACCCAAAATGCACTAAAAAGTACTATCCATTGTTTCTTAAACCAATAAATTCCAACTGAAAAGGATATTAGAAAAGTTATAAATATAGATACATAAGAAATTAATAACGATAAGTTATCAGAGGGATATCCAATCCTAGTTGACTCTGATGCGCCAGGAATCATATTTAAATTAAACAAATTGCCTATAATACCTATAATGGGTGAAGCTAAAGGAATTGTTAATGCAAAAACCAAAATAAATATATCCGAAAACCGTTCGTTGATTATTTTATTTTTTGAATTAATTAAAAAGTTTAATCGTGAAAAAGCTAATGAAAAAATACCAATAAAAAAAACAGTCAAGTAATGAGTTTCTTTAATGCAAAAACCTAAACTCAGAAAAATAGAAAATATATATAAATAATTATTTTTTTTAGAAGAATATATGTATGAAAATAATGAATAAACCAATAAAAGAGTAATGGTTGCGATAATAATGTCGTTTCTAGCAAACCTGCTGTAATAGAGAATTAGCGGAGAAAATAGAATAATTAAAGAAGAGAATATAGCAGCTCTTTTTCCAATTAGTTTTATAAATAAAATTGGAGCAAAAGTTAAAATACAACCAAAAATCGCTGGCACTATCCTTAAAATGTAATCAGAATCTCCAAATATAAAAAATAATAATGCATTTAAATGAAACAACAATGGTCCATGCATTAATGGATTGTGAGTAAATCCATTTCCATTCGCATATGCCCAAGAGTAGTACGCATGAAGAGATTCATCATGATGTATAGCTCTGCTATCTAGAAGTAAAAATCTAGTGACCAATGAAATAAGAAATATTGTTACCATTAAGTAGGCAACGCTATTATTGCTATTGAATAATGATTTAATTTTTAGATACATATATTTACTTTGTTATATATACACTGCATGATCCAGATGAATATATTTTATTGTATATATTAAATAAATAAGAACTACTATTCTTATAATTTATAATGTAAGAAATATCATATTTCTTTATAATCTCGTCAATTTCATTAATATTTTTAGAATCAAAAAGTTTTGTTAAATCTATTTTTCTTTCACTAATTTCTAATTTATTCCCTCTCCATTGGTTTTCATGGCCTGGCCATCCTATAGGAGTTTGCCTGCCTGTGTATATAGAAAAGAATGAACTTAATTGATAATCATCTCCAACACCTGAGAAAATTACATCATTGGGATTTGCATTAAGTTTTATCCATTCAATTGTCTTATTAGAACCGGGGTATCTTCTTTCTATTTCTACTGACGTATCTATAGAATATTCTTTTGATAAATTATTTGTATTATCTAAAAATGTAGATATATTTTGCACTGAGCTGATAGATATTAAGGGCAGTATTAAAAACAATAAGAATGTTTTATTAGGAAAGTATCTAGCTATAAAAACAGGAAATACTATTGAAGCTAAAACCCAAACCTGATAATAGGATTTAAATATAGTATTCATTCTATTGCCAAATAAATCTATGAGATGCACATGCTCTACTATCAATAAAATAGATAAAATAGTTAATACAATACTATAGAACATAAAATCTTTTACATAGAGCTTAGCTTTTAAAATAATATATATAGGCACAACTAAAATTAATGTAGATAAGAAACTTAATAAATAATTTATATAAATATCTTGATTCATTTCTGAAAGAGATAATATACTTCTTGCACTGAATATAAGTGTCGATACAATTAGCGAATAAATTATAATTTTTAATATATTAATATCTTTAAAGTTTATCTGGTTAAAAATACTTATATAAATAATTATTAGAGGAAGACCTAAGACAATTATTAAGTGAATTATGTTAGTTGAATATAAATTTGTTGCAATAAATGGCAATTCTGTCTGACCACCTAAAGTATTGAAATAATAATCATTTAATATCAGGATGCTAATAATAAATCCTAATAAAAACGAGCTTAGTTCATATATATAATTTTTATTTTTATTTTTTAAATAACTTAATAAGTAACAAATAAGAAATAGAAATATAAAAAATGGGAGATCCCAAATATTTATAAAGCCCATTATTGGTATTAGTAGTCCAATAATGAAAAATATCATTATTCTGGAACTTGGATAATAGTCTCTAATGCAAGATGTGATTGATATTATTAAATAAGTAGTAATTAAGAAAAAGGGTATGCTAATCATGTGAGGGTGCAAGTCACCTAATATAAATGAAAATGACGGATATTCCTGGATTGTATAATCTAGGCTCTGCCCTCTTACTAAATAATCAATCACTCTTGTAGATCTCCAACCGCTCCCAAAAAGAAAATTAGGATCGTAACTACCTAAGCCTTTAATATTAACCATGTTAGTTAATATTTTTCCGATTAATGGAATTCTAGATAATAATTCAACTAATATATAAAAATTTGTAAAAAATAATAAATATAGGGGCCCTAAAGTTGATATCAAATATAATTTATGTCTTGATAAATTAACTTTTTTTAATAATTTCAAAGAAATCGCCCAAGATACTATCAAAGAGAAAGAAAATGTAGTTGAAAGTGATAGGTTGTAGGCAAACATTAAATTTGTCCCAGTCAACCTTATTATTCCTCCATATATCCAATATCCAAAATAATAATAAGGGTTTTCATGTCCTGAAAACCAAAGATCTGGCACTATTCCATTATTAGAAAAATAAGTAGAAGAAAGCATCATTTGATCCATTAATTTTTCAGTCCCTATCAAATCTCCATTAAATCCCCTAATAGATATAAATAATAAATGAGAAATCATTAAGATTATTAAAAATATTAATAATTGATAATTGAATAAATATGAGAGCCTTTGCTTATTTTTATATAACCAAAAAATAAAAATAATAAAAATTATAGATACAGAGAACAGATAAGATAAATAAATATCATTTAATGCAAAAAATGATATCCATGATATTAAGCCTATCAAAATTAATGATATAGGAGCACCTAATGATAATTTAATAAAAATATTATCTTTATTAAAAAGAAATGAATGCACAGGTAGGCAGATTAAATTTATAAATCCAATAAATAAGATCCATAATAATATTTCTAAAAACATATTTTACCTAAAGCTACTCAACACTTTCTTAAAAAATGACTTTTTAGCTTTTATATTATTGAAATTATTCTCATCTATGTATTTAATTGCCGTTTCAGCTGCATTTTGCTCAGAAACAATTTTTTTATTCCCTTTTGCACTGCTTATCTTTTTATTATTTATATACACGTCAGTGATAAAAACTGGATTATGTGATGGACCAGATACCTTATTTAAGATATATTTTGGCGGCTCGAGTGACTCAGCCTGCACCATTTCTTGGAGCAAAGATTTTGAGTCTTTATAATTTTGTAAATTATTTATATTTTCCAAAGCATTTTTAAATAAATTAAGAATAAAAATTTTTACATATTCATAACCTTTATCTATGAATATTGCTCCAATTAGCGCTTCCATGCCGTCAGCTAATGCTGAATCCCTTAAGTTTCCTCCTCGGTTTAATTCTTCATTACTCATTCTGAGATATTCATTAAGTTTTAATTCTTTCGCTATAGCGGACAAGGATGCCTCATCAACTAATAATGATCTTTTGGATGTAAGAATGCCTTCGTTGTCATTTGGATATTCAAAAAAAAGATGCTCTGTAATAATTAAATCAAGAACCGAATCTCCTAAAAATTCTAATCTTTGATTATATTTTTGTATTTCTATTTTTGTATTCAAATAGAAAGATTTATGCGTAAGAGCACTTTCAAGCAAATTTATATCGATAAAATTAATATTAAGATCTGATTGGAGTTTTTCTAAATTCATCTTTATATATCCTAATTAATTTTTAAATATTAATATAAATAAATCATACACTATGGAAATAAATAAACTGATAGAAAAATACCTACCTAGAATTGAGAAAGAATTCATATCTTACTTAAGTACTTTTGATAATCATGAATACTCGATATATTTGGTAGGCGGCGCAATTAGAGACATTTTACTTGGCATATCACCAAATGAAATAGATATAGCCGTAAAAGGTGATTTTAATTCCTTTATTGAAGGGTTAAACAAAAATTCTAATATTAAAATTATTCAAATAACTAAATTTGGCACCTCTAAGATTAATTTCAAAGGCAAATTAATTGATATCGCCAATACTAGGACAGAAGCTTACATTCCAAAAGGTTCTTTGCCTAAAATAAATCAATTATCAGTTAGCATAGAAAAAGATTTATATAGAAGAGATTTTACTATAAATTCAATTGCATATAGTTTGAATAATTCTAAAAACATTCTTATAGATCCTAATAATGGATTATCTGATATTGAAAATAAATTAATCAGGAACATCCACAATGAAAGTTTTAGCGATGATCCAACAAGAATATTTAGAGCAATTAAGTACTCATCAAGGTTGAAGTTTAGGATAGAAACCGAAACTTTAAATGAACTTAAATCTAAATCAAAATTAATTAACGATTTATCAAAACCTAGAATTCTCAATGAGATAAAGAAGTCATTAGATGAAAATAATCCAGAAAAAATTATTAATAATTTAATTGAATTTAATATACTAAATTATTTTTTTGATATAAATATAATAAATATAAATTTTAGCCAAACTCCTAAAGATATCTCAAATTATGAATATCTCATTCTGTATTTTACTTACAAGAAAGAAGATAAAATATCTTACTATTTGAATGATTTTGATAATTCCAAAACTTTAGGTAAAAAAGTTGATCAAATTAAAGATATTAGCGCTGTTGTTAAATATATTATTAAAAATAACTTTAATGAATTGCCATATGACCAATATTTAAAAATAAGAAAGATGCCTATGTCTATATTTGAAGTTTTTAAAACTTTTGATAAAAATGATCAAATATTATCTGATTTGATTAAAAGACTATCTAATTCAAAGCCCGAATTAGATTTTGATGATATTAAAAAATTAGGATTTTTAGACCCAAAAGAAATAGGCAGATTATTGTTAAAAGTTGAAATTGCTAAATTTAATAATAAATTGATCACAATGGATGATGAAAAAAGTTTTCTAAAAAAAATGATTAGCTAGTTTTTTCTCCATAAAAGATATATTGCTGTATATAAGCTGAATCATCTTTAAAATTTTCTTGGGCTAATATAGATAATTTATCATTAGATAATTTTGAACTATACCCTAAATTATTAATTAAACCTCTTCTTACCCACCTATCAACTGGGAATGTATCTCTTCTTCCGTAACCATATGTCATAATGCAGTCTGCTACCTTTTTCCCTACTCCTTTGATTTTTATTAATTCATCCAATTTAGTTTGGTAGCTATTAGAATTTTTATTGGTATTAATTTCATTATTAATACTTTTCTTGGCAGCATCAATTAAATATGGTGCTCTAAACCCAAAACCTATTTTTCTTAATTTATTTTCACCTATTTCAATTAGTTCTAAATCACTAGGGAATTTATAATCATATTTGCCATCTCCTATTTTTCCACCATTTAATATACATAGATCATTTATATTTTTTTTTATTTTTAAAATATTAGATACGCTTGATGTAATAAAGGAAACTATAGCTTCCCAAGGATCTTGTTTTAATATTCTTAATCCACTATTTAGCTTTATTAGTTTATATATATACTCATTATGTCTATATATATTCTTAAACTTATCTAGATCAAAATCTATGCCTAAATATTTTTTTATTTTTATAAAATCATTATTGTCTATCTTTGAATTAATAGATTCCACATTTATTGAGTTTTTTTCATTAGAAATAATGTAAACTTTACTGCCTATGACTCCCCTATAACTGTCACCATTTCCATGCCACCTAAAAGCTTGTCCTCCATCTAATGTTGCCTTTAAATTGATTATTTCAGAATCGCACACTGAAATTTTATTCATGGCTATCAATCCAGTTTTTTATATAGTCACCGGAGTCGATGATCAAATCTTCATTG
>Ga0315327_10001318_pt1 | contig 12870 bp, 5 predicted proteins | sample M110032315metaG_FD_203460 | JGI IMG/M metagenome (GOLD analysis project Ga0315327, IMG submission 203460) | Ammonia-oxidizing marine archaeal communities from Monterey Bay, California, United States - M1 100m 32315 | ecosystem: Environmental > Aquatic > Marine > Coastal | place: USA: California... | reverse complement strand
TTGCTCGTCTCCAAAACCTGCTTTACCTCTGCTTGCTCCTCCTTTTCTATTCATCCATTCTCACGGGCTTTCACAGGGAACCCACTGTTCCCTCTGATTCTGGAGCCCCTCGGGTCATATTTCAAGGATTCCCGTGACTGAATCACGGGGTGAGCTTTGCTAATTCAGCGTTGAACCGAGCGGAGCCGAGGAAATGCAGCACCGGGGCTGCAAGAGTGCTAATCACGAGAACTACTAGGAACACGCTTGACCATAGCTCGATTCCACGGCCGAGTGTGAGGTAAAGGAACCAGCCAAAGAGGATGGAAATCCACATCCTGTAACGGCGGCTGAATAAGGAGACGCGTGCCTTCACCAAATCATCAGAGTAGAGCTGTGGGGCATCTTCTGGATCAACTAGGTCGTTGTCGACAGCGCAGCGCACGCAGACCTGGTAGCGCGGTCCATTGCCACTTACAAACTGGTTGAGCGGATAGTTCTGGGTGCATATCCTGCAAGTGGGCATGTCGCTCAAGTAAACCACATAGGCGCGCTCCTTCAACGCTACGGTCGGCTAGGTAGCATCCGGTGCTCTAGATATCCTTGGCACTAATCCAGCCAACCTTGAGCCTAGATAGCCATGCATTCGTGGCCGCCTGGAACAGGCGACTCCGGGGTGTACCAATGGTTCGTCCATCGATGCTACCAATTGCACGGACTCCCATTCCACTCCCGCACACCACCATCTCAGACGCGCGCAGTATCATGTTGATAGTCAACTTGGCCGGCCTAACCGGGATACCTGCTGCCTCGAGACTTGGACGAATCTGTTCAATAGTCACTGAGTCCAGAGCACCATCACTGTGCCGAGGATGGTAGGCCACTCCATCGTGATCGAGAAGAAGCGGGGCACAGCGATCACCATCCACTAGGATGTCTTTCTCAAACAGCAGAGCGATGTCCGCGCCATGCTCGATAGCGGTCAGCCTCGCGTCCCTGTACGGTTCCCACTCTGCGTGCTTGGTGCCTCTGACAGGCTCGTCCCATGTGGGGGCCGCGAGAGATATCGCTGCCAGAGGATCTTTTGGCCAAGTCCGGATGACGGTTGGTTCGACGTAGTACTCTCCGTTCGACCTTACTCCAACTCTGACGAGGAAGTTGGCTTGGTCTGCGCTGTCGTTCTCCTCATCAGGGAGTTCGAGGTCATTCAGGGCCTCAAAGACATTCTCGGCTAGATTATCAGGAGTCTGTATACCTAGGACTGTGGCGTGGCGGTGAATCCTAGCGAAGTGCATATCCGCTGCGAGGAGGGATGACTTTCCGTCCCAAGCGATAGCCGACCAAACAGCTGAACGAGGCTCGGGCATGGAGTGCGATGGCGGTTAGTGCTTCAATTCCTTGTAGGCATCACAGCATGTCATCGAGGAAGGACGAATCAACGTCCTCGTCCTCTTCATTCAGTTCCTCAGCCATGTCACCAAGGTCGTCGAAGTCTAGGTCATCAGCCATGTCATCGAGGTCATCGATGTCGGTCTCGTCGGGACCGACACCCAGAAGTTCGTCAATTACGGCCTCCGAAGCGTCGGGAGCGTTTGTATCAGCATCCTCTTCCAATTCAGCGTCCTGCGCTGAACTGAAACTTGGACCGTCATCATCGATCATCAGGTCGTCTTCAAAGTCATCGTCGCTGAGTCCCGCTGCCTCTCGTGCCATCTGCTCCTCGAGTTCGACTTCGAGGGCCCCCATCTCCCAAGGCTCAGGGGCCGCCTGCTGGCGCGGCCTGATGACCATCAAGGCGCCAATTAGAATCATCACGGCTGAGACCATTGCGATGAGCGTGTTCATGTCTCCACTCATCAACTGGTCATACCAAGAATCGCCTGCTTCGCCCTCTCCTCCCTCCGATGAGCCGAACGAGGCCTCTGACCACGGTCTTACCTCAAGTGGGTCAACAGCGAGTCGGTGGACCTCTCCATCGAAGCCCACGATAGCGAGCCAATACGTGGCTGCATTGTTGACGGCTTCACCTTCGATATCACTGAGTATCATCATCGTGGTCGGATCTTCAATGAGTCCAACCCGAGTCGCCTCCGAGGTGATCTCGAACGGCTCAAGCGAGATGAATGCCAAATAAGACTCGATCTGGGGGTCGTTGGAATCGTCCCAGCGAATTTCTACATGGTCACCTGAAGGATTCCAGTTTGCTCTGATACCGGTTATCTCGGCGAGGTGCAGACCGGGGTCTAGCGAGTTCTCATCAACTAGGCTAATCATCTCCGGCTGCAGGTTGCTGTCCCAGTAATTACCAGACGAGTCGACGGGCACCACAACGACCCAAATCGGCACTGATGGCGCGAGGGACTGTCCTGCCGACATGGTCTCCAGCAGGATAGGCATCTGAGCCTCGCGGCTCACCACTATGGCGGGCTCCATATTGCCTATCGAATCAAACGGCGCTCCTGCTGCAGCATAAATCCAGTACTCGCCTATGTCGGAAGCCTCGCTCTCTGGGAAGGTGACGAACATGGCGTCGCCGTCGTCAGGAGACCTGTCCTCAAGGATTGGTTTACCGAGCCTGTTCGGTGGTGAGATATCGCCCCTGTTGTCAAGTGGGGAGACCAGCACCATGTGCTCTTCCATCCCAGTCAGGTGAACGTTGCCGAGGATGTCATGCGTCGTTATAGTGACATAGAGAGGTATCGAGGGGGAGATTGGTTCGGAAGACAGGGTAGCTACGGTGCTGCCGTAGAGGGCAGTGGTGACGGTGAGTTGTAGTTGCAACGCTCCTCCTATCTGCCTCTGGTCTATCTCCAGCAACCCGCATGCAGCCAAGTCGTCGCTGCACTCAGCCCATATTTCGGTTAGGTCGTTCAGTGGGTAATCCGAGACCCAGATTACGTAGTGACTGAAGTCGACTGCTAGTGACCGGTTCCAGATGATGTCGATGGCAGTGCCATCGTCATCCGGATGATCCCACGCGCTGAGCCCATCCACCCTTGGAGGTGGTTGCCCCTGCCCCTGTGTGTTCGCCATTGGTGTTGCGTCGACGACGAGGACGTCGTCGAGGTTCTCGTTGCCCCAGTCATCAGCAGCTACTACTCCAATCCAGTAGGCCACGCCATTCTCAAGCGAGGATTCGCCCATTGAGTCGATTACTATCTCGCCTGTAGTGCAATCTGTGACGTACGCTGCAACAGGCCAACCATCCACGGTCGAAGGAGGCTGGAACCCAGAGGCGGGCAATACGTACACTGTGTGGTAGATACAATCCTCTTCGTCATTCGGAGTCCAAGTGACAATAATTCGGCCTCCCTCGTCATCGGGGGCGTCAATTGCCGACGTATCGGTGATTGGAGCCGGTGGAATGCCATCATCGAGCCCGCCGGCAGTCACTATTGGTCCGAAGACGGTTGCATTGGCCGCGTCGAACTGCCCAGCCTCGTCGACGCATGCAACGGCCAGCCAGTAGGTCTTTCCTGGCTCGAGTTGTAGAACCGTTGAGTTGCCAGCACCGTAAGCGATGTCTATCTCACCATTGAGGGCTATTGCATTGCTGATTGAGTGCTGGACCGCCCATATCCGGGTCCGATCAGGGTCTAATTCGGTGCATGCGGACCACTCGACGTAGATTGTGCCAGCTGAGCCTCCAGATATCGGTTCGGCTCCCAGCCAATCAGGAGGGAATGGTACCTCATCGGTCGGAGTGGCACTGCTCGGCCACGACATCGGCAGGCCTACCGATCCATCTGCATAGGCGATAGCAATGGCAGCCCTGTACTCCCTATCTTCTGCTAAGGGGACCTCTGTCCCCTCTCGGTCTGCGGTCGTGATGGTGGCTGTGGTTTGTGACCAGAACGGAATCTCAATGTAGGTGGAGAAATCGGAGAGTTTGTCCTGGGTAATCTCCCAGTCGGGATCGTCAGTGGAATCCCATACATACAGTCTGTATGCATTCCAGGCCGCGTCCTCTGCCGGTAGCCAAGAGGCTTTCAGCACGCCACCGCCGTCGTTTGGTCTATCGATGAACGAAGTCATCTCAGTAGGCACCTCAACACGCTGCCAGTCGTAGGTGATGCGAACCTGTATGGAGCCGTTCTTAGGAGATTGCATCTGGATGTGTAGTTGAGCGGATGACGAGCCTGGAGCGAGGTTAGAAACTGCTGCTTGGAAGGAGCTTTCGATGAGGGGATTCATGGCGGCCAAATCCCATATGCCCGAGTAATTCAGGAACCGCGACTCGGCTTGGACCCAAGCCCCTGATTGAGGCGCTGACAGCGTCAGAGCTCCTGTGTACAGAGGCAGTTTTCCAGGAATCCACATCTCATTGCTCTGTGGAATAACAATCGGGTTCTCGTCGGTGATTAGTACTGTTGACATACCTGGATGCGCGGTTTCAGTGATGTCCCAAGAACTACCTGCATACAGCGCAATCAGTGGCTCGGCTCGGCGCTGGTGACCTCTTTCGAGTTCCCTAAGGCTCTCCACTGGTTCGAATAAGTGTAGACCATCCTCTGCAACCACATAGAGGGCTGAGTTATCGAGGAAGGCCGCGGATATTCCAGGCACAATCTCCGAGGTCACCCTCGAGTGATCTCCGCCAGACCTCACCACGTCTATTCCTCTAGGACTCACTACCGCAATGTAATCGCCGTCCGAGACCATCTGGAAGGGTGGCCATGTCAGGAGGGTGTTGCGTCCCAACCCCGATTCCATCTCCATCATCGTCGCGTTCCAGTGGACCAAGGGCTCACTGTCAGTAGCGATGTGAACACCCCAGTCGTCAGTCGCGATGGCCCTGACGTCGTTGCTTGGAATCATGTCGATTTGATAGGTCCCGTTCGCCATGTCGGTGGCGATGTCCCACGCTGCCACGCCTGGCCTAGTCGAGCCCTGACCGTTGTGCGAGATGAATACGGCAGCGTCGTGGTTGAGGACTGTGGAAGAGCCGTCTGGATTGACGACTAGTCGCGAGGTCGCTTCGGCGAAAAATATGCCAGAGACTGTGTTTCCGATGAGACCGTCTCCGAAGTCAAGTGTGTTGAGAATGGAGAGGTTGTCACGGTGGAGCACAGTCAGACCGGCTGCACCTCCTGCGAGCACTGTGCCGTTGCCCTGTATACCGGTGGTCTGAGTGCTGCCGTTAGTGCTCGGCGAGCCGATGGCGAAGAGGTGCTCAATGATGGGTGTTGGGAGACCGTCAATGGTGGTGATTGGATCATCCCAGTCGTCCCTAGTGGTGTTCCAAAGTCCGATGCCGCCGTAAGTAGCGACCATGATATGGTCGCCGTACTCAAGGAAGTCGCGCACGGTGTTGCTAGGTAGACCTGCGATCAGACTACCGTGGCCCCACGTGCGCGTGTTGGTGTTGAATGTCTGGTAGCCGGCTGCCGAGCCCTGGTTCCCCATCAATCCAACATACATCGTGCCATCATCTTCAAGCACCATCTCGTCCATCTGCGAGTGGAGAGCCGCAGGGGTTGGGGCGAAGATTCGGTTAGTTATATCGATTGACCACAGTCCACGCCCGGCAGTGCTGACCCAGAGTTCCTCGCCATCGAGTTTGAGAGAGTTGATGACGTCTTGATTGGCATTGTAGCCGAACTCCCAGCGAACCGAGCCATTGGCAAGCAACTCGCCCTGAAGGACTGAGGAGGCGTAGTACCCGTTGGAGCTGCTGGTCAGAGCGACCCAAACATGGGTCTCGTTTGACTCGAACTCGACGACCCTTCCACTGGTCAGACCAGCGAGTTCGTCAAAGCCGCTTACAATCAGACCTGTGTTATCCAGTCTGTCAACGCGATTCAGCCCGGTTGTCTGACCTGAGCGGCCTATCGCATACACTGGGGTGGTGCTCGATGGTGCCCTCTCTATCGAGCAACCGTCCATCCCTGGGTCGAGTATCTGCCCGTTTGCAGTGGATGTCCCCGAGGTGATGATTCTGGATATCCCGCCGGTGTTGTCGTACTGATGAGCCGCTAGGAGCACATTGTTGTGGTGAAGCATGCCGCCGGGGAAGATTCGGTCCTCTGAGATGCCGTCACGTGATCCCAACGTCTGCATGAACAGATTGGTATTGTAATTATAGCGATCAAAGCCTATGCCCTCGGTGTCGAAGCCGATGTAGAGGACGTCATTCTGCTCGTCACAAGCCGCGGCACGGGGGTCGTTGTCGGAGAGACCTTGGTTGCCCTCGGTCATCGGCGCTATCCACTCATTGGTCATCCCGTCACCATCCCAGTCGGCCATATCGAATCTCGCGATTCCTCCTTGATTGCCCCACCATGACACCCTTCCAATCATGAAGTGAATCACGTCGTTGCAGACCTCAATGTCGGCAGGATAGCCACCGGGGATGTCACCCGTGCCCAGATTCCAAGTCGTCCAGTTGTCTGTCGAGCCGTCCAAGAGCATAATCTCAGAGCCGGAGTTTCCGCCACCATAGGAGCCGAGCCAGAGACCGTTGCCCACCACTTCCATTGTGTAGAACTCTTCATTCGAACCGGATGGCAGACCGTCGTCCTCCAACCAAGAATCTAGCCATGTCTCATTGATGGGGTCCCACCTGAGGATGCCATTCATGCTCGCGAACAGGTAAGTCCCGTTCCATTCCTCCATTCCTCTGATAGGTCCCTCTATGTCGGTCCACTCGTCGAGCAGTGTCATGGTATCAGCTTTGAATCTCCGCATTATGTTGTCACCGTAGGCGACCCACATCTCGCAGCTCTGAGTTAATGGGAAGCAGTCTCCGAGGAAGCGCGCGTTGACCCTGAGGACATTTCCGATTGTGTCGAGGTTTTCCGACCACGTCTCGTTGGTCGCATTCCAGCGCACGATGGTGCCATCACCTTGGTTCCATGATTGTGGCCTAACACCAATCCACAACTCTTCTCCAACAGCCCCAATCCCATGGATTACGCCATTGGTGCCAATCTTACTGCCGGCATCTAGAGCCGGGAGGCTGGTGTTGTTGTCTAGGTAGATTCGGATTATATCGTCATTGGTGGCCCACCACGAGTTGCTCCTCTGTAGTGAATAGTGTAGCACGTCCCCGATGATGACTATGTCAGCGGGCGGGGTGTTGGATAGAGTAGGTCCGTCGTTGTTAGCACCACGGTTCCAACTCTTGAGCACGGTGTCGTTGACGACGTCGATTAGGACGAGGCCGAAGTCACCGCCCGCCCACATGGTGCCCTCGCTGCGCCCTGGGACCAGTGCGGTGACGTCGTCGTCGTTGATGTAGCCCTGTGTGCCATCCCAAGCCTGTAGCCAGGTCTGGTTCACTAGGTCATAGCGGGCGATTCCGGTGTTCTCGAAGCCAAGGTACAGGATGTCACCAATCTTCACTGTTCGAGCCCTCTGGGTGCTGTCGCCAGCGGTCCATACATCGATCACCGAGCCGTTGAGTGTGTTGATGACAGCCGCGCCGTTAGAGGTACCAGCGTACAGGCGATCGGTGCCAATCTTGGCCACCGCAGCGACGAAGCGTGAAGGCATGCCATCCTGATTAGAGATACAATCCTGCAGGTCATATGTCCAATTCCAAATGCAGGCGCCTCGGTTGGTGCCAGCGTAAATCCCATTGACATCGCTCGTGACATCATAGAAGACGTACGGGTCGTTACCCCAGCCAGGAATAGATGTAGGTAGAGCCTGCCAGTTACTGCCATCCCACCGAGCAAGTCCTCCATTGCCACTGGCTCCGGTGTTGGAGACACTGGAGCCGACCAACAGGTCTCCGTTGTAGTCTATGTGTAGAGATAACACATCGTCGTCGGGAAGGTTGCCGGACTGCGTCCAGTGATCGGATATATCACCGGTGAGTCGGTCGATGACGAGGATGCCGAATCCAGTGAGTCCTAGGTACATCGTATCGTCGACGACGGCTACCGGCGTGGCCTCTAGGTTGTCAGCCCCGAGAGACTGCCACGAGCCGAGGATGGAGACGTCATACAGGTTGACCCGCATCACACCGGCATCAGGAGTAGCGATGTACGCGATACCGTATCTCGTGGCGACTTCTATCACCATGTCGGAATCTAATCCATCTTGAGTGGTCATAATCTCAATCAGAGTATTGGTTGAGGTGTTGATGAGTGAAATACCGGATTCGTAGTGTCCGACAACTAGGGTGTTGGAATTGCTGTCGAAAGATAGACTGGACACGTGTTCTGAACTGATTCCCGTTGCCGTCCCCTGGAAGTTTCCATCGTCGGCCTCTAGCCTCAGCAATCCTGCTTCTAGAGTTCCCACCCAGACTATACCTTGGTCATCTTGGGCGATTGAGGTCACAGATGATGGATTATTGACGTAGTCGGTGAGATCTATGGGTGCGCGCCAGACCTGGTCGGCCTCGTCGAACCTGTCAATGATGCTGCTGCCACCTATCCAGATCTCACCCTGTTCCCCATCATCGATGTGAGCAACCACTTCCATCTGCGAGGACGCGGGGCTACTCACCAGCACCATAGTGCCATTGAGGGTCTCACCCGCTTGACGGGCTAGCATGCCCGAGCCGTCACTGACCATCATCAAACCAGAGGTTGGACTCCTGAAGCCTAGCGAGGGCCAGGCGATGATTGTCCTTCCAGTGTTCAACAAGCCCATGTCGGTAACCTGTCTCTGCGAACGGAACAGCAATGCTCCGGTATCATAGGCATGAACCGTACTGCCGGCGAGTATGTGTAGCCAGTCCTCGGTCAGCGCAAGACCCCGCACCACATTTGAGGAGAGCCAGTTGTTGGTAGACCACGTAGCTAGCCATGTTTCGGCCACCATATTGTATCTGTTCACTCCTCCTCCAATGGTGGCAATGAGGAGATTGGAGTTTAGTTTCTCCAGTTGCGTGATTGAGTTGCTGGTCAGGTAGTTCCCAGTATTCCAATGCGTGTAGGTGTCTATTGAGACAGAGATGCCGGTCGAGTCGCTGGTGGTGTTGTAGTCGAGTAATTTCATACCGTTCTCGGCGGTGGCAACGTAAATCTTGTCGGAGAAGACGAGTAGATCGGTCGGTGTCTCGAGTACATCACTTGTGCATAATTGAGTATCTGTCCACGAGGACTGGCTGACGGTCATGTGATGTAGTAAACAATCGGTAATCGCCCAGAGTGTGCCATAGTCGTCGATGGCCACTGCTCGAACGATGGCAGTGTCGTCATCCGCCGCCATTAGGTCGGTCTGTACTGAGGAGTCGAGCAAGCTGCGGGACAGCACCTTGCCGTCAGCGGTCCCAATGAGCAGTCGGTTCCCATCTGCGTCGATAGCGAGGCTCCTCCCCTGCACGTCCAACTCAATGTCAATGATTTGCTTGCTGGCCTGATTGTCGAGATGTAGTAAGTCATCATCGAGGAGGATGTAGAGTCTGCCATCGAGAGGGTTGGTCGCGCTGTCGTGAATGGTGACGTCCTGAGTAGAGAACGAAACCCTTGGATCAGCCGGTCTCAGAGCGTCTATGACGAGGTCCGAAATGGTGACTCCACTGGGTAGCAGCCAAGAGGCGTCGCTGACCGAGTTCGGCTGCAGCCAGGTATCCAGCACGCCGCCAACGACCTCCGGGGGATTTTCAGAGAAGGAGTCTTGCCGTCCGAGATCGCCATAGTCCCTCCAGTCGAGGATAGGTGACTGCGTGTCCATCAGGGTAATTTGTGGTTCATTCGCCCAGTAGCCGTCACTGCCATCAACAGAGATTTCGAATGTTAGATTGTCCAACAGGGCCCCCGGTGCGAAATCCATGAACAGGTCTGCATATGCCATGGTACCATTCGCTGGGTCGGCTCCGATGGCATCCAAACTGATCCAACCGGTGTCGTTGCTGCCGCTAGCACCCCATACCTTCGGAGTGGCCCGGCTGTCGTCATCACGGTTCGCAAGATTGTTCGAACTCATGGCCGACCACGGCAATGTCAGCATCAGCATCACCAACAGAAGGGCGAGCCTCTGTTGTGGACGACTGTTCTTCAAAAACACCGTTGGCACATGTTGTCGCCTCTTTGCGGACATTATGAAATAAGTGGGTCGTCGTTTATGTTGTGCTCACTCCGCCGTAGGCGGAATAATTCGAAACTAGTTGAAATCAAAAAAAATCACTAACGCTTGTTTACAGGCTGATAATGCACATTTTCTCGGTAGGATAGCATCATAGCAGAGGGGTATGCCCGAACGCCCCGGAGGTGGGATACTGGACGAAGACAGTTTGCGCGAGGATGCATTGGACTACCACGCGTCGAAGCCCGCTGGGAAGATTACAGTGGTTCCAACCAAACCACATGGAACCCAGCGTGAGTTGTCGCTGGCTTACTCCCCTGGAGTAGCCTATCCCTGCAAAGAGATTGAGAGCAATCCGGATGACGCTTACAAGTACACCTCTAAGGGAAATCTAGTGGCGGTGATCAGCAACGGCACTGCGGTGCTCGGACTGGGTGACATCGGAGCGCTTGCAGGGAAGCCTGTGATGGAAGGCAAGGGTCTGCTGTTCAAGGCATTCGCCGACATCGATGTTTTCGACATTGAGGTCGATCGGACGAACGTCGACGAATTCGTCGAGGCGGTCAAGGCGATAGCACCAACATTTGGTGGCATCAACCTCGAGGACATCAAGGCCCCCGAGTGCTTCGAGATTGAGCAGAGATTGGTCAAGGAACTCGATATCCCAGTGATGCACGATGATCAGCATGGGACCGCGATTATCTCCGGAGCGGCATTGCTCAATGGGCTCGACATCGTCGAAAAGGAAATTGGAGAAATCAAGGTCGTCGTGTCCGGCGCCGGGGCTTCGGCAATCTCGTGCGCTCACCACTACGTCAGGCTCGGAGTGAAGCCGGAGAACATGATTCTCGTCGATTCCAAGGGTATCCTCACCGAGTCCCGCAGAGATGCGGGAGAACTAAACGAGTACAAGGCCGAGTTTGCGCGTGATTTAGTCGACGGTAATCTTGGATTGGCGCTCGAGGACGCTGACCTGTTCCTAGGGCTGTCCAAAGGCGGCATCGTCAGTGGTGATATGATTTCCAAGATGGCTGACCGCCCGTTGATCTTCGCGTTGGCCAACCCCGACCCTGAAATCACCCCCGACGAGGTCTACGCAGTGCGTGAAGATGCAATCGTCGCCACCGGCCGGTCAGACTATCCTAATCAGATCAACAACGTGCTCGGTTTCCCTTACATCTTCCGCGGCGCCCTAGACGTCAGGGCCAAGGAAATTACAGAGGGCATGAAGATGGCAGCCACGCACGCCATCGCGGAACTCACAAAGCAGCCAGTTCCCGACGATGTCGCTGCAGCCTATGGGGGCGAGCAAATGCAGTTTGGACCGGAGTACCTGATTCCAAAGCCGTTTGATGCACGCGTCCTCATCTGGGAGGCGAGCGCTGTCGCAGAGGCCGCAGTGAACGAGGGCGTCGCACGAATTTCAACTGAGGATTTCGATGTCGAGAGATATCGAGAAGAGCTCGAGGCTCGACTCGGTCTGACCCGTTCCATCATGCGCCGAGTGATCAACATAGCGAGAAAAGAGAGTAAGAGAATTGTATTCTCTGAGGGCGAGAACCCTACCATCATCAAGGCGGCCTCGCAGTGTATCGCAGAGGGTATCTGCGAGCCGATACTGCTCGGGCAGCTCGAACGTATAGACGCAGTCAAGGAGGAGTTGGGGCTGAGTTTCGAATGTGAGACGATCGATGTAAGATATGATCCTCGCCGGCGAACGGCGTATGCTGACGAGTTACACAAGCTTCGAGGTCGCAAGGGCCTGACCCCAGAAGATGCAGTCCGTCTGCTCAAATCTACTACCTACTTCGCGCCGATGATGGTACGAATGGGTGATGCCGATGGTTACCTCGGTGGAGTTTCGCACCACTACCCAGACATCGTCAGACCTTGCTTGCACACAATAGGACCAGACCCCGACTCACACAGAATTGTCGGAACTTACATGATGACAGTCAACGGGCAGTTGATGTTTATCGGCGATGCCACCATCAACATCTATCCCGACTCGAGGACTCTAGCAGAGATAGCAGTGCAGACCGCCAAGGTGGCTCGCCGTTTCGGAGTCAAACCGAAGGTAGCTATGCTCTCCTTCTCCAACTTTGGAACTTCTGGGGAGTTGCGAACGGATAGAATCGAGGAAGCCGTCTCGATTGCCAGAGAACTTGATTCGGACCTTATCATCGACGGACCCATGCAGGCCGATACCGCTCTGGTCTCGGACATCCAAAAGGACTACCCATTCATGGCCTTCGATGGTCCAGCCAATGTCTTGATATGTCCCAACCTCGCATCGGCCAACATCGCCTACAAACTGCTGCAGAGGATAGCAGGAGCCGAGATGACTGGGCCTATTTTAGAGGGACTTTCCAAGCCCGCGCACGTGCTGCAGCGCGGCGACAGTGTGCGTGACGTGGTCCACATGGCGGCAATCTGCGCTGTCGATGCCCAGAGGCACGCTAGGCAGCGGCTCTGAGTGAATCATTCATACCGATTGACTGAGGGGCGACTCATTCGCTAGCCTATGAAAGGGCGGACTGCAAACCCATTAATTCAGAGAATGCTAACTCATGGGTCTTTGCAGAAACCCTATGATTCGTCTGTTAAACAATCACACTCATCTCACAAAGTCAAGCCGTAATCTAGACGAGAAGTATTGGATTTCATGTGTTGTGAACCAAGAGGGATATACTGATTATTTGTTTTTCCAAATGCATTCTTTAGATACAGATAAGAGTAGCCTGATACTGTTCTATTATTTTTCAAAAATCTCCCTCCATGGTGAGGATGTCTTTTACTTATCTGTGCATTCAATTCTTTTTGGGGACAAAAGTAGAACCCACAATCCAAATTAGATTCTTTTTGGTGTTTGATTGGTACATTAGTCGACAACAATACAAGAACAGGGCA
>Ga0315327_10001314_pt1 | contig 12899 bp, 11 predicted proteins | sample M110032315metaG_FD_203460 | JGI IMG/M metagenome (GOLD analysis project Ga0315327, IMG submission 203460) | Ammonia-oxidizing marine archaeal communities from Monterey Bay, California, United States - M1 100m 32315 | ecosystem: Environmental > Aquatic > Marine > Coastal | place: USA: California... | reverse complement strand
ACTTGAACAGAATGATCAATGACTAAATCTGACCTGACTAAAGGATTAACTTTCTTAGAATCAAACCCTAATTTTTTTGCTGCATCTCTCATAGTAGCTAAATCCACCACAGCGGGAACACCAGTGAAATCTTGCAATACAACTCTAGAAGGCATAAAAGGGATTTCTTTTTTAGGTATATTACCTGGACTCCACTTCAAAACATTTTCTATATCATTTTCATTGGAATAGCCAAAATCCTTACCTCTCAAAATATTTTCTAATAGTACTCTGATCGAATATGGAAGCTTCTTTATCTCTTTTTCTTCAGCTAAATTTTTTATACTATAATATTCGTATTTACTGTTAATTAAACTCATAATTTATACTATATTTATCTAAATAATAACTTGCATTATACTTAAATTATTATGTTACTCTATATATATATTTGAATACTAATTTTTTAATTTCAATGACTTAATTTGTTATGAACTCAAAGCATTTCGACATAGATAAAATTATATCTAATTTTCAAAGTCTCCAAGAAAAAGACATTACTTATCCTGAAATTTCTCCTATGGAGGAAATACACAAAACAATGCAAAAAAGGGCAGGGCAATTGATTTTGGAATGCGGGGTTAGAAAGGGGTTTTCATCTTCTATATTTGCTTACAACAGTGAGCTTTCTGGAAGTCACTGTTATTCAGTTGATATCGAAGATTGCAGTGATGTAGTGGAGTCAAGCGCATGGAGCTTCTTTCAATCAGATGATACTGAAGTTGATAAAATATTAGGCCAATTCCCAAATATTAAAAAAAGAGGCATAGATATTCTTCTAATTGACAGCCTTCATACATCTAGCCATGTAAAAAAAGTTCTATATAATTGGTTCCCTTATTTAAACAAAGATTCCATAATTTTTGTTGATGACACAGATTCATTTAATTATAGAAAGGGGCAAAAAAAAGACAGTATATTAAATGAAATTAATTGGGATGAAATTAATGAATTTGTAATTAATTTTTCAAGATCAAATAGAAGTCAGATATCTCTAGTTCAGTTCCATAAAAAAAGCGGACTCTCAAAATTATATAAATCGTCGAACAGAGGAGAATTGCCCTCAAAATTATATAATTATAATCGCTTCGTAGGTGTAGTAAATTTTATAAAGATATTAAGAAGAATAAAATTTTGGTAATACTGCAATAAAAAAATAACTGCTTAAAATTGAATAAATTATTAAAAATATTAAACTAAAAAAAAATAATGAAAAGAGACTGTTATGAATGGCTATGATGTAATTGCAAAAATATTAAAAAAAGAAAAGATTGAGTGGATGGCATGTTTTCCTTCTAATCCTCTGATAGAAGCCGTAGCTAAAGAAGGGATAAGGCCAATTATGTTTAGACAAGAAAGAGGTGGAATAATGGCTGCTGATGGCTACAGCAGAGTTAAGTCTGGAAAAAGTTTTGGAGTTTTTGCATGTCAAGGTGGGCCTGGTGCAGAAAACGCTTATGGAGCTATTGCTCAAGCTTGGGCTGATTCAGTTCCTTTATTATTCATACCTGATGGAGCATCACTGATGGAAACTGATGTAAAGCCAACATTTTGGGCATCTAGAAATTATGAAAGAATTACGAAATGGGCTGAATCTATAAATAGTCCAGAAAAAATAGTTCCTTTAATGAGAAGAGCAATTCACTCATTAAAAAATGGAAGGCCAGGACCTGTATTACTTGAAATGCATAGAGATAGCATGACTCAGGATGTTAACAATTTAAAAAGTTATTCTAGCCCAGAAGAATCAAAGGTTTCACCTTCAGATGATTATATTGAAAAGGCAGTTAATTTATTAATTAATTCTAAAAATCCAATAATTTGGTCTGGCCAAGGAGTTTTATACTCTAATGCAACAGAAGAATTGAAAATCTTGTCAGACCTATTAGCTTTACCAGTTGTAACAACTATGCCTGGTAAAAGTTCATTCGACGAAAGAAATCCATTATCACTTGGGTCAGCAAACAGAACTGCTCCAAAGTCAGTATGGAAATGGCTGGGCACATCAGATGCGATTTTTGCTATTGGTTCTAGTTTAACAAAAACTAATTATGGCATTACTATCCCTGGCGGAAAAAAAATAATTCATTCAACAAATAATCACGAAGATATAAACAAAGATTATTCAGTTGATATTCCATTATTGGGAGACTCAAAAATCGTGCTACAGAAAATGATCGAATGTATTAAATCAAATTATAAATCAAATGATTATGGCAAAAGAAGAGTTCAAGTAATAGAAGAAATACAAAAATGCAAGAACGAATGGCTTAAAGAATGGAATCCTTTATTAAATTCAAATATGAATCCAATTAATCCCTACAGGCTTATCAATGAGATCAACAAAAATATTGATCATGAAAATAGTATAATTACTCATGATGCTGGACATCCAAGAGATCAAATTATGCCTTTCTTAACATCAACAGTGCCTTGTTCATATTTAGGTTGGGGTAAAAGTACTCATTTAGGCTATGGAATACCATTAATGATTGGAGCAAAGATGGCTGAGCCAAATAAATTTTGTTTAAATTTCATGGGGGATGGAGCATTTGGAATGTCAGGCTTAGATATAGAAACATCCTCAAGATCTGGAAACCCAATAACAACTGTGGTTATGAATAATGGAACAATGGGAGGTTATCCTTCAAGATATCCTCAATCAATAGAAAAATTTGAGACAATAAAAATGACTGGAAATTATTCTATAATTGCTAAAGGGATGGGTGCTGAAGGAATAGAAGTAAATAGTCCTGATGAATTAAAAGGAGCTATAGCAAAAGCTCAAAAATTAAATTCTGAAGGAACTTCTGCATTACTAGATGTAAAAACTCAACCAGAGTTAAAAATGTCTTCTTATGAAGAATTATTAAAAACTAGCTAGAGATTAAGGCAAAATCATGAAAACAACAGGATTTAGAACGTTAGTTCTTGGGACTCCTTGGAGAAATTTAACTTACTTAATAATAGAAACAGATGAAGGGATAGTAGGAGTTGGGGAGGCAAGAATACTAGGCAAAACACACACTGTTACTGAGTTTCTAAAAGATGTTGAGAGGCATTTTATTGGTCATGATCCTTTTGACATTGAAGACTTATATAGAAGGTTCACCCTTCTAGATTTTGGAAAGCCAGGAGAAGTTGTCTACACAGGACTAGCCTTAGTTGAGTTAGCTTTTTGGGATATAATGGGCAAATTTACTAATCTGCCTGTTTATAAGCTTCTAGGAGGAAAAGTAAAGGATAAAATTCCTGCATATGCTAATGGTTGGTACACGGTTGAGAGAGATCCTAATCAATTTGCAGAAGCTGCTCAAAAAGTTGTAGATAAAGGATATATTGGAATGAAATTTGATCCATTTGGTAATGGAGACTTGGAATTAACTAGAAAAGAATTCCATAAGTCTATGGACCTAATAGATGCAGTTGCTTCAGTAGCAGGAAACAGAGCGCAAATAATGCTAGAACTACATGGAAGGTTTTCTCCTCATCAAGCAAGAGAGATAGCAAATTATGTTGAAAAATATGAGCCGGCATGGCTAGAAGAGCCTACTAGGCCAGGTGACCTGCCAGCTTTAAAGTCAGTTAGAGATCACACTAGACTTCCAATAGCTACAGGAGAAAGGTTGTATGGTGCACCTGAGTTTAGAGAACTATGGTCTTTAGGATGTGTAGATGTTATTCAGCCTGATATAACACAGACTGGAGGAATACTAGAAGCAAAAAAAATATCATCGAATGCCGAGAACTATTCTATAATGGTAGCCCCTCATAATGTTGGAGGTATAATTTCTACTGCGGCTTCCGTAAGTCTTGTTTTTACTCTACGTAATGGAAAAATAGTTGAACACTTTAATGATTTTGCTGACCCTCATGTGAAAAATGCCGGCACAAATTATCCAGAAGTTGTAGATGGGTATTTTAGTTTACCTAAAGGTCCAGGCTGGGGCGTAGAATTAGATGAAGATTTTATTAAAGATAATCCTCCAGAGAAATACAAAGATATAATACTTGATCCTGGATTAAATATGTTTGTTAATTCTCAGTGGAACCAAAGAGGTCAAAAAGACTGATCAAGGCAAACTATAAGCTGAGTTCTGTACCTTATTAAGGCAGCAGCCATTTATCTAGTTCATTTGTTACCAAATGAATCAAGCGGTCTACCCAGAAGCTTGTCGGATTCGCATTAGCTCCTCTATTTGACCTTGCACCGAATGGGGTTTGCCAATCCAATTAAGTTTCCTTAATAGAGGTGAGCTCTTACCTCACCATTTCACCCTTACCATATGGCGGTATACTTTCTGTTGCACTTTCCGTCAGGTTACCCTGCCCGGCAATTAACCGGCATTCTAATCCGATGGTGCTCAGACTTTCCTCTTTTAAAAAGCGACTGCTCGTCCACCTTGATCGAAATTGAATATATTAAACTTTTAAGCAGGAGTCAAAATTTCATTGAAGTTATTCTTAACTTCTATAATCTTATTATATTTGTTTTTAGGGCTATTGATTTCAAAATATTTCTCATATTCTTTAAGCTGATCTATATCATATTTAAGACTGGAAACTTTAAATCTACCCCTAATAACTAACTTAATATTTTTTTTAAAATCGTTAACTAATCTATTGTAACTGGCGAACTCTTTTATATTATTGAAGTCTTCGTCCTGATCATTAATATAATATTTTTCAATTTCTAATCTCTTATTTATAACTTTATTACATTGATCATTTTGACAATTTAGATAAGTATATATTTTTTTAAATTCTTCTCCTGAGGCTCTCTTCCATTTTCTATGATGAGTAGACTTATTTAATTTATAATTACAATAACCACATTTAAATAAAATTTTATTTCTCATGCTCATTTTTGACTTAGATTTATTAAAACTCAATCTTCGGCTTAAAAATAAATTTTGCACAAAATCAAACTGTTCATTTGTAATAATAGGTTCATGGTTATTAGATATTATTACTAAATCTCTTCTATAAACACCTGTATAAAATCTGTTTTTTAATATTTTTTTTATAGTTTGAGGAGCCCATTTTAATTCTCTAAATGAGTATTTAGTTTTAATTATTTTTGAAATTTTTCTTAATCCAATTCTATTATTTTTCCCATATTCTCCACTATAAAGATTAAAAATAGTTTTTATCAACTCTGATTTATCAGGATCAATAATAAATCCTCCTGATGAAGATTTTAAATACCCAAAAGGAGCCCTTCCTAGAAAACCTCCTTTAATTGACTTAGATTTTATAGTTTCAGCAATTTTAATTTGTTTTTCATTCTTCGGTTTCAGGTAACCAAGCCTCAATAAGCCATCAGATAATAAATCTTGAGTTGATGAATTAATTAATTCAATCTGCACGCCTCTCTCATTAAGCTTGATATAATTTTCAATTAATGAAGGTAAATTTTCTGCAATATCATTAGAATTAAAAATCAGTAGTTTTTTATTTCTAAATGAAAAGTCTTCAATAAGGGTGTTATAGTTCCCTCTTTTAACAATCTCGTTTTCTTCAATTTCTGAATCAATAAATAATTTGTTCAATTCATATCCATTATCTAAAGAATGGTTCAAATAAATTGAAATAGAGTCACCGTATTCGTTAAACGAGTTTTTACTAATTAAGCCAATTGCTTCCATAAAGAAATATTTTTATTATCCTGTCTGTTGTTATAGCTACTTTATTTAGTTATCCTTTATTTAGAATAAAGTTACAGAAAAATAATTTCTACAGATTCGAGATAAATATATTGAAATATTCAATAAATAATTTCATAAAAAATAGGCCTAAAACGAAAATTGTTTGCACTATAGGCCCAGCAACTGGAGAAACTGATACTCTAAAGAAGCTAATCAAAGAAGGCATGTCTGTTGCTAGATTAAACTTATCTCATGGCGAAACTAAAGAGCATATAAAATATGTTGAAAATTCTAGAAAAGCAGCTGAAGAACTGAAAGTACCATTAGGTATATTAATTGATATACCTGGGCCCAAGTACAGAGTTGGGAAAATTCCTAATAATTCAATAGAGCTAAAAAAGGGGCAAAAAATTATCCTAGGCTCAGCAACTGAGATTAATAACGGAGCAATCAATAAAATTAAAGTATGGCCAGAAGGGCTCAAAAAGGATTTAAAAAACATTAAAATAATTTTCCTAGATGACGGCGCTATAAAGTTAAATGTAAATAAAGTTAAAGGCGATGAAATCTTATGTGCTGTTCAAAATACCTCTGTACTAAAGTCTAATAAGTCTGTAACAATTCCAGGATCAATATCCAAACTAGATTATTTCACGGATGAAACGATTAAAGGTCTAAAATTTGCAAGAAAAGTTAATGCCACGTTTGTTGGGCTTTCATTTATTAGGGATGAAGGTGATGTAAAAAAAGTAAAAGAATATTATAGCAATAGCAATTTTAACCCTCAGCTTATATCAAAGATAGAGCTTCCAAGCTCTGTCCCTCACTTAAAAGAAATCATATCTGAATCTGATGGCGTAATGGTAGCAAGAGGTGATCTAGGTGTTCAATTGCCATTAGAGAAAGTTCCTAGAATACAAAAAATTATTATTGAGGAAGCAAATCATCAGGGAAAACCGGTTATCACTGCCACTCAAATGCTTGAATCAATGATTGAATCACCATCACCTACAAGAGCAGAGGTAACCGATATCCACAATGCAGTTATGGATGGAACTGATGCAATAATGCTTTCTGCAGAAACTTCTATAGGTAAATACCCCGTTGAAACAGTTAAGAATATGGCAAAAATTTCAGTTGAAGCAGAAAATTATTTTAATTTTGAAGAATACCTTGAAAAAAGATTTATAGGAAAAGGGTTTTCATCAATTGATGATGCAATTGCATATAATGCCTGTAAAACATCAAATTTAGTAGAGGCAAAGGCGATACTAGCCTTCACTGAGTCTGGCAGTACTGCTGGCAGAGTCTCATCTTTTAGGCCAAAAGCACCAATCATAGGACTAATTCATGAGAAAAATGTAGAAAAGTTACTTTTAAGATGGGGCGTAATTCCTATATCCGCTCCTCAATTTAAAACAGTACAAGCAATGTTTAAATTGGGATCTGATGTATCTATACAGACAGGAATAGCAAAAAATAAAGATTATGTTGTTGTCGCAGCAGGAATGCCTATTGGAATACCAGGAAACACTAATTTGCTAAGGGTCATACAGGTTCCTGAGCCTAAATAGTAGATTGATTTCTAAGTATATATATCTACCTAATGATCTAAGATTTCATTACTTAGAAAAAACAATTAAAAATCCTGATTTTACTCTTTTATTTTTGCACGGATTGTCATCATCGGCATACTTATGGGTGCCTCTAGTTAAAGAATTTGAATCAAATAAGTCTGATATTTATTGCTTGGATTTAAGAGGGCATGGATTAACTGATAAGCCAGAAGGTATGTATTCTATCGAGTCCCTATCTAATGATGTACTAAATTTTATTAAAAAGAAAAATTTAAAAAATATCATCATAATTGGGCAATCTATGGGTGGTGATCTTGGAGTATCAATTTGCCAACAATCTAATGAAAGAATAATAGGGTGCATAGGAATAGATGGGGGGGCAATAAATTTAAAAGGAAATTTTGAATCAAAAAAAGCGGCATTAGAAAAATTAAGACCGCCTGACTTAGATGGCATGGATAAAGATGTTATGTTAAAAAGATTAAGAAAAAATTGGCCTGACTGGTCAGAAGAAGCCATAATGGGCCAATTCAGTATTTTTTCTGTTGATAAAAATAATAAAATTACCAAGAGGCTGAGTTTAAGTAATCACATTAAAATACTTGAGAGCCTGTGGGAAAATGATTCAGTTTTAAATTTAAAAAACATCAAGGTTCCATTGCTATTAATATTAGTAAAATACAACACAGATTTAACATTAATTAAAGATAGTAATGTTACGATTGATATTGAAAGACTAAATGGTGATCATGACATACATGCACAAAAGCCAAAATTGGTTTACGAAATAATTAAAAAAAGAATAGGAGAAAATTTTTTTGGTAGATAATAAATTAATTAAGAAACCTAGCATTATAACTCTATTTGGATCTGGAGAAACATCACCTCATATGGCCAAATTATATAGAGGTCTTATTAATAATTTTGATTCTAAGCTAAATAATAATTTTTTATTGGATACCCCATTTGGCTTTCAAGAAAACCACACTATATTATCTAGTAAAATAATTAGGTATTTTTCAGAAAAAGTAAACTTAAAAATAGATTCAATAAATTTTCCTGACGATAATTCATACAATGAAAATATTGATGGAAATATAATTAATTCTGACTTTATTTTTTCTGGACCAGGAAGTCCCACATATGCATTAAAAATATGGAAAAAATATGGCGTAGATTCATTATTAGAATCTAAAATAAATAATGGAGGAATAATAGCTTTTTCAAGTGCAGCAGCTCTAACTTTTGGATCGCATGTAATCCCTGTGTATGAGATTTATAAAGTGGGAGAAAAACCTAAGTTAATTCCAGGGCTAAATCTTATTAACTTTCTTTATAAAGAAACTATAGTTGTCCCTCATTTTAATAATAAGGAGGGAGGCGATCATGATACTTCTCATTGCTTTATTGGAAAGAAAAGATTTGATAACTTAATCAAAAATAGAGATATATTAGTAATTGGTATTGAAGAACACACTTCTATTACTTTTAACCTAAATAACTCTTCTATAAAAGTTGATGGGAAAGGGAAAGTTTTTCTTAAATCACCTAAAGGCGTAATAGAAATAAATAGTGGAGAAACTTTGGGAATTAATGAGATAAATTCGAATTACACTCCTTTAACCGAAACCAAAGTAATTTCAAATAATAAATCTAAAGAAAAAGAAGACAAGAAAGTTAATATAGATATAGATTTACTTGTTGATATTAGAGATAAAGTCAGATTAAAAAAACTATGGGATATATCAGATCAAGTTAGGGATTTATTAATATCAAATAATATTGAAATAGAAGATAACTCTGATGGATCAAAATGGAAAAGAATCTAAACTAGTACGATATTATTTGTTAATGTTCCAATTTTTTCTATATTAATACTAACGGTGTCTCCTTCATTTAAGGTAAAATCTTGAGGCGGAATAATTCCTGTTCCAGTCATTAAAACTGCGACTTCTGGAAGGTCATTACTCTTCTTAAGCCATTCTACTAATTCATGAACATTTCTTTTCATATGAGAAGTAGAAGATTTACCTTCAAAAACAATTTTATTGTCTCTAGATATCTCTAATCCTACCTCTAAGTTCTGAGGATTTATTCCTTCTGAACTAATAATGCATGGCCCCAATGAAAATGATTTATTATAAACCTTTGCTTGAGGAAGATATAAAGGATTTTCTCCTTCAATCGATCTACTACTCATGTCATTACCTATGGTATAGCCAGCTATATCTCCATTAATAATAACTACTGCTAATTCTGATTCAGGGACATCCCATCCAGAATCCTTTCTAATACCCAACTCATCTCCTGGGCCTTGCATTCTTCCTCCAGTGCCTTTAAAAAATATTTCTGGCCTGTCAGCGTTATATACTTTTGCATATACATCAGGCGTATCACTTTCAGCTTGTCGCTCTCTCATGCTATCGCTATAGGTTACGCCTGCAGCCCATACTTCTTCTGGGAAAATTGGGGATTGGACATGATTAAATTCAATTCCAGACATACCTATATCTATACTAGGCAAAACGTCAGCTTCAATTAATCCTTCAACATATGTATTTATGCCTTTTTCCTTAAAGCCATGTGTCACTGTATCCTGTTTGTTAATATGATAAAGATCTTGAAATTCCATGACGCCCAAACTAAAAACTCCTTTACCAGATTGAACAACCAACGAAGAATCCCAATAGGAATCAGGGGCTCCCTCGTAAGAACCAACATAAAAATTATTTACTCTGAAAAATTTCATTATGCCTCCTTATATTCTCCTTCTATTGTATCTGAATCATTACTTTGAGAGTCATCATTATCATCTGATTCTTGAGTTTGTGTATCGGAATAAATATCCTGACCAGCTTCCTGCATCTTTGATTGAAGTTCATTAGTCGTATTTATAATCTCTTCCGTATTCTCTTCTTCGCTTGATAATAATGAACTCAACTTTTCTTTTAATTCACTTATATCTAATTTCTTATCTTCTGGAATTTTATCTCCATTTTCATTAAGTAATTTTTCTGATGCATAGACAGTACTTTCTCCATTATTTCTTGCATCAACTTTCTCTTTTTTCGCCTTGTCTTCTTCAGCAAATTGAGACGCTTCGTTAACTAGCTTATCTATTTCACTTTCATCTAGTCCAGATCTACCAGTTATAGTTATATGCTGTTCCTTTCCAGTCCCTTTATCTTTAGCTGAAACTTTCAGGATTCCATCAGCATCTATATCAAATGTTACTTCAACTTGAGGAACTCCCCTTTGAGCTGAAGCTATTCCATCAAGATTAAATCTTCCTATTGAAACATTATCTGTAGCCATCTCTCTTTCACCTTGCAATACATGAATTTCAACACTTGTCTGATTGTCAGCTGCAGTAGTAAATGTTTCACTTTTTGATGTTGGGATAGTTGTATTCCTCTCAATTAGAGTAGTTCTAACTCCTCCCAATGTTTCAATTCCTACAGAAAGAGGAGTAACATCTAATAATAAAACATCCTTCACATCACCTTCTAATACTCCTGCTTGAATAGCCGCTCCCATTGCAACTACTTCATCAGGGTTAATCCCCGCAGAAGCATCTTTTCCAAATATCTCTTTGACCTTATTAATTACTGCTGGCATTCTCGTCATTCCACCAACCAAAATAATATCCGAGATTGATTTTGTGTCTATCTCAGAGTCCTTTATGGCCTGCTTACAAGGCTTAACTGTTCTTTCAATAAGGCTTGTAGTAATTTCTTCTAACTTGGCTCTGGTTATATTTGAAACTAAATGCTTAGGCCCATTAGCATCAGCTGTTATAAAAGGTAAATTTATTTCTGTTTGGGTAACAGTAGATAATTCAATTTTAGCCCTTTCTACTTCAACTCTTAATCTCTGCAAAGCTGCAGGATCCTTTTTTAAATCTATTCCTTCATTTTTCTTGAACTCTTCAGCAACATGATCTAAAAGGAGATTATCAAAATCATCTCCCCCAAGGTGAGTGTCTCCATTAGTTGATTTAACTTCAAAAACACCTTCGCCTAATTGCAGAATAGTTACATCAAATGTCCCACCTCCTAAATCATAAACTGCAATCGTTTTATCACCTTTGGAGTCTAAACCGTATGCTAATGAAGCTGCAGTAGGTTCATTAATTATTCTCATAACCTCCAGGCCAGCTATCTTGCCTGCAACCTTTGTAGCTTCTCTTTGACTGTCACTAAAATATGCAGGAACAGTAATAACTGCCTGAGTAACTTTGTCCCCTAATTTATGTTCAGCGTCCTCTTTTAACTTCTGCAGAACCATTGCAGAAATTTCTGGAGTAGAGTGTTTTTTTCCAGAAAGCAGTACTTCAACATCTCCATTTTTAGCTTTTTCAAGTTTATATGAAATTCTAGATGCATCTTCTTTAACTGAAGAATCATCAAATCTTCTTCCAATAAATCTTTTTGCTGAATAAATAGTATTCTCTGCATTAGTAACACTTTGTCTCCTAGCAAGCTCTCCAACAAATCTTTCATCAGTTTTTGAATTCACCCCAACTACTGAAGGGGTGGTTCTCTTTCCTTCTTTATTTTCTAAAATTATAGGTTCCCCCGCCTCCATTACTGCAACTGCAGAGTTAGTAGTTCCAAGATCAATTCCAATTATTTTAGTCATTATTTCTTCTCCTTAACTTCATTTTTCTGATTTGCGATTTCTACTTGTGCTGGTCTAATAACACCATTATTCATTGTGTAGCCTTTTCTTAAAATTTTAATTATTGATCCAGGTTCACGTTCGTCAGTTTCTGTAGTTAAAACTGCTTCATGATAAACAGGATCAAAATTTTCTATTTCTGTTATTTCTTGTATATTTTCAGATTCAAAAATTATTCTAAATTTTTCTCTTATACTATTTAATCCTTCTAAAATTAAATCTGATGATGCATTTTTTGTTACAGAATCCAGTGCTAAATCCAATTCGTCAATAACAGAAAGAACTTTAAGAGAAACTGTTTTCTTTCCTCTGTTTTCTATTTCACTTAATTCCATCTTCATTCTATTTCTATAATTTACTAAATCAGCTTGAGCTCTAGCTGCAATATTCTTAAAATCATCTCTTTCCTTTTTCAAATCAATAATTTCAGCTTCTGATTTTGATACTTTTTTTTCCTTCTTTTTATCAGCCATTTAAATAATAATTTTTGAAAGCAAAGATTTTAATTTTTCATCTAGCATATTTTTTCTGGATCTCATATTAGTTTCATTAATACTATTTACAATCATTGAAATCTCATCCAGGCCTTCAACAAATTCCATAATTATAGCTATACCAGCCAAATTAACTCCAAAACCATCAACTAAGGTCTTTATAATCTTGAGCCTAATTAAATCTTCTTCAGAATATAATCTAAGCATACCTACAGATCTAGAAGGGCTTACAAGTCCATATTTCTCATATTTTCTTAATGTTTGAGGATGAACTTCAAGCAATCTAGCTGCAACGCTTATTATGTATACTCCGCTTTCCAATTTATATATCTTATATTCTGTTCCTTATAACATTGGGTATATTATAACTTGATACAGATCATGTCAACATAAATTTTTATTTTAAACTTTTATAGTTTAATATGGTTTTCATGGCCAAAAACATAATAAAGCAATCATAT
>Ga0315327_10001312_pt1 | contig 12909 bp, 13 predicted proteins | sample M110032315metaG_FD_203460 | JGI IMG/M metagenome (GOLD analysis project Ga0315327, IMG submission 203460) | Ammonia-oxidizing marine archaeal communities from Monterey Bay, California, United States - M1 100m 32315 | ecosystem: Environmental > Aquatic > Marine > Coastal | place: USA: California... | reverse complement strand
CCTGGTTGAGCAATACGGTACAACTCGTCAAAAGCTTCCGGCCCGACATGTCCGTGAGTGAAAGTCCCACAACTTATTATCCCGCTGTAAGTACTGTCTGGAAGATTAAGGAAAGTGGTTAAATCTCCGACATGGAGATCGCTATAGACAGGTTGCCCGGTAGCAGTTTTTTTCAGCCGTGCTTGCTCAAGCATTTCTGAAGATAAATCCAAACCTTCTATAGAAGACTCAAATGAAGAATTCGCACAGAGAGCTTCTCCCACGAGACCTGTTCCGCAACCAACATCAAGTATTGGTTTGTTTCGCGAAATAAAGTTCTCTAAAAATGCATCGGTGACACCGTGGTGATACACGTAACCTTCGTCAGCAACAAAACTTGATTCGTAGGTGTCAGCCCAGCGGGCGTATAAGTCAAGATTGTCTTCAGGAGTTTCAACCGAATAAGCATCAGTTAAATCAAAATCGTTGCCTAAGTTCCGTTGACTTCCCCCAGGATTTTCTGACTTGCATTTATTACACCAGTCAGGAGAACCCTTCCCATGAGGGCATTCCTTATTATTTGTCATCTCAAATCCCCAGTAAGTATCCCATTTTGAATTTGCGATACTTTTAACAACATATGGCATTTACCTGGAATAGTGAACATCGCGAATTTGCTGAAATGCATATTTGGGCGATTTTAGCCACAGGGCGTAAAGACGGATCTCCGCAACAATCCATGATTGGTTACACAATCGATGATCAAGGACGTTTCATAATTTCAGTCAAACATGACAGAGCTAAATGGAATAATGCACTACGTCAACCGAAAGTAAGTTTGAGCGTGTCAAGTGGACGCGACAATCTCATAATTTATGGTTCTGCTGAAGCTATAGCTGAAGATCCACTCCGAGCTGAACTGACAGCCGATGTAGTTGCCAAACTAAGGGGCGTAGATAGGCCTGACCCGAAATCTTTAATCGAATTTCTTGATCAACAAAAAAGAACGGTGTTAAGAGTTACACCAGATAAAACAGTTTTCCATAGTTAAGAAGGAGAAATAATGAGCGAATATGATGCAACCCCACTTACTAAACAGTTCGTAGAAGTAGATGGAAAATCTATGGCATACCACGAAGTCGGAGAAGGAGAACCAGTCGTTTTCCTTCATGGAAACCCGACGTCTTCTTATCTTTGGAGAAACATCATTCCCCATGTAGCGACCAAAGCACGTTGTATCGCTCCTGACCTGATCGGCCAAGGCGACTCAGACAAACTTGATGACACTAGTGCCGACTCTTACCGGTTCGTACATCACCGCCATTACCTTGATGGTCTTTTAGATGCTCTTGATCTTGGCGACCACGTAACTTTCGTTATTCATGATTGGGGATCAGCACTCGGATTTGACTGGGCTAACCGGCACCGTGATCGGACCGCCGGCCTTGCTTATATGGAAGCAATCGTTCGTCCAGTCACGTGGGAAGAATGGCCTGAGGCAGCTGCACCAATATTTCAAGCTTTCCGTTCACCCGCTGGGGAAGACATGGTGATTGAAAAAAACCTTTTCGTAGAGGCAGTACTTCCCGGATCGATTATACGTGATCTCACTGAGGAAGAAAAAAACGAATATCGACGTCCATTCCTTGAGGCAGAACATCGCCGACCAACACTTACTTGGCCCAGAGAAATTCCTTTAGAAGGGGAACCAGCAGACGTAACTGAAATAGTTGCCGATTACGCCAATTGGCTGAGCGAATCAGATATCCCAAAACTTTTTGTTAATGCCGATCCCGGAGCAATCTTGACCGGAGAACAAAGAGAATTCTGTCGAAGTTGGCCAAATCAAACAGAAATAACAGTCACCGGGAACCATTTCATTCAAGAAGATAGCCCACATGAAATCGGTCAAGCAATCGCTGACTGGCTGCCACCACGCAGTTGATTAACACATAGTTTTGTTTCTTAGATACCGTAATAAAGCATGACGATCAGCGATTACCAAACCGCACTGGTCACCGGAGCTTCCAGCGGCATCGGTGAAGCAGTAGTTGAAGATCTAGTAAAACGCGGCCTTACCGTTCACGCAATAGCGAGACGAGCTGATCGGCTAGAAGAACTTAAAGAAAAAACTGGGTGTACTACACACATACTTGATGTACGCGACACAGAAGAAATGAACGATCTATTTAGTTCTATCGCTCCCGATATTCTGATAAACAACGCTGGCGTTGGCCGGGCTATTGACTCTACGGTAAATGCAAACCCAGAAGACCTTGACCAAACCATTGAAACTAACGTCACTGCAGCCATACACGCAGTGCGATCTGTAACTCCCTCAATGATTAAAAACGGTAAAGGACATATCGTCAATGTTGGTTCTGTTGCAGGGCTTTACCCGCTTTCTTCAAGCGTTTACGGCGCATCAAAAGGAGCGATACATTTCCTTTCCACAAATCTCCGCTTAGAACTCGTTGGTACTGGCATACGAGTCACAGAGATTTGTCCTGGGCGGGTACGAACAGAATTTTATGATGCAGCGATTGATGATCAAGATATAAGACACAAGCTTAAAGAAACCGGAATAACTGAAATCACAAGCGCAGATGTAGCTGCATCAATTACCTACGCCTTAGAAGCGCCGTGGCATGTCAACGTAGCCCGAGTGGAACTTCAACCTCTTGAACAAACTTATGGCGGAGTAAATTTTGATCACGCGCCGCAAGGAAAAGAATGAGTAACGAATTACTTGACCAAGTGGCGGTCATTACCGGTGGTGCTTCAGGAATGGGAGCAGCCACCGTAAGAGAATTTGTTAAAGCCGGCGCCAAAGTAACGTTCATCGACATCAATAAAGATGGAGCACAAAAAGTCTCTGAAGAAACCGGGGCTACCGAAGTCATCGGTGACGTAAGCGACTCCACGTTTTGCACCAACACTATTAACGAAGTGGTATCGACGCATGGGCGACTAGACATACTTGTTAACTGCGCGGGAACGATTCATCGAGCAGATGCAGCAGGAACCAGTGATGATCAATGGCGACAAGTCATGGCAGTAAACATAGATGCAGTTTTCTACCTGTCACGCGCCGCTATCACTCATATGGTTACACAACAATCCGGCGCCATTGTTAATTTCGGTTCAATATGGGGTGGGGTAGGAGCATCAGGGGTACTTGCCTACTGTGCAACCAAAGGCGCAGTGCATCAACTCACAAGAGCGATGGCTCTTGACCACGCAGAAGATGGCATTCGAATCAACGCGGTTGCTCCTGGCGAAGTGAATACCCCCATGCTTGCATTTGGTCGACCAAACACCCCTTCCGAAGAAGACCTCGCTGCCCTTGCAGAAGCGACAATACCAGTCAAACGCCTTGCAGAACCTGAAGAAATCGCAAAAGTAGTACGCTTCCTCGCTTCAAATGAAGCTAGTTACATCACTGGAGCGATTGTTCCAGTCGACGGAGGCTACACCGCCCGCTAAATACTCATTAAGGAGAAACTCAATGACTAAACCATTCAGATTCGGTATACAACTCACACAACCCGCCGCAGGAAGAACTTGGGCAGAAACAGCCCAGCAACTTGAAGACAACGGCTGGTCTTCACTTGTGATGCCCGACCATTTTGAAAACCAGCTAGCGGTCGCCCCCGCTTTAGCCGCCGCCGCACAAGCAACCTCGACTCTTCGCCTCGGCGCACTTGTCTACGGCAACGACTACCGCCATCCGGTAGTTCTCGCAAAAGACATGGCCACCCTAGATGTGTTATCTGAAGGGCGAATGGAATTCGGCATCGGAGCAGGATGGATGCAATCCGATTACGACAAAGCAGGAATGGAATACGACCGACCAGGTATACGCATAGAAAGAATGCAAGAAAGCCTTGCCATCATCCGTGGATTATTTTCTGACGGACCCGTCAACTTTGACGGCGAACATTATCAAATCACCGACATGGAAGGCTGGCCCAAGCCTGTCCAATCCCCGCCACCGATACATATCGGCGGCGGCGGTAAACGCATGCTTGGAATCGCTGCTCAAGAAGCAGACATTGTAGGAATAACAGCAAACCTTCGAGCCGGTGTCGTGGGGCGTGACGCCACCAATGATGTAACACCAGAAAAATTCGATGAAAAAGTTGACTGGATACGAACAGCAGCCGGAGATCGCATAGATGACATTGAATTAAGCGTCCTAGTTTTCAGCACACAAGTAACTGACGACAAAGAAAGTGCCGTCAATGGAACAGCAGAAATGTTTGGGTTCACTACCGACCAGATAGAACAAACCCCCATGCTTCTCATCGGATCTTCCGAAGAAATCGCGGATTCATTAAGAGAACGACGCGAACGATGGGGGATTAGCTACATCATTGTTCAAGACACGGCGATAGACACCCTCACGCCAGTCATCGCTGAACTCACCGGCACCTAGATTTGATCCCCCTCATGATTTGATAATTGGTGTAGACCTACGACTATGAGAAGTCAAAAGGAAGACGCCAATAGTTGAAATGGGTATAGCGTCAATAACCCATGACACAAAATGGCTTCAAGTCGTATTCACTGACGGAGAAACCAGTGAATACTATGTCCAGTGGTTAAGAGACAACATTCCTTCTGGACGCCACCAAGACCGAGGCCAACGAACCTTTGACATAAATTCATTACCTCAACAATCGTTGAGTGAAGTCATTCATGCCGGTGACCAAATCACTATTACCTTTGACCCGGATCACTACACCGACGTTTTTACGACAAGTTGGCTTTACTCCCACAGAAATTCGATTACCCCTCAAACCAATTCAACCCGAACTCTTTGGGATGCCACACAACAAGAAAAAATCTTCTTTGCGGACTATCAAACTCTCAAGAATTCAAAAAAAGATCTCCACTCTTTGCTTTGCCACGTACGAGACTACGGCTACGGACTTTTAGAGAATGTTCCAACTGAACCAGCGACAGTTCTTGAAGTCGTAAAAATGTTTGGTTATATAAGAAACACAAATTACGGTGCACTTTTTGAAGTAAGAGCTGAACCAGATCCAGCCAACCTTGCATTCACCAAACTTGGCATCGGAATGCATACCGATAATCCGTACCGAGACCCCGTACCCGGACTACAACTCCTTCATTGCCTAATTAATGAATCCGATGGAGGAGAGAGCCAACTTGTTGATGGGTTTGCAGTGGCAGAAAAGATTCATAAAAAATATCCAGAAGCATTCTCTTTACTTTCTACACAACCAGTACGGTTCCGATATTTAGACGAAGGTTCAGCAGATCTTGAAGCAACCAGTCCACTTATAGAAACTAATCCTCAAGGAGAAGTAATTGCTTTCAGATACAACAGCCGCTCAGCTCAAACCTTCACTTTCTCTAGCGAAATAATGGCAGATTATTACAATGCCTATCGACTATTAGGAGAGCTCTTACATGAACCAGAAGCACGTATCGAGTTTCGTTTAGACGCAGGACAGTTAATAATTTTCGATAATCAGCGGGTCCTTCACGGACGTTCCGCTTACGAAGAAGGTTTCCGTCACCTTCAAGGATGCTACGCAGACAAAGATTCGCTGCAGTCACTTATTCGCGTGCTCGAGGCAGAGAAATGACAGTCATTAAAGAACTAACAGAATTCATGGAAGGACGTGGACAACAAAACTATGGAGAGAACGTGACAATCGCTGAACATGTGTTGTTAACTGCAGCGGCAGCTGAAGAAACTGGAGCTTCAGAGCCACTGATCGCAGCCTGTCTTTTACATGACGTCGGTCATTGGCTTGACGAACCAGATGACGACTTTGGGATACACAGCCACGCTGATCTTGGTAGCACTTGGGTAGCTAAACACTTTGGATTAGATGTTTCAGAACCAGTACGCCTTCACGTAGATGCCAAACGTTATCTATGCGCAGTTGATCCGGACTATCACAGCCGTTTGTCTTATGCGTCTCAATACACGCTGACACAACAAAACGGCGTAATGGATGAAGAAGAAATCACTATTTTTCTCTCTAACCCCCACCATCAAGATGCCGTAACTTTACGTGTCCTTGAAGACATGTATGGGAAAAGAACCGGAGTCCCAGTGCCTCAATTTGAGCAGTTCCATTCGCTCTTAGAAAAATTAATCAAACCATTTAATAACAACTAATGAGGGGGTTGCTGTTCCTGCCGTTATCCTCGTGAGTCGCGGGGTGGAGCAGTCTGGTAGCTCGTTGGGCTCATAACCCAAAGGTCGCAGGTTCAAATCCTGCCCCCGCCACCAAGTAAAGCCCTGATCAGAACATGTTTCTGGTTGGGGTTTCTTTGGTTTCAGGTGGGGGATTTCATCGTTTCCAGTTGTCCTAAATGTAAAGAGAGTCCTTGTACCTGTAATACTCTTAAAATAGCAGTTCTGGAAAAGGCAAATTTGAGTTATGAGCGTTGTGCGAATTTTTGTCGCTGTTGTTGCAATCGCTTTACTTGAGGAGCCAAGAAGAGCGTAGACATAGTTAATGCTCCATGAGTAGGGTCGTCCTTCATTCAATATGAGATACTGGACTATGCAAAAATGTTCTTTATTTCTTATTTTAGTTTTAGTTGTGACAGCTTGTGGGTCTACATCTAGTCAAGAAAATGATTTGAATTCGGCTCTTGAAAAAATTGAAGAACTTGAAAACCAAATTCTAGAACTTGAAGAGGAAGCATTATCTACGGTTACAACTTCAGAAGCGACAACAACTACGACAACGACTACGACAACTCTGTCTCCTAGTAGCACCACGACTACGACAATTCCAGTTTTAACTTCACGCCCACTGGACTGGTGGGTGGATGTTTGCATAGATGAGGGGTGTTTTGTGATGCCTAGAGAAGGCGTTCTTGCTGTTCAGAGCTGCTTTACTCAATGGGCAGATATGCGCATTGAGTCGGCGTGGAATCCTGACTTTTATATTTCCGAACTAAAGGAGTTGAGTGAAAATTGCACCGTGGCATTAGCCGCTACTGACTCTGCACTCTTGTCTGCTCTAGATTTTGAGTGTGCTTGGCAATGTAATCCAGGCTTGCGGCTAGAGAACGATATTCAATATATTCTCGCCAGCATAAGTGATGCCATGCTTCAGGTAAGTAATTATGAGAACTTCCAGACTTCCGATTGTTCTGACGGGGTATGCACCCATGGGAATCGTGAAGTCTTTTCCTTAGAGAGGACGTCTCGCTATTTGAGGAGTAAAGCTGTCAGATTTGGTGACGATTACGACTTTTATGCCCCTACTTTGTTGGTAGATGACGTGTACGATCCCTTTTTTGATCTATTAATGGCAGCAGATATTGATTCTTTTGCAACTTTCACTGGGGTTGTAATCGAAGATTATTTGACGAATTAGGACTAATGACTTATGAGAATTGTGATAAGAGTTAAATATTGCTGAACAGATTTTATAAGTAAGTAAAAGGAGCAAGATGACAGATATAAATCAGATTCGTTCAAGAATTGAATCTGGGATTAATAACGCGAAGGAGCTTCGTCCGAGTCGAATGAAATCGCGACCGGCACCGACATTATCCCAATCTCTTTACGCAGTGGTTGGATTGGGATTCATGTTTGGTACATATGTTCTTGCGGGAGGTATTTCAAACCAACCGTGGAGTGGAGTCGTGCTTTCTGTAGTTTTTGTTGGACTAGCGCTCTGGTTAGAGGCGAAGTTTCCAATCAAATTTACATCTGGTGTATTGGCGGGTCTCATAGTTGCTGTACCAATTTTCTGGGCTACGCTCTTTGATGCCCTTTCCGAGGAGAGCAGCATCGGGCAGCAAATCCTCATAGCGTTGTTAATCGCTTTAACAATTGCTGGGGGTTACTTTTTTGTTCCAACAATTGCTGGATACACACCTCTTCTCGGGGCTGCTCTCATCTGGACGGTTGTTTTTGTTGCCTGGATTAGCCTCCCCTCAGATTTTGAGGAGTGTGGCGAAAATGTTGATTGCGTTTCCGATGTCTTCGACCAGTTAGTGGATTCGACACCAGCGTTAATGTTTATTGTTGGTCTAGCCATGTTAATTGGAGCCTTAGTAATAGATGGCCGTCGATTACATGGTGCGGCTACAGCTTTAATTTCCGTAGGAGTTCTACCAATGTTTGTGGGCATTGCTCAGATTCTCGGATCTGGAAATCGAGGTTCCGCTGTAGTGGTCATCTTAGGAGGATTTCTCTTGGTGCTAATAGGCCACAATGCGAAGCGAAGATTCTCTTCATGGTTTGGGTCAGCCATTGTTTTATACGGGATTGTTGGAATTACTGTAATGGACTCAGATAGAGGACACGGATTTCTTCTTGCTTTAGTAGCAGGGGCTCTTGGATTCGGTGTATGGCAGTTACAGAAACGGATAGAAGAAGGGAACGTTCCTGATTGGATGTTTTCGCCTAATAACAAAAGGCGGCCTAATAATAAAAGGCGGGAGTGATCCCAATGTCCGTTATACGAATTTTTGTCGCTGTCGTTGTATTGAGTTACGTGGCTTATTGCTTAGTCAAACAAAAAGTTTGGATTCGCAAAGAATTCGCTTGGAAAACAAGAGAAGAATACCCAAAGGTTTTCATGATGAATGTCCTTGGTGGAACACTGATTGGGATTTTGATGATTATCGGACAGTTCTACTGATTTGAACCATTGAATTAATTGCTTTAGCCTCATCAGATGTGTGGAATCGTTGGTTTGTTCTTGAAAACTCAACGCCATGAGCCAGAGTTAGGTCGACTCACAGCGTTAATGTTGGAACAGATGCGGGAAAGAGGCCCCGATAGCGCCGGATTCGCCGTTTATGGAGACGATAGAGACGATCGCACAAAACTCACCGTCTTATCTGAAGGAACTGACACCGACTGGGGAGAGGTATGTTCAGAGTTAGAAGCAGCACTTGACGGTGCTGTGACTCACCGGATGGTTCTAGATCACGCCATCTTAGAAACAGAGTTAGATGGAACCGATGTCCGCCAGTGGATCATCAAAAATGTTCCTAAATCAACAGTTTTAGGATCCGGACATGCCATTGAACTCTATAAAGCAGTTGGAGATCCACGTTTAGTAGCAGAACGCTACGGACTGGCCGACCGTACAGGCACTCATGCGATAGCACATACTCGAATGGCAACCGAATCAGCTGTTACCACAGCTGGATCTCACCCATTTTCCACTGGCAAAGACTCATGCTTAGTTCATAATGGTTCGCTCTCAAATCATAATTTGCTGCGAGAAATACTTGAGTCAAAAGGAGAGTCTTTCCAGACAGAGAACGACACAGAGGTCGCAGCAGGTTATCTGGCGTGGCGTCTCCGAGAAGGAGACACACTGGTTGAAGCTCTTGAGCGAGGGTTAGATGAATTAGACGGGTTTTACACTTTTTGTATAGGAACCCGCGACGGCTTTGCCGTGGTTCGCGATCCGATTGCTTGCAAACCGGCAGTGATGGCGGAAACCGACGACTGGGTAGCAATGTCCTCGGAGTACAGGGCAATAGCTCAACTTCCTGATGTTGGTGACGCGGAGGTCTGGGAACCCGAGCCCGCCCGAATTTTCGCTTGGAGTCGAACATGACTGGGTTAGATCTTTCAACGGGATCACTCCGAGACGTGAACGCCGCTTTACAAGCTGCTGAAAGTGGAGAGTTTGTAATCACACATCCACAGGGTGCACATGCGCTGGCGTGCGGTCTTAACGCTGCTGTTGAGGTCAAGATTGAAGGTCCTGTCGGTTATTACTGCGCAGGTATGAATCAATTGGCCACGGTATTAGTGGATGGAAATGCAGGTACTGGATTGGCGGAAAATATTATGTCGGGTTCTGTCACAATCACCGGAAACGCTGGACAGAGTGCGGCAGCGACAGGGCATGGAGGACTGGTAGTGATTCAAGGGGACGCTTCAGCACGTTGTGGTATTTCTATGAAAGGTGTCGACATTGTCGTCGGCGGAAATGTAGGCCATATGAGTGCTTTCATGGCTCAAGCCGGAAACCTTGTAGTTCTTGGTGACGCAGGGGATGATCTCGGAGATTCAATTTATGAAGCCCGTCTGTTTGTGAGAGGCTCTGTTGCCAGTCTCGGTGCTGATTGTATTGAGAAGGAGATGCGTCCTGAGCATCTCGAATTTTTAACTACTTGTTTAACTGCTGCCGGCATGGATGCTGATGTGTCAGATTTTCGTCGTTACGGTTCAGCACGTACTCTTTACAACTTTCAACCCGACGACGTTGACGCAGTTAGTGAATCCACCGAGAGGAGTGATGGTTGATGAGTAACGATTGGCATCTTCAAAAATCTCATACGTTTAGTCCGGAAGTCATGGCTGAGATTCGACGGGCAGCTAACACGGGTGTGTATTCCATTCGAGGATTCGGCGCTAAGCGACAACTTCCAAACTTTGACGACCTTGTCTTCTTAGGGGCATCTATGTCTCGATATCCCCTAGAGGGGTATCGAGAGTCCTGTGGAACGGACGTTGTTTTAGGAGCCAGAAATGCAAGCGAACCCATACACCTAGATATACCTGTCACTATTGCCGGAATGAGCTTTGGTTCGCTTTCCGCGAACGCGAAAGAAGCTTTAGGGCGTGGCGCCTCTGCAGTTGGTACATCCACTACCACAGGTGATGGAGGAATGACCGATGAAGAACGCAGCCACTCCACAAAACTGGTTTATCAGTATTTGCCGTCGCGTTATGGAATGAACCCAGACGACCTTCGTCGAGCTGACGCTATTGAGGTAGTAGTTGGACAAGGAGCGAAACCAGGTGGCGGCGGCATGCTGATGGGTCAAAAAATTGACGCCAGAGTTGCCTCTATGCGAACACTTCCTGAAGGAGTTGATCAACGAAGCGCTTGTCGACATCCTGACTGGACAGGACCCGATGACCTAGAGATAAAGATCATTGAACTTCGTGAAATCACAGGATGGCGTAAACCTATTTACGTCAAAATCGGGGCCGCTCGCCCTTACTACGACACGGCGTTGGCGGTGAAGGCTGGAGCGGACGTGGTTGTAGTGGATGGTATGCAAGGAGGAACGGCGGCAACCCAAGATGTGTTCATCGAACACGTTGGTATTCCCACTTTGGCTGCTGTTCCTGAAGCAGTACGTGCCCTTAAAGAACTTGGAATGCACCGAACTGTTCAACTCATAGTTGCTGGAGGTATCCGCTCAGGCGCGGATGTGGCGAAAGCTTTAGCGTTAGGAGCTGATGCTGTATCGATAGGAACGGCGGCATTAGTTGCAATTGGCGATAATGATCCGGCGCTTGACGAAGAATACAGAGCAATCGGATCAGCTGCTGGTTACTGGGACCAATACCAAGCGGGAAATGATCCCGCGGGTATCACTACCCAAGACCCTGTTCTCGCGAGTCGTTTAGACCCAGAATTAGCTGGACGCCGCTTAGCCAATTATCTGAAAGTTCTGACACTTGAGGCACAGACCCTAGCTCGAGCATGCGGAAAATCTCATGTGCATAATTTGGAACCTCAGGATCTCGCGGCTCTCACTGTTGAATCAGCGGCGATGGCAGGAGTACCACTAGCTGGCACTACCTGGATACCTGGGAAGGATGAAACTGATCGTGAAAATGATTAACGAAAAGGGCGGCGTTTCCACAATGCCGCAACTAAGAGGAGAATCTAATGACACCTGATGAATTAAAGGCACGCATCTCCGAAGACGGAGTGGAGTTTATTTACGCCATGTTCGTAGAGATGCATGGCAAGCCTTGCGCCAAATTGGTTCCAGTGTCGGCTATTGACGACTTACTAGAGGTTGGTGCTGGATTCGCCGGGTTTGCTGCTGGCCCCTTAAGCCAAACACCAGCTGATCCAGATGTTTTAGCGATACCGGATCCAGCTTCATATACGCAGTTACCGTGGCAACCAAATGTGGCAGCCCTCCAGTGTGACGCGACAGTAGAGGGAGAGCTATGGCCTTACGCCCCACGAGTGATTCTCCAACGGGTTATGGAAAAAGCTGCCGAACAAAACCTTGTGTTAAAGGCAGGAGTTGAAGCCGAGTACTCGCTACTGCACCGTAATGAAGATGGTTCGTTTCGCCCCGCAGACGAGCGCGACACATCAGAGCAACCTTGCTACGACGCTCGCGGATTGACTGTGATGCTTGACCATCTCACAACAGTATCTAGACACATGGATGCGATGGGATGGGGCAATTATGCAAACGATCATGAAGATGCCAATGGACAATTTGAACAGAATTTTGAGTATGCCGATGCTCTTACGACATCCGATCGTCTAATTTTACTGAGGCTCATGATGCACACGTTGGCTCGTCGACAAGGGTTGTATGCCACATTTATGCCAAAACCGTTTGCGGATAAAACCGGTAATGGTTTGCACACGCATCTCAGTCTGTGGACAGCGGATACCGACGAGCCATTATTCCATGACGACGGAGACACCCGAGAGCTAGGTCTTAGTTCAATGGCTTACTCTTTCATGGGTGGAATTTTGGACCACGCTCAAGGATTAACCGGGATAGTTTGTCCGACCGTTAATTCATTTAAGAGAATTGGTGTAGGTCCACCTGATTCTGGAGCAACATGGGCGCCGTCTTACGTCGCTTACGGCGGAAATAATCGGACTCAAATGATTCGAATACCTGAAGGAGGACGCCTCGAGGTTCGAGTCCCCGATGGAGCAGCAAACCCTTACCTGGCATTAGCAGCACTTTTAGGCAGTGGATTAGATGGAATAGCTCGCGACGTTGATCCCGGCGAACCTAATGTTGACAATCTATTTGCCTTATCACTTGACGAGATTCAACAACGCGGGATTACCGCATTGCCCCCTACTTTGCTGCATGCCATGGATGCCCTAGTCGCTGATGACACTTTGCGATCCACATTAGGTGCCGGGCGTGATGGCGATTATGTAGATTATTTCG
>Ga0315327_10001311_pt1 | contig 12910 bp, 6 predicted proteins | sample M110032315metaG_FD_203460 | JGI IMG/M metagenome (GOLD analysis project Ga0315327, IMG submission 203460) | Ammonia-oxidizing marine archaeal communities from Monterey Bay, California, United States - M1 100m 32315 | ecosystem: Environmental > Aquatic > Marine > Coastal | place: USA: California... | reverse complement strand
TTACATCGAGCATTTTTGCTCGCTCGGAATCGGTAGATGGGATGTAGGGATGGTTTACCGAGGTGTTCACAGATGAAGCCATTGAAGTTGTCGTTACTCCAGCATTGCCTTGTAAGTTTCAGAATCCATAAGTTCATCGAGCTGTGAAGGATCGGCGACTTCGACTTTGATTAGCCATCCTGTTCCGTAAGGTTCTTCATTCACCACTTCAGGCGAGTCAGCAGTGGAAGTATTCACTTCAACGATCTTTCCACCGACCGGAGAAAATAGGTCGCTCACTGCTTTAACAGATTCAATTTCTCCAAATTTAGCGAACTGACCCACGTCTGTACCAGCTTTAGGAAGATCTACGAACACAACATCTCCTAGGGATTCCTGTGCAAATACGGTTACGCCTATTTCGGCGATGTTGCCGTTCATGCGTACCCATTCGTGTTCTTTTGAATATTTTAGATCGTCCGGGTACATTTCTATTCACATTCCTATCATGTTGTAATTGGCCATTTGCAGACCATTTTCGTTACCGAAAAACCAATCGTTTCAGTAGTTCGCTAAATACGTTTGTAAAAGGGCATATCAACGATTTCTGCTTCAACAAACCGTCCACGAACATCTATGGTGATCTTGGTGCCAGTCGCTGCGTACTTTTGATCAACGTATCCCATGCCAATACCACCGTCAACAGTAGGCGAATAGGTGCCTGATGTCACCCTTCCGATTACATTAGGTTCGTCGCTGTTACCTAGGTTAAATTCGTGGATATTCAGACCTGATCTCGGGATACCTCGACCAGTCATTTTTAAGCCAACCAACGCACGGTCGGTTTCTGTTTTTGAAATGCGCCGTAAAGCTGGTCCGGAAATTGAGTTCGGAGCCTCATAATAAGCAAATCTTCCAAATCCAGCTTCGAACGGATTCGTTTCGATCGACAGATCGTTGCCATGTAGCGGTAGACCGGCTTCCAAGCGAAGCACGTCACGCGCTCCAAGACCACTTTCGATTGCTCCGGATTCACGAAGCGCCTGCCATAGCTTTTCGCCTTGATCAATCGGCACGATAATCTCGAAGCCGTCTTCACCCGTGTAGCCGGTTCTTGCGAGAGTCGACGGTATGCCAGCGACCGTCGTATTGCCAATTCGGAATCGACGGATATTCGATGCCTCGCCATTAGACAAAACGTCGACGATTCCGACTGCCTTTGGCCCTTGGATTGCGATCATCGCTGTTTCTTTGGTCACAACTTTCATGTTGAAGCCAGTAGATTTGGCAACCAGCGGATTTATCCACTCCATGTCTATATCGGCGTTTCCAGCATTTATCACCAATAAAAAACTTTGATCGCCCGTGCGGTAGACCATAGCGTCGTCGATAATGCCGCCGTCTTCGTTGCAAATAAAGTTGTACTTACCACGGCCGATCTTGAGCGCGAGAATATTTGCTGAGAGAACTGAACTCAAAAACAAATGAGCGCCTTCACCTTTGAATTCGAGTCGACCCATATGCGAAACGTCGAATATTCCCGCCACGTTACGCACTGCGTTAATTTCGGCGAGGATGCCATCAGCGTATTGAACTGGCATGTCCCATCCGCCGAACGGAACCATCTTGGCGTGCGATTCGACATGTGTTGAGTGAAGGACAGTTTTCTTAAGAATTTGGTCTTGCGATTTGTCGCTCAACATTGACTCCGATAACTCGATCATTAGATCAACTCAGACCACTTATTTAACGGTACAAACCTGTCCAAGCTCAATCTGATTTGCCGACATATCAAATCTTAACCTGAATCGACCGATAGTGGATGGTCTCAGGTACAACAAGTATCTATGGCTCATCGCTGAACAGTTGCTCCCACGTTGGCATTTCGCTCGGTTGTTGTTGAATGGAAGATGCGAATGGAATGCTTGTTCGAAGTAACCTAGCGTGATCTGCTGTTGAACCGTTTAACGTTGGAACGTTGTGCCCACCAGTGAGCGGTGCGCCGCCAACGATTCCCGTTAGCCACCGCAAACGCTCTCCGTCGTTCTCAGCCGCCCGAGAATGAACCGCAACCCTGAAGCGACCCAGTCCTTCAGGATCGATCAGTGATCCGATCCCAGCTATATCTTCTTGAGACTCGCTTCTGGGCATCTTTCCAGAGATAGCTAGCGCGTTCAGGTTATCCAGAAATCCATCGATCCCCAAGTTCGATAAAAACTCTTGCTGTGAAGGTTTTCCGATCCGTTCGATTCCCATAACCATCAGCATGTGATCGACAGCTGTGAAATCGACATGAGCAGTAATATCTTGTTTACCTATACGACTCAGAGGACTTTGACTAAGGGTGTGCTGGTAGTAACAGCGCAATGATCCATCGACGCGTGTTGGCTTGTACAACTCGGGACGGTCATATCCATAGTCGATAGTCACGACGTAACCACGTTCGAGAGTTGCTGCAACCGAATCGGCCCAGTAGCCGAGACGCAAGTTCACTTCGCCTCTATAGAACTCTGGTAACGAGTCTAAAAACGGATCCAAACGTCCGACGATTTCAGGCTCACTAACATCATCGAGCAATTCCACGAACTCGCCATCTTGATAGTCGACGTATATTTCTCGAACCTCGCCATTTTGAATAACGAATCGATTCACAGGATATGCGTCGAGCAGTTCATTGGAAATCACGCATCCAGTAATTCCGACCGGTAGTTCCGAAATTTCGCTTACAGAGTCAGTGCCGGCGGGAGGTGCCAGATCGGTAGCTACATACGACATCGCCACAGCGAATTCAGGAAGTTCACGTTGAATGTATTCGGTGATATCTGATCGTAGTACGCCATCGCCCGCGCCCATCTCAACCACGGTGAAATCATCGGGTGTTCCAAGATTTCGCCACATTTCTTCTAGCTGAAGTGCCAGAAGAGCTCCAAACGCAGGATGACTCGATGGGCTGGTGAAATAGTCGCCGTCGGTACCAACGGGCGTTGATCCGAGATGCCTACGCCTAGTCGGGTAATAGCCATGTTGCTCATCGTAAAGAGCCGCATCAATGAACGCCTCAAACGTGATTGGCCCGTACTCAGCGATGTGATCGATCAGGCGTCGTTCGAGGTTGTAGTTGTCGTTGAGCGTTGTCATGGAATTTTGAAATAAAAACGGGATGCCAAAGCATCCCGAGATTCTATATGTAAGAGAGAGAACGAACTGATGTGTCCGGTTACCCCTTCATGCGGTAAGCAATCAGTGAATGGGTAAATTGCAGCTCGAAGCCGAGCAACAAAGCTAGAATCACAACTAACGATCTGCGATAGGAACGTACTGGAGATCGTGCTCACCTGTGTACTGAAGCAGAGGTCGAATCAAAATATTGTGGCGGAACTGTTCAACCACCTGAATCGTCCAGCCAGGAATTCTACCAACCGCGAAGATCGGTACGAACAGGTCCTGAGGAACACCGTTTAGGTAGTAGATAACACCAGCGAAGAAGTCGACATTCACGTGAATTCCACGGCGGGCGTAAGGCTGCATTGCCTCGACAACAGCTTCGAGAATTTGGTACCACTCTGGCTGTCCCATCTCTTCACTAAGCTTCTTTACACCAGAGCGCAAGTGACCAGCTCTCGGATCTTCGGCCTTGTATACACGGTGACCGAATCCCATGACTCGTTCACGGTTCGAAAGCAGATTTTTTACATAGTCGGCAGCGTTTTCTGGTTTGCCGATTTCTTTCGCCATCTGCATAACGTTCTCGGCGGCTCCGCCGTGAGATGGGCCAGACAGAGCAGCAATGCCCGCGGTTACCGCACCATGAATATCAGCGGCAGTACCTGCGACCACTCGAGCAGTGAAAGCTGAAGCGTTCGAACCGTGGTCTGCGTGAAGAACAAAGTCTTTATCCATCAACTTAGCCGTGTCGGCGCTTGGAACGTCGCCGTTGAGCATGTACAAAAAGTTTCCAGCGTGATTCAAAGTCGTGCTTGGCTTGATAGGGTCTTTGCCCTGACGAATATTGTGGTGCGCCATAACGATCGAAGGAACCTGTGAAGTAAGACGGTTTCCTTTGCGGATCGTTGCTTCCGGAGAGTTATCGTTACGATCTTCATCGAACGAAGCAAGAGCAGAAACAGCAGTTCGAAGCGCATCCATTGGGTGCGAATCTTTTACCAGTTCGATAACATCAAAAATCTGCGAAGGAAGCTCGCGAGCAGCCTTGAGCTCGGCGTCGAACTCATTGAGTTCAGCCTGAGTCGGAAGCTTACCGTGAATCAGCAGATATCCCGTTTCTTCAAACGTCGAATGCTCAGCGAGCTGATTTATGTTGTAGCCCCGGTATTCGAGAACACCCTCTTTGCCATCGATGAAAGTTGTGTCACTCCTGTCGAAGTAAACACCCGTAAGTCCTCGATGTATCGTGATGTCGTTAGATGTCATTTGGGATTACTGATCCATACTGACATCCGCGAGGAGGTCATGCTTTGAAATTTTTCACTCTAGAAATAACGCCGGGTGCACGGCTTCAACTAAACCATTTCACATGGCATGCTTAGCGCGTAACAATCGTTTCGAGGCTACACAACAACTAATAGACCGTCAAATTGAAGACCCACTAATTTTTATAAGATTTTTCTGGTGAATTTATGTACGTCAGAAGTCGAATTATGAGCGTTCTTGGATTTGCTTGAGGAATTTGTCTACGACTTTATCAACGTCCATCGGATCAAGGTTCTCGCCGGTACGTGTTCGCACAGCGATAGTTCCCGATTCGATTTCCTGATCGCCCGCCACAAGCATGTAAGGCACCTTTTGTAACTGTGCCTGTCTGATTTTCGAGTTCATTCGATCGTTCGACTCATCGACATTTACTCGAATTCCGGCTGCTTTCAACTTTGCGCCAACTTCGTTACAGAAGTCGATATGGCGGTCGGCAATCGGAACCACTACCGCCTGAACGGGAGCCATCCACATCGGGAATGCTCCCGATAGGTGTTCGATGAGCACGCCCAGGAATCGTTCGAGCGAGCCGTACATTGCTCGATGAATAACTACCGGACGGTGACGAGTTCCATCTTCAGCCGCATATTCCATGTCGAAGCGTTCAGGCAGTGAAAAGTCGAGCTGAACCGTTCCAAGTTGCCAATCACGACCAATAGCGTCTGGAACGAAAATATCAATCTTCGGTCCATAGAAAGCGCCTTCACCGGCTTCTGCCGTGTACTCAACTCCTGAAGCATTCAATAATTCAGTGAGAGTCGTTTCCGCTGTATCCCACATTTCGTCAGTGCCGACACGTTTTTCAGGTCGCAACGAAAGTTCGAGTCGATAACTATCGAATCCAAGTGTGTCGTACGCCTCATTCAGCATGTTAAGGAACGAATTGATTTCGTCACCTATTTGATCAAGAGTGCAGAAGATGTGTGCATCATCTTGAACAAACGAACGCACACGGGTCAAACCGTGCGTTACACCTGAGCGCTCATTGCGGTGAAGACGACCAAAATCGGCCAATCGCATCGGAAGTTCACGGTAGCTGTGTGAATCGGCGAGATACAGCATAGCCGCGGCAGGACAGTTCATTGGCTTTACGCCAAACTCCCGTTCGTCGACGTCAACGAAGTACATATTCTCTGAGTACGCATCGAGGTGCCCCGACTGCTTCCATAACTCAGTGTTGAATATCTGCGGAGTCATCACTTCCTGATAGCCGTACTTCACGTAAAGCTCTTTGACGTAATCGATCAGGCTGTTCATAACCTGAGCACCCTTAGGCAGGAAGAACGGACTCGCAGGTGCGATTGGATCGAAGAAGAACAATCCGAGCGCTCGACCCAGCTTACGGTGGTCGCGTTTTTCAGCTTCTTCGACTCGCTTCAGATAGTCCTTCTGAGCGTCGCGCGACTCCCACGCAGTTCCGTAAATGCGCTGCAACATTGCGTTGTTTTCGTCACCGCGCCAGTAGGCACCGGCAGTCGAAAGCAGCTTGTACGCCTTAATATCACCTGTTCGAGCCATGTGACCACCTCGGCAGAGGTCTTCAAACGCTCCGTCGGAGTGACTACAGAATGTGACTCGTTCGTCGGCCGGGATTCCCCGAAGAATCTCGACTTTGTATTCGTTGTCTTTAACCAGTTCAAGCGCTTCGTCGCGAGAAGTTTCACGTTCAATAAACTCTGTATTTGCTCTGATCACATTGCGCATTTCGAGTTCGATCTTTTTTAGATCATCAGGAGTAAAAGGCTCTGGAACAGCGAAGTCGTAGTAGAACCCATCTTCGATAGGAGGCCCGATCGTTAACTGCGCTTTTGGGAATAGCTTGGTTACTGCTTCTGCCAGCACGTGCGCTGTTGAGTGACGCAGTCGATCACGATGATCTTGCTTTTCAGCAGCTGATAGGTCTTTGAATTTAATTCTATCTGCCATCGCAATAGGCTCCAAAAGGTCAAAACGCTAGCCAGAAGTTATCTGGTGTTTCGATGTGCAAATCGTGACAAGCAAAAAATCGTCGATAGTCACGAAGAAGTAAGTGGGTTGCGTATGAGTTAGGGCACGTCGCTGAGCCTTGAAGGGCGTGAATGCGACGCGCCTACATAGTAGCCGTACTGCGCCCAGACGGGCTGCACTCCATTGTGCCACGTTCAACCTGCGTGCTCTTCTCGCTTGAAGCAAGAAAAGCAATTAGTTGTATGTGCGACTTGTTGCTCATAGAACATATTCTATCTACCAGAAGTAGATGAAGTGGTGGGCGGTACAGGATTTGAACCTGTGACCTCGTCGATGTCAACGACGCGCTCTAGCCAACTGAGCTAACCGCCCCCAATAAGGGCTTTTCAACTTTTAACCGAAACCTAATTTTATATGAAACCTATCCTAATGCCGCTATACCCAATTGCACGCATTTACGAAGAGGTTGGCTACTAGTATTGAGATAGAGTGCTGCCACAAGTAAATCGATGATAGCTTCATTCGATCTGTTGACCACGAGATAAAACGAATTTTATTAAGATAAAAATCTCCAAAAACACGTAGCCCCGGCTTTTAAGCCGGGGCTACGAAATTATTCGTTCAATACGAACTACTCTACTGAATTGTCGCTTTCGCTAGCGTCACCGTCGTCCACAAACTGTGGTGCAGGGTCAACACTTTCTTCAGCCGTCGATGTCGATGCACGAAGAGCTTCAGCTGCTCGTGCTGCATCATCGTCACCTGAGTCAGACGAATCGCTTCCAGCATTAGCAGCGTCGGTCAAAGCCGTTACTGCTGCGAGAAGACCACCGTCGTCATTAGCAGCGTCAGAGGAGGAAACCGCAGCAGCAGCTGCTGCTGCGTCGGCACCAATAGGCGCATTTGACTCGGCGCCAACGCCGACCAATTCACCACCACCGATAACTGCGAGAGCTTCTTCGAACGTCGCAGGAGCCTGTGTGAATCCGGTAAGTTTACCAGCCTCACGTTCACCTTCCTCGACGCCGAGTCGCTCGCGACCTTCTGCCGTCTGATCCAGTCGAGCCGGAATCAAACGTCCGATAATCACGTTCTCTTTCAAACCATTCAGGCGGTCGACAGATCCGTTTACAGCGGCCTCAGTCAACACTCGAGCGGTTTCCTGGAATGATGCTGCTGCCAAGAAGCTCTGTGTATTGAGGGAAGCCCTCGTTACCCCTAGAAGAACAGGGCTTGCTGTTGCGGGCTCGCCCCCTTCGGTCAGTATGTTGTTGTTAGCGAATTCGTAATCGTGTCGGTCGACCAACTCTCCTGGCAGCAAATCACTGTCGCCTGGATTATCTACTCGAACTTTACGCATCATCTGTCGTACGATCACTTCAATGTGCTTGTCATGCAATTGCACACCTTGAGATCGGTAAACAGCCTGAACCTCGTCAACCAAATAACGGTGTACAGCAGCTTGACCTTCAATTTGTAGAATGTCTTGCGGATTCTTAGGTCCGTCTGTAATTGGTGTACCAGGCTCAATAATTTCGCCATCTACAACTGAAATTTCCGATGCCGCTGGAACAACGTATTCACGTTCGTCAATTTCGTTCCAACTGATTCGAACAGCTAATTTAGTCACTTGAACAGTACCGGCAACTGGGGCAAAGATCTCTTCCTCGAGTTCATCAGCTTCGCCAGCCTTCACAGCTGCTGCCATAGCCGTTTTCTTTACAGAAAGAACTGCTTCCCCCGCGTCTACCCAGTCACCCGTTTTCACGGTCTGACGATGAGTATCAGGAATGTCCAATTCTTCTGAGAATGCTTCAGTCGAAATAACCCTGACTACACGTCCTTCCGGCAGTTGAGCAAGTTCAACCTTCCCACCAATTTCCGAAAGAATCGCCATACCCTTTGGTTGTCGTGCTTCGAACAATTCGACAACACGAGGTAGACCGGACGTGATGTCCTTTCCGGCGATACCACCAGTATGGAACGTTCTCATAGTGAGCTGTGTTCCCGGTTCACCAATCGACTGAGCAGCGATAATCCCAACAGCCTCACCCATTAGTGCAGGCATACCAGTAGCAAGTGATGCTCCGTAGCACTTCTGAGAAATTCCACGCTGAGTCGTACTGGAAAGGGGTGAGAACACCCATGCTTCTTGCACGTTCGCCGCAGTGATTGCTTCTGCAATTGGTCTAGTGACGAGGTCGTCACGATCGGCAATAACTTCGCCCGTCTCAGGGTTCACAATTGCCTCAGACAAGTAGCGAGTCACAATTCGCTCAGCAAGCGGTGCCTGTATCCCAGTTGGGTCATGGCTAATCATAATGCCCTGCGCCCCTGGGTCGTTGTCAGTCGTGATAATCACGTCCTGAGCAACGTCAGCAAGTCGTCGAGTTAGGTAACCCGAGTCAGCGGTTCGTAGAGCGGTATCAGCAAGACCTTTTCTAGCTCCGTGAGTCGAAATGAAGTACTCAAGAACCGATAGACCCTCAGCAAAGCTGGAGCGAATTGGCATCTCGATAATCCTACCTTTAGGATCTGACATCAACCCTCTCATGCCAGCCATCTGTTTAATCTGAGCGATGTTACCTTTCGCTCCGGAGTTGGCCATCGTGAAGATACCGCCGTAGTTAGGCAGAGTGTCTTCCACTGCTTTCGTCATCTTGTCCGAAACATCAGTCCAGATTAATACAGATGCACGGTATCGCTCATCGTCAGTAATCAGACCTTCTAGGTACTGATTCTCCAGCTTGTTTATTTTCGTGTCAGCAGCAGACAGCAGGGATTGCTTCTGGGGTGGAACAACAATGTCCTTCATAGCAATTGTCGTGCCAGACTGCGTAGCGAACTTGAATCCAAGCTCCTTAATCTGGTCGAGCATCTTCGCAGTCTCTTGGTTTCCGTGCTCATTCACAACTTCAGAGACGAGTGCTTCGATAGCACCACGATCGAAAAGAATGTTGCGAAAATCCATAACTTCAGGAAGCGCACGGTTGAAGATGATTCGACCAACAGTAGTTTCAATCCACTTGCCTTTGTCATCCCGAACGTTGATCAACTCACGAAGCTTCACACGCTCGATCTCGAATCCGAATCGAGCGTCTTCGAAGTTTGCAAAAGTCTTGTATTTGGCGTTACCTTCCTCGTCGTGTTCAACAGGAGTTATTCCTTCACTGTCAAGACCGGTCATGTAGTACATACCAAGAACCATGTCTAAAGTAGGTGAAACGATCGGGAATCCCGAGCTTGGAGCAAGCATATTGTTCGTCGAAAGCATGAGGCGGTTTGCTTCGTTTACCGCTTCACGTGAAAGGGGAACATGCACAGCCATCTGATCGCCATCGAAGTCAGCGTTGAATGCTGTACATACGAGTGGGTGAATCTGAATTGCAGATCCATCGACTAGCACTGGCTGGAAAGCCTGAATACCGAGTCTGTGAAGCGTAGGAGCACGGTTTAGCATAACTGGGTGGTTCTCAATAACTTCTTCGAGAAGGTCCCATATTTCAGGTCGAGCTCGCTCTGTCATTCGCTTAGCGCTCTTGATATTGTGGGCGTAGCCTTTCACAACAAGTGCGTTCATAACGAACGGCTTGAACAATTCAAGTGCCATCTTCTTAGGAAGACCACACTCGTACATTTTGAGTTGAGGGCCGGCGATGATGACTGATCGTCCACTGTAGTCAACTCGTTTGCCGAGAAGGTTCTGGCGGAATCGACCTTGCTTGCCACGTAGCAAGTCGGTTAGAGATTTTAATTTGTGGTTGTGACTGCCCTGAATAGCACGACCACGTCGACCGTTGTCGATAAGTGCGTCAACGGCTTCCTGCAGCATTCGCTTTTCGTTACGAATGATGATGTCTGGAGCCTGCAGGTCGATGAGGTGCTTTAACCGGTTGTTTCGGTTGATGACTCGTCGGTACAAGTCGTTCAGGTCACTGGTAGCAAATCGACCACCATCTAACTGAACCATAGGGTGTAATTCTGGTGGAAGTACCGGAAGAACAGTAAGAACCATCCATTCAGGTTTGTTCCCGCTCTTACGGAAGGATTCAATAACACGAAGCCGTTTAATCGCCTTCTTGCGGCGTTGGCCAGAGGTGTTACGAACCTGATCTTGAAGATCGACCCTAACAGCGTCAAGGTCTGTATTCTGAAGAATCTCTAGAACAGACTCAGCACCCATAGAAGCCTTAAATACCTGACCGAACTTATCTCGAAGCTCACGGTAGCGGGCTTCGGTTAACAGGTCCATTACTCGAATAGATTCAAGGTCGTCGATCTTGTCCTGTACGTCGGACTCAACCATTTCCTTCTGCTCTTCGGTAATCTCAGTCAATTTGGTCAAAGCAGCTTCGCCTTTAAAGCTAGCAACTTCGCTCTTGTGGGCTTCTAACTTCTCAGCGGTTTCTTTTTCAGCCCTAGTAACCTGCGCCTTAGTAAGCTTCTTCTTAGGCTTGTCAGCATTCGAGAACTCTTCAGCAATACGCTCAGTTTCAACGCGTTGATCAAACAGTACCTGCATGGTCGAAGCTAGAATTGACTCTACTTCGCTACCAGCGAGATTTTCCTTCAGATCCTCATTAAGACGGTTTACCTCTGCATCACGGTAGATTTCCAACTGCTCAATGGCATTCTGGCGAGCGGTGTTGTCGACCGATGTGACAACGTATTGCGCGAAGTATAGAACCCTTTCAAGGTTTCGAGGAGAAAGATCAAGTAGAAGACCTAGTCGTGAAGGCGTGCCCTTAGAGAACCAAATGTGAGCTACAGGGGCTGAAAGCTTCACGTGACCCATGCGTTCACGACGAACTTTGGAACGTGCAACTTCCACACCGCAGCGATCGCAAATTACGCCTTTATAGCGAATTTTCTTGTACTTACCGCAGTAGCACTCCCAGTCCTTCGTAGGACCAAAAATACGCTCACAGAAAAGGCCGTCTTTTTCCGGCCGTAGTGTGCGGTAGTTAATCGTCTCTGGTTTGGTCACTTCTCCGTACGACCAAGCTCGAATCTGCTCTGGTGCTGCCAGAGAGATTCTGATTGCGTTGAAATCGGCGCCGGACTGTGTCATATGTAGCCGTTTCCTTCACCTTCTCGAGGTTTATCTCGTGGGCGGATAACCCGTTTAGTGACGCTGACTAGTAAAGCCAGCAAATTGAAGTGTCCCCATAAGCCTCATCTGATGTTCATCGGGACGTAATTAGTGTTGTTAGTTCTCTTCGTCTTCGACACCTGGAATAGCATCCGCAGTATCTTCCGACTCTTCAGAGGCTAGAATTTCAAGCGAGTTTTCAGTCGGTCTATCAGACTCTTCGTCGTCAGTCAGGTCGTTGTCAGATGAATTTTCGACATCCGAATCTTCTTCATCTGAATCGTCGTCATCCACAGAGAACTCACCCGATTCGTCACCGACCGACAATTCTTCAATATCTAGAGCATCGAACGGTTCATCGTTGAGATCATTCCAATCCAACGGTGCACCGAGTGTTGCTGCCATTTCCTGAGCCTGTGTCTGGGCCTGCGTAAATCGTTCGATATTTTCATTGAGAAGTTCGACCGATAGACCAAGTCCCTGAAGCTCCTTTAGAAGAACATGGAATGACTCGGGAACACCCGGCTGAATGACATCCTCACCCTTCACAATAGCTTCGTAAGTTTTAACACGTCCGATCACATCATCAGATTTAATCGTCAGCATCTCTTGCAATGTGTAAGCTGCAGAGTACGCCTCAAGTGCCCAAACTTCCATTTCACCGAATCTCTGTCCACCAAACTGCGCTTTACCACCGAGCGGCTGTTGGGTAATGAGCGAGTAAGGGCCGGTTGAACGAGCATGAATTTTATCTTGAACAAGGTGAATAAGCTTCAGCATGTAAACATTACCGACAGTAACCGGTGCGTCATACGGTAGGCCAGTTCGACCATCCATAAGTGTCTGTTTACCAAAGATAGGAGCGGAAAGGTTTCGCTGGCGTGACACCTTCAACGACTCCTGCATGAGCTCCGAAGGCTTCATATCAGTAGTATTTACACCAGCAGTTTCTTTAAGCCAGATTCTCAAACAGGCTTCACGAGCCACGCCTCTGTTCGAATGTGCGTCACTCCAAAGTCGATCGCGGTCGAAACCACGCTCTTCTAAGTACGCATCTACCTTGACCCAGTCTATTTCATCTGTATCCAGATCACGGTGATCGTTAGCGTGTGATTCTCTAACGAACCATGCACGTGCGAGCTGGTCCTCGATAACGCTTTCCTGCGCACCATCGAATACAGGCGTTCGAGCGTGGAATCCCAATGTATTTGCGGCCCAGCCCAGATGAGTTTCGAGCAGTTGTCCTAAGTTCATACGAGAAGGAACACCGATTGGGTTCAGCATGATGTCCAGTGGCGTACCGTCCGGCAGGAACGGCATGTCTTCCCTTGGAAGTACCTTCGAAACAACACCCTTGTTACCGTGCCGACCAGCCATCTTATCGCCTTGATTGATCTTTCG
>Ga0315327_10001302_pt1 | contig 12947 bp, 10 predicted proteins | sample M110032315metaG_FD_203460 | JGI IMG/M metagenome (GOLD analysis project Ga0315327, IMG submission 203460) | Ammonia-oxidizing marine archaeal communities from Monterey Bay, California, United States - M1 100m 32315 | ecosystem: Environmental > Aquatic > Marine > Coastal | place: USA: California... | reverse complement strand
TTACTTAACAAAATGAAAAAGATATTATTAATTACCCTAATCAATTTATTTTATTACAACTTATCTATTAGCCAGATAGCGGAAGCTCCTGAACGTTTTAGAGGAGAAGGTCCTTTTCAACAATTAATTATAAGGGGGGCTACACTAATCAATGGAAATGGGGCGCCTCCTATAGGACCAGTAGATGTTGTTGTTGAAGACAATAAAATAGTAAATATAAGAAGTGTTGGATTTCCAGGACTTGAAATTAATGAAAACAGAAGGCCTAAAGCAATAAAAGGTGCTAAAGAAATTAATGCTCATGGCATGTATTTATTGCCTGGGTTTATTGATATGCATGGTCATATTGGAGAAACAACCCAAGGGAGAGCAGATTATGTTTATAAACTATGGATGGCTCATGGAATAACAACTATTCGTGACCCTGGATGTGGAAACGGTTTAAAATGGGTGCTCAAACAAAAGGAAGATAGTAAAAAAAATAAAATTACAGCTCCAAGAATACTTGCTTATACATGGTTTGGACAAGGTGCAGAAAACGGGTTTGGCTCAGATGGTGGAATAAATTCTCCAGAAGAGGCTACAGCATGGGTTAAAAAAAATGCAGAAAATGGTGCTGATGGAATAAAATTTGGAGGGGCTAGACCAGATATTTTTGAAGCTGCGCTAAAAGAAAATAATAAACATGGTCTTGGATCTGCATGTCATCATGCTCAAATGGATGTAGCATGGATGGATGTTCTAGAAACTGCTAGACTAGGTCTTACTACAATGGAACATTGGTATGGTTTACCAGAAGCGCTATTTGATGACAGAACAGTTCAAAATTATCCTCTTGACTATAATTATAATAACGAACAACACAGATTTGGTGAAGCAGGAAGATTATGGAAACAAGCAGCTAAACCCTATTCAAAAAAATGGAATGAAGTTATGGATGAGCTTATTGAATTAGACTTTACTATAGATGTAACTTTTGTTCCTTATAGTATTTTTAGAGATGTAGGCAGAGGAAGCAGATTAGAATGGCATAAAGATTATACCACTCCAACATTACTTAAATTTTTTCTTCCTGGAAGAGACAATCATGGTGCTGCATACTTTGACTGGGGGACTGAAATGGAAATGGAATGGAAAGAAAACTATAAGCTTTGGATGACATTTATTAATGAATATAAAAACAGAGGTGGTAGAGTTACTGCTGGTGCTGACTCAGGTTATATGTATAATCTTTATGGTTTTGGATACATCCAAGAACTTGAGCTTATTAGAGAATCAGGTTTCCATCCTATGGAAGTTATAAGGGCTGCAACTCTTCATGCTGCTGAAGCAATTGGTATGGAAAAAGAAATAGGAACTATTGAAGTTGGAAAATATGCTGATATGATAATTATGGAAGAAAACCCTCTTAAAAATCTCAAATATTTATACGCAACAGGCGATATAAAAATTGACGAAAATAATGAAGCGGTAAGAGTTGGAGGAATTAAATACACCATAAAGGATGGAATAGTTTTTGATGCTAGGCAGCTACTCGATGACGCCAAAAAAATTGTTGATGATGAAAAAGCTTCCACTCCAGGATGGGAAAAGTATTTAATGGATGAAATAAAGAGAAATTAAAAAACAGTTATATTAAAATTTTACTAGCAGCAATTAACTGACGAACATTGCTCACATGAGCAATTTTTGCAATCGTCATTTATACAAGCTTCACATTTACAAGTACATGAGTTTTTCATAATTATATAATTTAAGTTGTAAAGATACTAATTTTGAATTATAGCATATACCTATCTCCAAACTTAGAAAAGTTAAAACCTAGCTTTTGAATACTATCCCTTAGAGTTATATTCTTGTTTAGCACAGGGTTTGTATGATTAAAATGGATAAAATGGATTTTATTTTTTGTTTCTATTAATTCATCTTTGAAAATATCTATAGTCTCTGAAATAAAAGGATGAGGAATTTCAGACATAGACCTATTAATTTCTTCACCACTATAAAATGTTGCATCCAGAAAAGCATAATCAACAGACTTGACTTCATCAACAATACTTTTATCCCATAAATCCCATTTATCAATATCAGGAATAAAAAGTGCAGACTTATTCTTTCCTATTATCTTATAGCCAACAGTTTCAGAAAATTCATCACGATGAGGGACGCTAATAGGAATAACTCTTAAATCACTAGATAATATAACATTTTCATTATGATTTATTTCCTTTAAATCAATATTATTCAGAGATACTAATTGACTCCAAGGCCCATTTTCTTCTAAAAATTTTTTCATTCTTGGCATAGTATATATTGGAATATTTTTAGCGCCTAATGCCTCTCTTCCTAAATACATTAATCCGCTATAGTGTCCAATATGAGCATGAGTTAAAAATATTCCATCAATTATTTTTTTATTTTCTAGGCCATCTTTTAGATGTTTTATTTGAGAGGTTATATCAGGAGTTGCTTCAAATAAATAATGTTTATTATTCTCAATATCACTAAGCCCTATGCTTGTTACAAAATATTCCATATCATCCGTAATATTTTTATTACAACAATCTTTATTACAACCAATATGTGGGTATCCCGCATCTTGAGCTATTCCAAGAATCGTTAAAAAATTTTCGTTATAGGATGGCTTATATTCATCACAAGAAAAATTAGTAGCAATTAATATTAGAACTAATATTTTGTATTTAATCAAACTAAATTAGATTGAATTAATATTTGTTCCATTTGTTTTTGTATAGAAATGGACTGATTTTTAGCAGCTTCAGCAAAATCAACGTCATTACTTGAATATATAATTCCTCTTGATGAATTTATAATTATCCCAACATTACTGTTCATTGATTTTTTACATACTTCATTCAAGTCTCCTCCTTGAGCACCAACTCCAGGAATTAAAAGAAAATTATTTGGAATTATTTTTCTAACTTCTTCTATATATTCTGTCTTAGTTGCCCCAATGACATACATTAAGTTTTTTGAATTAGTCCAAGATTTTGAAGATTTGATTAATTCCATAAAAACATAACCTTCATTAGTTTTTAATAATTGTAAATCTTTAGAACCTTGATTTGAAGTAAGTCCTAATATAATTGTATTCTTATCATTATATTCTAAAAATGGCTCAACTGAATCCCTGCCCATATAAGGATTTACAGTAATACTATCAAAATTTAATTCTTCAAAGAAAGACTTAGCATACATCTTACTTGTATTTCCAATATCTCCTCTTTTAGCATCAGCAATTGTAAAAATTTCTGGATGATGTTCATTTATATAATTAATTGTTTTTTCTAAAGACTTCCATCCTTTAACCCCAAATGCTTCATAAAAGGCAATATTAAGTTTGTAAGCAATACAATGTTTATTAGTGCTATCAATAATAGATTTATTAAATGAAAAAATTGGATCTTCTTGTTTTAGTAAAAATTTTGGAATTTTATTCAAATCAACATCAAGTCCAATACACAAAAAGGACTTCTTAGATTTAATTTGATTAATTATTTTCAGTTCTTCCATTATGTATTAACTGCATTTAATATTTCTGAATTTTCAGCTAACATTAATTCATCTATAATTTTTTGAATATCTCCATTTATTACTTTTGGCAAATCATAAATAGTCATTCCTATTCTATGCTCAGTAATCCTTCCTTGCGGATAATTATAAGTTCTAATTTTTGCACTTCTATCACCAGATGAAACCATGCTTTTTCTTTTTAAAGATTCTTCAGAACGTCTTTTCTCCACTTCCAATTCATATAATCTTGTCCTTAAAACTTTTAAAGCTTTGTCTAAATTTTTATGTTGAGATTTTTGATCTTGACAACTAACAGTAATTCCTGATGGTTCGTGATGAAGTCTTATGGCAGAATATGTCGTATTCACAGATTGACCTCCAGGACCTGTAGATGTAGTTCTTTCAATTCTTACATCCTGCATATTTAAGTCGACATCAAATTCTTCTGCTTCTGGCAAAACTATAACCGTAGCAGCACTGGTATGCACTCTTCCTTGAGTCTCAGTTTGAGGGACTCTTTGCACCCTATGCACGCCTGCTTCAAATTTTAAGTTAGCATAAACCTCTTCTCCACTTATGTCAAAAATTATTTCTTTATAACCTCCAGAAGTTCCCTCATTAAAATCTACTAAATTTACTTTCCATCCTTTACCCTCACTGTATTTTGTATACATTCTATATAAATCTCCTGCAAATATACTTGCTTCATCTCCACCAGCTCCAGCTCTAATTTCCATAACTACATTCTTCGAGTCATCGGGATCCTTAGGAATTAGCATAACCTTTAATTCTTCTTCTAATGTCGGTAGCTCCTCATTTGATTCATCTAATTGAAGTCTTGCTATTTCAAGCATTTCATCATCCTTCTCATTTGAAATTATTTCCTGGGCTTCTGAAATATTGGAGAGAATGGATTTATAGATTTTTCCTTTATCTATAATTTTTTTTAAATCTTTATACTCTTTGGAAAGCTGAATGTACTGTTTTTGATCAGAAATAATTTCTGGCTTAATCATCAAATCATTTAATTCTTTAAATCGATTTTCAAGATTTTCTAATTTTTCTAACACATCAATATTCTTGAATTGTAAAAATACAATAAATTATGGAGAGAAATTAGTGAATCAATTAATATTGAAATTCACCGAATTGAGACATGATTGTAAGCTTCTTTGAATTTGATTTTTCAACTTTTCCAATAATTCTAGCCTCAACATTAAATCTGCTAGAAATACTTATTATTTTATCAGCTACTATTGGATCTACATATAATTCCATTCTATGACCGCAATTAAAAACTTTATACATTTCATGCCAACTTGTTCTTGATTCTTTCTGAATTAATTTAAAAAGCATTGGTGGATCAAACATGTTGTCTTTAATTACATGTAAATCATCTGAAATAAAATGTAATATTTTTGTTTGTGCTCCTCCACTACAATGGACAATTCCTTTAATTAGCTCCTTGCTACATTCTGATAGAATAGATTTAATAATAGGAGCATAAGTTCTTGTAGGTGATAAAACTAATTTTCCTGCATCTAAACCAGTATCGTCAAAAACTTGATCTAAACTTACAGAACCTGAGTATACTAAATCATCTGGAACCATAGGGTCATAGCTTTCAGGATATTTTTCTGCTAAAATCTTATTGAATACATCATGCCGTGCGGAAGTTAGGCCGTTGCTTCCAATACCACTGTTATACTGATCCTCATATGTTGACTGACCAAATGATGAAAGCCCAACAATAACATTTCCTTCAGCTATATTAGAATTATCGATTACTTCAGATCTTTTAATTCTTCCAATTACTGTAGAGTCAACTATAATTGTACGAACTAAATCCCCAACATCAGCAGTTTCTCCACCAGTTAATTTAATGTTTATTCCATGTGAACTTAAATCATTTACCAACTCTTCTGTTCCATTAATAATGGATGAAATAACTTCTCCATCTATTAGATTTTTATTTCTACCTATAGTTGATGAAAGCAATATATTATCAGTAACTCCAACACAAATTAAATCATCTATATTCATTATTAATGCATCTTGAGCAATACCTTTCCAAACGGAAATATCTCCAGTTTCTTTCCAATACATATAGGCTAAAGAACTTTTTGTTCCAGCCCCATCAGCATGCATCACTAAACAATAATTCTCATCATTGGTTAAATAGTCAGGTACAACTTTACAAAAAGCTTTTGGGAATAGGCCTCTATCAATTTTTTTTATTGCCTTATGCACATCCTCTTTTGAGGCTGAAACACCTCTTCTAGAATATCTTTCATTTAAATCTTTACTGTCCATTTTATTTTAAAATGTGCTAACAAAAGTATTAAAGAAATGCCTAAGTTCATTGTGAATTAGTGATAAGATTTTATAAAACTATATATACTGTGCTTTCGTTATTAACATTTGAATAAAATTATTGAATTTGCAAAAAGAATTATATCTAAAGGATATTATTTAATAGATGTTTATAAAAAATCTGGAAACACAAATAAAAAATTTAAGAATAATTAAATTATTTGATATATTATTAAATCTTTTAACAACAAAATATAATTAATAAAAAGAAGTAAAATGAACAAGTCTAAATTAGAATACATTTGGCTAGATGGCTATACGCCAACTCAAAATATGAGAAGTAAAACTAAAATCTTAAATGATTTTGATGGAAAACTAGAAAGCTGTCCAATGTGGGCTTTTGATGGAAGTTCTACCAAACAAGCTGAAGGGGGATCTTCAGATTGTTTATTAAAGCCTGTAGCAATATATCCTGATCCTACTCGTGAAAATGGGTGGTTTGTTATGACAGAGGTATTAAATTCTGATGGTAGTTCACACGAATCTAATGGAAGAGATTCTATAGATGACGATGATGAAGATTTTTGGTTTGGATTTGAACAAGAATATTTTATTATGGATACTGACACACAGCTGCCATTGGGCTTTCCTGTTGGTGGTTATCCTGGACCTCAAGGACTTTATTATTGTTCAGTAGGCGGAAGAAACACACATGGAAGGCATATTGTAGAAGAACATGCTGATATTTGTTTAGCTGCTGGAATTAATGTTGAAGGCATTAATCAAGAAGTTGCATGTGGACAATGGGAATTTCAAGTATTTGCTAAAGGAGCAAAAAAAGCTGGTGATGAACTTTGGATTGCTAGATATATATTAGATAGAATTACTGAAGATTATGGTTACTACATTGAATACCATCCAAAACCAATAAAAGGAGACTGGAATGGTTCAGGAATGCATGCAAATTTCTCTAATACAACACTTAGAACATGTGGTTCAAAAGAAACGTATGATAAAATTTGTGAAGCCTTTAGACCTGTTGTTAAAGAACATATTGCAGTCTATGGTGCACACAATGAAGAAAGGCTAACTGGACAGCATGAAACACAATCAATTGACCAATTTAGCTATGGAGTTTCCGATAGAGGCGCTTCAATTAGAATTCCAATTATGACTGTAGAAAATGGATACAAGGGATGGCTTGAAGATAGACGTCCAGCCTCAAATGGTGATCCATATAAAATTGCTGGTAGAATTATAAAAACTGTTAAATCAGCTTAAATTTAAAATACTTTCTAAATTGAAAAAGGAATCGAATAAACGGTTCCTTTTTTTTTACATAAAAACTAGAAAAATGAAATAAAAATAGCTAAGGAGCATTATAAATCCTTTGAACTTAGATAATTTATTTCTCTTTGGCAATAATGCAAGAACAAACAATAGAATTGCAAAGAACAACATCCAAATAATGTCTCTATCAATAATTTCCTGAGCAATATGAATGGGTTTAATTATAGCAGTAATACCCAAAACAGATCCTATATTAAATATATTTGAACCAATTAAATTTCCTACTGAAAGTCCTTTCTCATTTTTTACAATCGCAATTATGGATGCAGCTAATTCAGGAATACTTGTTCCAATTGCTACAATGGAAACAGAAATAACAGCTTCACTAATATTTATTTGTTTTGCAAAATTTACTGCCCCATCAACTAAAAATTCTGCACCAAAATATAGAGATAATGATGATAACAATAGCCAAATAAAAATTTTGGTGTTTGAGGCAAGACTTAATTTATTATCAATATCATCATTGATTTCCTTATTACTTGATTTTTTTAAAAAATAAATAATAAATACAATCAAAAGAAATAGTAAAATTGCTCCTTCAATTTGAGTTAAAATGTAATCGTTAATTGAAAATAAAATCAATAAAATAGAAAAGGCAAACATTACCGGCCAGTCCTTATTATAAAATGTACTATCTACTCTAATAGAAGCTAATATTGAGATAAGTGCTAGAACTAAACCAATATTGGCAATATTAGAACCTATAACATTATTAATTGCAATTGAAGGCGATCCGTTAATAGCTGCATTTAAGCTAACAATTAATTCTGGAAGAGAAGTTGCAAAAGCAACGACTGTCATTCCAATTACAATTTTAGAAATATTAAATTTAAATGAAATTGCTATCGATGAACGAACAATAAACTCACCGCCAATAAGTAAAAGAAAAAATCCTAAAAAAATTAATGCTAAATTCATTTTATTTAATGATAATTTTAGAATTTATTAATCGTCCATTAACTTGAGTTTTAATAAAATATATTCCTGATGGTAAATTCAAATCAATAAAATTTGAATTAATAACATGGTGCTCTTTAATTTTTTTTCCAGTCAAATTAAATATCTCAATATTAGAGTTAACAAGGTTATAATTAAAACTAATTAATCCATTGGATGGATTTGGGTATATTTTAAAGTTTTCCAGTTCATTATTTTCAGTAAAACCTAAGTTTTCATTCCATTCTTGTCCATAACTATCACCCCAAATGAAATTAACCAAATTAGGATGATCTATGAATGGATTTCTATTTTCTTGATAGCTATAAATTACCTCATTTCTGTTAATTTCAAAGTCATCTACTGGATCATCAATGTGCCATTGAAGTAATGATGATAATTTTCCTAAAATGGGATCGCTATTACCTGGTGTAGTATAGTCAACAACTTCTAAATCAAAAGCATTATTATTATGATCATACCCAGGATCATATCTTACGACCATATAAAAAATAATTCTTGCTATATCGCCCTTTACAGAGTCATTAGGCTCCCAGCTATCACTATCAGAAAAACATTCAGTTGCTTCTGAATGTTGATTGCCGCCATTGTCAAAATCTTTTGTCCCTCTTGCAGCATTTACTGATCTATCACAGGGTTTTAAATTATGAACATCTGTATAAGCAACATCATCCTGATCTGGAAATCCATGAGATTTAGGCCATACATGCTCTCTATTCCATGAGTTATTATGAGTTCCTCCATAGCTAGAATAACAATTACATCCATCTCTATAACCCTTGTCTTGTGAACGTTCAGTATATACAAGAAGAATGTTATCATTATTTTCAGGATCTTGATCAGATTGCTGTAATATATCCCAAGTATCCGTAGAAGAAGATGTATAAGGAAAAACTACATGATTTCCTATAATTTGATAGATTGCCTGTTTTAAATCTTCACCAGACATGCCATTAGCTTCTTGGTAATATTCTTGGGGAATGTCTATCTGAACATTTCCGTATGTTGGATTTGAAGGAGGTCCAAAATTTCCTTGACCTAAAACACTATTAGAAAACAAGAAAATTATGAAGATAATAAAGCTTGACCTCATCATTTTTTTTACAAATATAATTTAATTGTAACTAAATTATATTTAATTTTATTTTATATTTAATTTTATTAATTATGAAAGTTATTTTATTTAAAATTTTGGCATTATTAAATAGAATCTTCCTTCCGAATTTTACAAAAAAAAGACTAGACTTATCCAAAGCATCAAAAACTCAAATGATTATGTTTGGATGGAAGTTATATGTAACTAAACAAATTATAAATCAATAATTTTTTTTAAAATGAATAGAATCTTTTCAGTATTAATTGTTTTTATTTTAATTAGTTGTTCATCAACTAGTGGAACTATATCATCATCAAATTCCAGTATTTCTCCAGCTGCACTAACTCTGGTTGATGTAATTGTTGGTAAATTTCCTGGAGTAAAAGTAATTGGAAATAATGTAGGAAATGCATCTCCCAAAATTATGATTAGAGGCGGCAGTCTATCTATGAATAATCAAGCTTATGCAGTATATGATGTTGATGGAATTCTTTATACAGAATGCCCTACATTCATTGATCCACAACAAATTAGAAGTATGACAATATTGCGATCACTTGCTGCCACTAACAGATATGGCGGTGTTGCCCGTGGAGGTGCTATTGTTATAAAATTAAAAACTAATAACTAAATGAAAAGAATAATACTAATTTTTGTTCTATTTACATCTATTACAATTGGACAAGAGTTTAGCTCAGAATTTCTAGATGGGACCATTGTCTTTAAACTTAATGAATTTGTTGAAGTTGATTTAGATAATGCTGAAAAAACTTTTGATGGAATAGGTTTGATTGAAAATATTGAGAATTATCCAGAAATAGAGAATATATTTAATGGGATTACGGTACTTAAATTTGAAAGACCTAGCTATTTTACGAACAAAAGAGAATTACAAAAAATATATAGAATTATTTTTTTAGAAAATGAGCTTATTGATAATTTGATTGAAAAACTAAATAATCTTTCAATTGTTTCATATGCCGAAAAAGAGCCAATATATAAGAACACTTTTATTCCTAATGATAGTTATCATTCTGGCACTAATAAATGGTATCATACATTGGTGAACTCTGAAGATGCTTGGGATCTTGATATTGGAAATTCAAATATTAAAATAGCAATTATTGATAATGCAATAGCGACAGGTCATGCTGATCTTAATGTTTATAAACAAATAGATATTTCAGATGGAGACTATGACGCAACCCCTCCACAAACATATCAGCAAAGTTCATCATGGTCACATGGAACACATTGTGCAGGCTTAGCAACAGCTGAAATTAATAATGCTATTGGAATAGCATCATTGGGAGGAAATTCAGAATTAATAGCTGTTAAAGCTACTGGAGATTCTCAAAATCCAAGTAATACTTATCAAGGGTTTGGAGGTGTTCAATGGGCATGTGTAAATGGAGCCAATGTAATTAGCATGTCTTATGGCTCTGAAAATTCATCAAATGCAATGCAAGAATTAATCAATAATTATCCTGAGATTGTTTTTGTTGCGGCTGCTGGAAATGATAATTCTAGTACTCCTAATTATCCTGCTGCCTATATGGGTGTTATAGGAGTAGGATCAGTTGACTACAATGATGTAAAATCATCATTTTCAAACTATAATGCTGGTATTCAATCTTGGGTTGATATAGCTTCACCAGGCGGTTTTTCATATAATGGGTTATTAAGTGCTGTATATACAAATGATTTAAATAGTTATGCAAGAAAAGGAGGAACATCTATGGCTGCTCCATTTGCAGCAGGTCTAGTAGGATTAATGCTTAGTATAAATCCAATGAAAAATCCAACTGAAATTTTAGACTGTTTAATTAGTAGTGGAGTTGATATTAATCAAAATATTGGAAATCGAATAGATGCACATGCTGCTTTAATATGCGTTCTTCCAGACACTGATAATCCTATTCCCGGATTCACAGCTTCACCTCAAGTAGCCTATGAAAATCAACCAGTAAATTTTTCAAATTATTCAATAGGAGGTGAGAATTGGGAATGGACATTTGAAGGTGGTTCACCAAGCACTTATGAAGGTGAAAATCCTCCAGAAATTTTATATTCTTCACATGGTTCATATGATGTTACGTTGACCATTTCAAATAGTTCTTCTTCAGAGACATTGACTAAACAAAATTATATTAATGTTTTTTCTGAACCAACAGGTGAATGGATTTTACAAAACACCTCTTTTTTTGATCAATCTAGAGGTATTAACTATATTTCAATTGTTGATGAGAACATAGTATGGGGAACAGCTTATGATGGAAGTGGGTCTAATCAAAATGTCCAAGAATTCACTAAAACTAATAATAGTGGAGATACATGGGTTGATGGAACAATTGACATATCAAATGAAGGCCTAGGAATATCTATGATTCATGCTTATGATTATAATAAAGCTTGGCTTGTCGCCTACCCAAGAGCTGCAGGAGATATCGGTGGTATATTTCAAACTACTGATGGTGGTAGCACATGGAATAGACAAGATAGCGCTAGCTATGACACAAGTTCTTCATTTGCTAACGTAGTTTATTTTTGGGATGAAAATGTTGGTTTTGCCCAAGGTGATCCAATTAATGGAGAATTTGAGCTTTATGTAACCAGTGATGGTGGTAATAACTGGTCTCAAGTTCCTGGAAGTTCAATTCCAATACCTCTTTCGGGAGAATATGGTTATGTTAGGCAGATTGAAGTTGTAGGAGATAATGTTTGGTATTCCACTAATAAAGGTAGACTATATCACTCAGCAGACAGAGGAAATAACTGGTCAGTCTATACTACACCAATTTCTGATTTTGGGAGTGCTGAAGTTAATGGGGATATTTCTTTTAGTGATTCAAACAACGGCATTATAGTTGATAATTCTGGAAATGTATATAGATCAACAAATTCAGGTGTTTCCTGGACACAAATTACAACTTCAGGTACTATTTATACTAGTGGATTATGCTTTGTTGAGGGAACTGATATAGTTTATACAACTGGTTCTGGATCATCATTTAGTGATGATGGCGGGTATACTTGGAACCCCATTGATTCTACTCAACGTACACATGTAGATTTTCTTAATGAACAAATTGGATGGGCTGGCGGATTTAATCAAAGTTCGCTTTCTGGTGGAATATGGAAATGGAATGACAGTACATTAAGTGTTAATGTTGAAGAAATTGAATTTGATCTAAATTATTTTCCAAATCCAGTATCTGATAAACTAAGCATAAATTACACGAATGACATTAATATAAGTGTCTTCGATATAAATGGCAGGAAAATTTTGCAAACAAATAATAAAACAATCGATTTCTCTGATTTTGATTATGGAATTTATTTGCTAAAAATAAAAGATGTTATATCAAATAAATACAAAATCATTAAAATATTGAAAGAATAAAAAATGAAGCAACTAATCATCTTTGGATTAACATTATTAATTATGAGTAGTGATTATGAAACTCAAAAATATGAAGTTGTACTAAAGGATAACAACTTTGAAATTAGGTATTATCCGCCAGCTATTAAAGCTAAGGTTTTATCTGAAAATGGGTCCAACAACAACTTTATGAAGTTGTTTAAGTACATCAGTGGAAATAACAGTAATAATGAAAAAATTGCTATGACAACGCCAGTTTATTTAAGTAATCAAGATGACACAAATGCAATGGAGTTTGTAATGCCCGAAAAA
>Ga0315327_10001298_pt1 | contig 12974 bp, 11 predicted proteins | sample M110032315metaG_FD_203460 | JGI IMG/M metagenome (GOLD analysis project Ga0315327, IMG submission 203460) | Ammonia-oxidizing marine archaeal communities from Monterey Bay, California, United States - M1 100m 32315 | ecosystem: Environmental > Aquatic > Marine > Coastal | place: USA: California... | reverse complement strand
TCGAACTAGTTGGATTGAGCGGTTTTGAAAATCATTACCCGAAATCACTATCTGGGGGAATGAAGATGAGGGCATCTTTAGCCCGAACTTTAACCTTAAAGCCGCCTCTTTTCCTGTTTGATGAGCCATTCGGTGCTGTCGATGAAATCACACGTGAACATCTAAATGAAGAAACTCAACAACTTTTTCTTCAAGAAGGTTTCGCTGGCCTGTTTATTACTCATTCAATCACCGAAGCAGTATTTATGTCTACGAAAGTATTAGTCATGTCAGCGCGACCCGGTAATATCGTTGCCGAGTTTGACATACCATTTGATTACCCAAGAAAACCAAATCTACGATTTGATGCAGAATTTGCACGAATTTGTGGAGAAGTATCCAAAGAATTACGAGGAGGTCACTCATGAGCGACACGCCTACATCTGAAACAACTAAACCAGAAAAAAGTGATGGCAAAAGCAAAGCTAGAACCGCTGCTCTCAATATTATTCCCCCGTTTCTTTTCGGTTCACTCATTATCGGAGGTTGGTATTTCATCTCATATGTAATGTTGGCTGAGAATCGTAGATTCCTTTTAAGACCTCCGAACAAAGTTGTAACTGAGGGCTTCCTCGACTGGGGAGGGACAGGTGGAATGGCGGAAATGCTTCAATCGTTGTGGTCATCCACGAAGGTTGCAGGTATTGGATTATTCCTTGCGATCCTGATTGGTCTTTTCCTAGCGGTTCTAATGAGCCAAGCGATCACTGTCGAAAAAGCGTTATTCCCTTTCCTAGTCACCCTTCAAGCCATCCCTATCTTAGCTATTGTCCCTCTGATCTCTTTCTGGTGGGGCACTGGACAGACTTCCCGAGTTGTAGTCTGCATCATCATTTCTTTATTCCCGATTATTGTTAACACGCTATTCGGGTTGCAATCAGCGGAACGAGGAATGCATGACTTATTTACCCTTCATCATGCGAGTCGTTTGACAAGACTACGAAAGTTAATGTTTCCAGCTGCCCTTCCTGCAATGTTTGCTGGTCTTAGAATCTCAGCTGGGCTTTCAGTTATCGGTGCAATCGTAGGTGATTTCTTCTTCGGACGGGGCGAAGTCGGCTTAGGCCAACTTATTAAACGCTTCGCTAGCCGACTTCAGGGAGAAGAGCTGCTAACTTCTGTGATCCTGTCATCTGTTCTAGGAGTTGGAGTTTTTCTTCTCTTTACCTGGATCCAGAATAAAGCTATTGGGAAATGGTCAGATCGAGCTGGGTTAGTCTAGATAATTTCACCCCTCTCCTAAGCTAATTTTTTTAAGATCACAGATCCGTTATCTATTTAAACGAAGCCCGATTTCTGAAATAGTCTGGAGATCAAAGGGGGCTGAAACCATGCAAGCCCTGCGATGTACCCCTAGTTCCATCCAAGTATCGACATCTCCTCCATATGGGTGATTCAAATCAAAATTTTCATGAATGCTGATTTCGAAATCATTGTTTGGCGCGAGGATTGATGCTTCTTTAACTAATTTTTCTATGGATGGGCCGACACGAATATTAACGCCTTCTGCGTATTCAACAGCTATCTTGATCATTTCAAAACCATTAGCGCCAACCACTATCGGAAGCGGAAAGCCCGGTGGGATAATCGCTGTGAGATTTGAGAATGAAGTGAACTCCCCTTCAAAATCTTTTCCGCCATCCCAGATACACCGAAGTGCTTGGATAGTTTCAATTAACCTTCTTCTTCTTGTTATGTGTTTATGGAGTTGCCGATTAATCATGGTCTGCTCAGATGCAAACAAGGTGTTTGGCGGAGCTCCGCTTCCTAATCCAAGAGTAGCTCTCGCGTTTGAAATTCCTTGTAGCGATGAGAAAGCAGAAGCTAATAGTACTGGATGTCGATTCATCATATTCGCTACAAGAGTGCCAACTCTAACTCTTTCGGTTACGGCAGCTATTGAACCAAGAATGGTAAAGGGTTCATGGGACCAACTCTTCTCTGCAACAGCACCGCTGAAATGGTCTAACGTCCATATTCCGTTAAATCCACTATCTTCAGCGCATTTTGCTACATCAAGTAATTCGTTACTTGATGCACCGAAAGGACTTAGTACTAGGTCTGTAACGAGGGAATGAGAGCTGGTCATAACCCTCGAAAAATCGTCGTTCGCTGGTCTGAGGAAGCTACCAAGTTTCCATTTTTGAAGACTCTCCTACTCATCGGTGAATCTGCAATAGCAGTTCCTAAAGTAGGTGCGTCTACTGCAACGAAATCGGCGACATCACCTATTTCTAAAGCTGCCTTCTCTAACCCCATAGCTTCTCTTGCATTAACACTAACTAGGTCAAATGCTGTTTCTGGTGTTTGGTGACCCGCCATAACCATTAGTGCAGCAGTTTCGAATGGGTCGCTCCTTCCCATTGTGTTAAAGGGGTCGCGTACATTATCTGCCCCTGCAGCGAGAAGCACTCCTTGTTCTTGTAGAGTTCTTATTGCCGTAAGCCCTCTTGGCATTGCCGAAAGATGTTCTCTTCCTTGAAGGAAAAGATTGGTTTGTGGCAATGTGAAAACACTGATGTTTGCTTCTCGTAGGAGTTTGGAGATTTCAATCTGTACAGTTTCTGTTTGCATTCCCAGTGAAACACAATGGCTTGCCGAAAGTGGATGCGGAAAATCTTTCTCTAAGGATTGTTTTGCTAACTCTTTGAGCGTTAGAGTTTGCGCATCTAGCGTTTCATCTACGTGGAAATCAATTCCTAATCCAGCGTCTTCTGCGGTAGCAAGCATAAATTGGATCATTTCGTTGGGGTGAGGTTCTAAATGAGGGCAGCCTCCAAGAAAATCAACCCCGAATTCTATTGCTGACTCCAATGCTTGAACGTTGCCTTCACTACCTGGGCCAGTCAAAGGTGAGTTCATCAATGCAACAACTTGCACTTCAAGTAACCCTTTGAATTGCTCTTTAGCTTCAGCCAATGCCTTTAAAGAACTTACTCCTATGGATTCTGTAACATTCACATGTGTACGTACAGCAGTTACTCCATGGATTAAGAGTAACTCCATTGCTTTTGAGGCTCTTTGCACAGTATTTTCATGAGTGAAAGTACCTTTTTCAGCTGCTGCAATCCAAGCTTTGATCGCCCCCATAAGTTCACCAGATGGATTTGGGACCTGATCAGCAGTAAGAGCTTTATCTAGGTGGGCATGGGGCTCTGCCATAGCAGGAAGCAATAACCACCCATTGAGATCATAAGTTTGTGCAGCGTCGTTTCTATTTCCAGGGTTAGAAAAAGATGTTATCTTTCCATCTTGCACAAACAAGTCAACGATTCCTTTTCCCGGAATTAAAGCATTCCGTATAATCTTCTCCTGTAATCTCTCCACGGTCATACTCCTATTTTATGTTTGATATAGCGTAATACCTATCTGCTGTTGCAATAGCGCAACCCATCTTTCCCCCTGTATGGTCAAGACATGACAACTATTGGAGACCTACGTTCATTCATTGAAGCACTCCGCGAGAAAGGTGAGCTCGCTGAAATATCAAAAGAAGTGTCGATGGATCATGAACTTGCGGATGTAACTGCGTCTCTATCCCGCTCCAACGGAGGAGCTGCTCTCTTCTCCAATGTGAAAGAAACCACCTTCCCCATCTTCGCTGGAGGTGTCGCATCGCATGCAAGGACTGCGATATCTCTCGGTTGCGAAGCAGAGTCAATCATTGATGTAATGGGTGAAGCTCTTGAGATTAAGAATGGGATTCCGCCAAGACAAGTTAAGTCAGCTGATTGGCACGAAAACTGCATAACTGGTGATGACATAGATCTAGGCGTTCTTCCCATACCCAAACACAGTCGAGGAGATGGGGGGTCTTTCATAACTGGAGCTGTCTCGATTACGAAAGACCCAATTTCTGGACGAGGGAACCTTTCCTACAACCGAATGCTCGTTCTTGAGAAAAATATTCTTGGGTTTAATGTGAATGAATGGCGTGATGTTGGAACATTTATGAAATCGCGACCTGACCCGGACGCTCCTTTCCCTGTTGCATTAGCAATTGGTCTTGATCCTGCAATCATGATTGCTGCAGGTGTTAGAACTCCTGTTGATGAACTCTTAATTGCAGGGGCGATTCGGGGCGAAGGTGTTGAAGTTTGCAAAGGAAAAACAGTCGATATAGATATCCCAGCCCGAGCAGAAATAGTTATTGAAGGGCACATACGGCCAGCAGAACGTTCACCTGAAGGTCCTTTAGCTGAATTCCATGGGTATCACGGAGAAATGTGGGATTCCCCAACCATGGAAGTGTCGGCAATCTCATTTCGTAATAACCCGATTTATCAAACAATTATTCCAGGGTGGTATGAACATATCTACATTGGGAATATTCTGCCTCGTGAACCTTTGTTGCGTAAACAAATTAGGCACATTGACCCATCGGCTGATGTTATTATCCCCCCTTATGGAAATGGTTTCATGGCCGTAATCCAAATTGATCGAGATAATCCGGGTACACCCAAGAATCTTGCTATCGCAGCTATGACTGCACATATCAATATTCGAAATGTGGTAGTAGTGGATCGTGATGTAGACATGCATGAGTCATCAGAGGTTCTATGGGCTATCACTAACCGAGTTCAGTGGGATAGAGATGTATTTAAAATCTCAGAAGCCCAAGGACATGAAATGGACCCTACAGCTGACCGCAGGGGTATCAGCACAAAAGTTGGAATAGATGCAACGTACAAACGCGAGCGCAGAGAATACGGAGAGCGAGTTGCTTACCCATCCGTTAATCTCATCGACTATCTAGATTGATTCTAATGGATTCTCAACATGTCGTTGTTGCTATAACTGGTGCCAGTGGGTCAATTTATGGCATCAAAACTCTTGAAATCCTTAGAGGCATGCAAGACGTTGAAACGCATTTAGTTATCACTGCTTCTGCCAAAAGCACAATCAATATTGAAACTGACTACAGTTCTTTAGAAATTGAAAACTTAGCGGACCATGTGCATGGGTCGCGAGACATAGGGGCTTCAATAGCAAGTGGTTCTTTTCAAACGTGTGGAATGATAGTTGCGCCTTGTTCAATAAAATCACTCTCCGCGATTGCTAATTCTTTTGGTGCCGATCTGGTTTCACGGGCAGCAGATGTGACATTAAAGGAACGAAGGCCTTTAGTTTTGATGGTGCGCGAAACTCCATTCCATTTAGGACATTTACGGCTAATGGTTAAAGCTACTGAAATGGGTGCTGTTGTCTATCCTCCTATCCCAGCGTTCTATAACAAACCAGATTCTATTGGTGACCTCATAGACCACTCTGTTGGCAGAGCACTCGAACATTTAGGTTTTGAAATCCCTACCCTGAAACGCTGGGATGGCCGAAATTAACTTTAAGGATCCAGTTTCCTTCAAAAAAAACTTGAAACTTGATCTATGAGACTCTCTGCGGTACTTGGTTCATAGATGGGAAGTTGAAATTCGTCAATTGTATGAATTTGCAAAAGTTCTAGCAGCTCTTCTTTACATGATTGTGAGTCACCAACAATCACGAACTTATCTACCCATTCTTCTTTGACATACTCTCCAGCGAGGCTAGTTCCACCTTCTGATAAGGCTTGTTTTATCTGCTGAACGTCGCTGACAGTCATCCCTAACTCTTCTTTTATTTCCATAGGTGAATCCACTAGTCGAAATGAGAGTTGGCCTCGTGCCTCTCTAAGTTCTTTTTCATTAGTTGCAAGCATTGTTGAATAAGTTACGTTGAAGTTCCTCTCTTCAGAGGCTCGTCCGTTTCTTAAGATTGACATAACTCTTGGAAGATGATCCTTATAGATATAACTAAGGTAAAAACCATCTGCAATATCAGCTCCTAATTGAAGCATCTTGGGCCCTCGGCCAGCGAGAATAATTTCTATATTTTTTCTTCCATATGGAAGATGGGCGTTCGCTAATGAAAAATTAGTTCCCTCATACGTGGTCCTGTTCCCTTGGAATAAGGAGCGAAGGCTTTCAACCATTTCCCGAACCGTCGTTAAGGGATTTGTCCGGCTGATAACTAAAGGGTCCAAAGTAAGACCTCCTCCCGCTCCGATACCGATAAACGCTCGTCCATCACTTAACTCATCTAGAGTAGCGATCGCTGATGCTGTAGCTGCCGGGTGCCGCACATACGCATTCGTTATCCCCGGCCCCAAAGAAATTTTCTTTGTTTTCGCAGCGATAGCCGCGAGTGTTACATATACATCTCGGGTAGTAAGCCCTTCGTCATATACCCAGCATCTTTTGCAACCCTTTTTTTCAGCATAATTCGCGAGGTCAGCGATCTCGTTTGCAGGAATGTTTGGCATCATGTTGACGCTGAACGCGGGCATTCTTATCTGCCCTCAACAAAATCTAAAACTGTCGTTGCAGCGTTTCTTCCTGAAGCACCAAAGATCCCTGCTCCTGGGAATGTGCCGGCCCCAGTTACAAACAACCCACTTACGGGCGTTTTATAGCGGCTTAGTTCACGCTGTCTTCCAAATAACGTTGCTAAGGGAGAACTAGCATACGCTGGGCTATGGCCTTTATGCATATGAAAGTCTCTTTCATAGACATCTGGAGTCATTGCCCGCCATTCAGTTATAGTCTCCAAGATATCCCCAGTCATTAAATCTCCCCATGCGCTTAGCCATCTTCCCGGCTCTGATGAATGAACCCACCCTCCATCTAATGAGTATGGGGTGAAGAGCACTTCTAAACTAAATGTGTGCAATCCATTGTCGGCTCTCATCTTTGGGTCAAGAAGAGAAGGGATGCTTGCAAGCATCGTAGGTGTATCTGACACCTTTCCCTTTCTGCGCATTTCATGGGCTTGCTTTAATTTCTCCATTGTCGGCGAAATAATAGTCGTTGCTTGTTCAAGGTCTATATCTCCGAAAATATTTTGCAACGCTGGCATGTACTTGTATTCAGGTTTTTCTTGAATAACCCCATCAAGTTTCGATTCGTAACCTTCAGGTACAGGAAATTTTTTCCAATTTTTGACAAGTCGATTTGCTGTTTTCGGGACTTCATCTAACCATTCAACAAATACACGATGTGGGTCACATGCTGCTACCACTATTGGTGCGGTAAGGGTATTCCCATTATCTAGCCGAACACCAACTACCTTCCTCTTCTCTACTAATAGGCCTTTTACAGCAGAATTTGTTCTAACCTCACCATTGCTCGCTTGGAAACTTCGAAGGATCGAATTAGGCAATGACCCGCTGCCGCCTCGTGGACGGCCACTCGCTACTACGTGCCGCGTTGCATATACAACTGCCCCTAGACCAGTTCCAGGTGCATCGGGTGGGGCACCCCATACCGTCGGTCCTGTACTGATAGCAGGCATAATAAGGCGCCAATCGGAGAAATAGTTTTCTAAAATATCAAGTGCACTTGCTCGACTCCAACGAAGTAGCCTATTTGCGACTGAAATTTTCGCATTCATAGCTTTGGAGAGAAATTTGCTGGCTGAAACACCGCTCTTTGCTATTTCAATAGCTAGTTCCGCAATAGGAAGAGCATCTTTAAGGTAGTTTTTATAATTCTCTACCTGGTCAGGATGTGTCTGGGCTAAACCTTCAAGGGTTCTTTCAACACTATGGAAAGAAACCCAAGGGTGTTGGCTGTCATGGAAACTATTTACATAAGTCGCTTCTGGTTCTAAATAATCTAATCCATTCTCAAATAGTTCAAGTTCTTCAAGTAAAGGCATTGCCCTAATCAAACTATGGTCACAGGCGCAGATATTAAATCTCGCCCCAAGGTCTGACACTGTTGATGCGCAACCTCCCACTGTTTCTCTTGCTTCTAAGAGAATTGTTTTCATACCGGAGCGGGCCAAATATGCGGCACAGATCAATCCGTTGTGACCTCCCCCTACAACAATTACTTCAGCGTCGAACATATTCACCACTTTTACCTAGATCTATATGACCTTACTCCAATGTCCAATTGAGCTTCAATTAAAAAATTCTTAGTAATTGCGGAAGAACCTCTACCAACAGCGGGTTCTGATGTACGTTCATCTCATGCCCAGTTTTACCGAACCTTCCCTGACTAGGCCAGGTGATGAAGTTTGTGAGGAATTCGGAATTTATCCGCCTAGTTCAGAGAAACTACCCAAGCTCTGGGAGCCAGAGGAGTTCCAAAGTTCTCCTTCTGTTATCGGCAATCTTGTTCCTATAAATCACCCGCGTATTCTTATTCTCGAGAACTATCTAAATGCTGGGTGGGAGAACTCGCAGTCAGGGGCCTGGCTGAGAGCCGAAGTTCAAGATCGTTTAATCAAGGTGGTGGAATCTTTGCCCGAACCTTGGGGTTTGTGCATCTTTGATGCTTGGAGGCCCCTGTCATTACAGGCGGAACTTTATGATGCAGCGTATGCAAATCCGATTTTGCCAGAGGGATTTGTTTCACCCGCTAATGCAGAGCCGCAATCCCCTCCCCCACATCTAACTGGGGGAACTGTTGATTGTAGCTTTACGTTAAGTGGGATTCCTTTGGGCTTAGGATCAGGGTTTGATGATTTTACTGCAACAGCTGCAGCGAATGCTTTAGAAAACAACATTGGAATAAATAGAGATCTTCGTAGGTGGCTCTATTGGGCCATGCGGTCAGAGGGCTTTATTGTTCTTGATTGCGAGTGGTGGCATTTTGAATATGGGACTAGGCGGTGGGCAGCACTTCTGGGTGAAAAACCATTGTTTGGCCCAGCAGGTCTTCCGTAGCTGCAATTTTCTTCTAATGACGACAAATATTTAGATTTCTCACCTACTATCCATCTGTGCAGTTGAAGCTCCAGAGTCCTCGCCAGAGATCCTTGCCATCTTGCAAATGGCTGTGGTTGCTAGTTCTAATGCCGTTAGCCATATTAAGTACTTCTTGCTCGAGCTCTTCTCAGCCGATGTTAATCTCCGAGGATTCTATTCCTTCTTCTCCTGATTCTGGTGATTCTGGTGATTCTGGTGATTCTGGTGATTCTGGTGATTCTGGCTCCGTAGAGCTAGGAAATCCAACAGTAATCCCTATACCGGAACCAACGCCCTCTCCAACACCTATTCCTACTCCTACTCCTACGAACTTTGTCAAAGGTGAAATGGAAGGCATCACGCGATCGCCTTTCAATGGGACTGCTGTCTCAGAGGAGAGTTTATCGAGGCGTGTGATAGGCCTAAAGATTGACAATCATCTCGATGCAAGGCCTCAATCAGGAATAGACCTTGCGGACATGATCGTAGAGATTTGGGTTGAAGGGATAACAAGGTACTTAGCTATTTTCCAAGCATCTGATTCGGATTTTGTGGGTCCGATTCGCTCAATGCGACCCACTGATTTCTCTATTCAGAACTCTTGGTATTCTACTTTTATTGTTTCTGGAGGCCAGGATTGGATTCAAGAGATTGGAGACAATTCAACTGTTCGATGGTTTGATGAACCTCCCGGTTCCTTCCGTATCGGTGCCCGATCTCGACCTAATAATCTCTATGGTGACACTGAGCTACTAAGGACGTTAGACACTCGAGGAGATTACAGTAGCCCCTTAGATCCACTTTGGGATTTTGGAGATATGGCTCTAGACGCCCCGACAGCGGAAGAGATCAAATTATCGTACTGGTTTGATTACACAACATCTTGGTATTGGAATGAGGAACGTTCCGTCTACGAAAAAAGCACTATCGGTCAACCGCATTATTACTTAGACTCTGAAAATTATGCGCATAGAATTTCAGCCGAGACATTAATTATGCTTGAAACGCTTTTCTTCCTTACTTGCTATGGTTGCGAATCGGGATCCACCGTTCCGGTAGCTGAAACAGTCGGGAGTGGAACTGCTTGGTTATTCCATGGAGGGAAAATGCAAAAAGGCACATGGTCAAGGAACAGCGATAGAGAATGGTTTCAGTTAACCGCTGAAGATGGTTCACCCATGCTCGTCCCACCTGGGAAACTTTGGATGACGCTGGCCAGAACAAATAACGTCGTAGCCCAGTAAGTAACTCTCTCTACTCTTTGCGACTTTTCCCAGTAATCAGAACTGCGACTTTATGATTACTATTGATGATTTCTTTTTCCATAAGTGTCATCACCCCTGCCACTGATGCTGACCCCGTAGGTTCTGCGACGACTCCCAACGCTGGTACGAGTTCACTTGCATGAATTATATGTTTTTCAGGGCTAACTAGACTTCCACCATTTGTTAAAAGTAAGGCTCGAATCACACCCAACCAGTCGTAAGTTATATCATCGAGAATGCCGGTAGCGAGACTTGAGGGGTTTTCCCAGGGTTTCATAAGCCGTGCTTCATTTGCCTTTGCAAACGAAACTATTTCATTTACAGAATGCAACTCAGGGAGGCCCTCCCACGCCCTGTGAAGTGGGGCGCATCCTTCGGCTTGCACAGCCCATATTCTAGGAATCGTTTGCAACACGTCAAAATCTCTAGCTTCAATTAAACCTATTGCGCAGCTAGTAAGAAGCGCGCCCCCTCCGACTTGAATTACTAGGTCATCAACAGGATTATCTCTAATGGCAAGTGCAAGTTCCCAACCTATTGTTCTACCCCCGTCTAAAGTCAGTGGATTTTCTATTGCTTGCACGCCAAATGGAAGACCTCCATTCGCTACTGCCTCTTGAAAACGCAGCATGCAAGGATCACCTATCTCTCCTTCTCTACGCTCACAAACATGAACGTCTGCATTGAGTTCTCTCAACTCATCAACGACTACAGGGTTCGCCCATGTAGGAATAAAAACATCAATTGGGCGCCCTACCGCTTTTGCTACGGTCGCCGCCCCTAATGCAGCATTCCCGCAGGAAGAAATCGCTAATCTTCTTTCTTCATTTACTGCATCTACTGCAAGGTGCAGCAACAACCCCATTAAGTGCCTGGCTTTATGCGAACCGCCTACGTTCCCTGTTTCATCCTTCCACAAAATTGATGCGGGCAATTTCGGAGATACGTTTTCCCAAATTCCAGTTGGAGTGACATGAAACATGGTCCCAGAAGTTTTTTCGATTTGTTGATTAATCTCTTCAACTAAAGCAACATACTCATCATCATTCCATCCTGCCTGCATGGCGCGATGCCATGATAAAAGCATTCTCCGCCATTTAATAAACGGATTTTCTTCTGAATCGTTCGCTTCAGGCCATGCTGATCCAACTGGAGTTTCCAACCAAGAATTATTATCCTCGCCGGATTCGGACACGCTAAACCGTTACGCCCGTTTGCGCATTAAATTCTGCAATCATTTCATCCCATTTAGGTGTCATTTGATGTAATCCATTCCAAAATTCTTGCGATCGTCGGGCATCAAAATCCTCAATGCTCACACCTTGCTGCTCGACCCACGTATAGTACCCAAGATTAAATATTCGGTTCCTACCCATCTCATCTAGTTCTTGAATGTGCTGGGTGTCAGCTGAAAGAAGGTGCTCCTCAAATATTTCCGCAGCATTTGAAGAAGTAAACCCGCCTCCATATTTAGTTTGAAGTAAATGTTCTTTTTCGCTCTCGTAGAGTTCAGATCCATCAGTAGCAACTGTAATAATCACATCGTCAGAACTTAAATCTAGTTGTTTAGCCGCCTTTATTGCCGCGAGTGTGTTGCAGATGGAAGAGAACCCAAAGTGGCGAAGATTTTCTACAATTTCTAAGGGGACACCATGCTCTTTTTGGAGATAATCTTTCCCTGCTGGTGTAGTAAAGACCAGGTTAAGCCCGTCGGTCGCTGAATCTGATATACCTGCAACTAGATCTGTATTCATGACATTATGAATAAGCGGAATGTGTTTGTCCCCAATACCTTGTATGTTATGTTCCCCGTAACCGTTGTAAAGCATTGTGGGGCACTCAAGCGCTTCTACTGCAATAGTCTTTGACCCAAAATCATCTTTTAGACGGTCCCCAGCTGCAAGTGTTCCAGCGGAACCTGATGCAAATGCACAAGCAGCTAATCGAAGATTCGGCTCGGCCAATTGAAGTGTCTCAAAGATGTGCCCTAATGCTCGTCCGGTAACCGTGTAATGCCCTATATGGTTTGCGAATTCTGAAAATTGATTAAATATAAAGTTCGTGTCGTCTTTTTCCAATTCGTTACAGGCATCATATATCTCTTTCACGTTGCTTTCTGAACCTGGGGTTCTCACAATATCTGATGAGTCCATAACCCACTTGTCAAGCCAATCAAACCGTTCTTGACTCATGTTTTCCGGAAGTACTGCCACCCCTCGGCTCCGCATCAAAGTTGAGATCGCTATTCCACCTCGAGCATAATTCCCAGTAGATGGCCATATCGCTCTGTGTCGAGTTGGGTCGAATTGGCCGCTGATGATTCGAGGAACAAAACAGGAATAAGCTGCTAACACTTTGTGCGCAGTGATCATAGGGAAACGATTCCCAAAAGCTAACACTATCTTGGCTTCAACTCCTGTTAATTCGGAAGGCAAAACTATATGTTCTGGAACTCGCACCCTCTCTAAGGAGTTGTAGGCGTTATACCAATGCACTCGAAAAAGGTTCAGTGGGTGAGCATCATTTGGGTTTACACCCAGCAGCGCTTCCTGTATTTCCTCAGGGATAGTAGTAGGGTCAGCGAGTTGGCCAAAAGTGGGGAGAAGTATTTGTTCTTCACGGAATCTATTTATAGATCTTGCGTAACTTTCTTCATCAACAACAGTTTGAAGCAAACCATATCGTTCGGGATCAACATCTTGTACCATGCCTTTACGCTACCGTCTTCGGCTTTATTTTGTAGTTACACCTTAGAGATTTCAGAGCCCCACAAAGCGTAGATTCCTCAAAAGAGGTACTGTGTTTTCGTGGCTGAAAGATCTATAGACTTACTTGATGGCGATTTTTATATTTCTGACCCGTATCAGGCGTACACATGGATGAGAGAAGAGGCCCCAGCGTATTGGGATTCAACTAACGAGATTTGGGGCATCTCTAGATAT
>Ga0315327_10001296_pt1 | contig 12989 bp, 11 predicted proteins | sample M110032315metaG_FD_203460 | JGI IMG/M metagenome (GOLD analysis project Ga0315327, IMG submission 203460) | Ammonia-oxidizing marine archaeal communities from Monterey Bay, California, United States - M1 100m 32315 | ecosystem: Environmental > Aquatic > Marine > Coastal | place: USA: California... | reverse complement strand
TATCGTGTTTTTGAATGCAGGGACGTTGAACTCGTTGTTAATTCTCATGAATTCAACCTCCGATCGCTTCCCGAATGGTTTAGGAAACGATCACGATGTATTAGGTCGCTACATAATGGACCATAACTACCGAGCAAAGGTCTCGGGCACTTTTACAGGCCTTCAGGACAAATATCATTTTGGAGGGCGCCCTGCAGGAGCTTATGTCCCGCGTTTTAGAAATGTGGGGTCAGATAAACAGTCCTTCTTGAGAGGGTACTGCTACGGATTCAGAGGACTAAGAAGTTCGAGTAATGTAAATAAGGATACGCCTCCTATTGGAGCGGGCCTAAAGCTTGCGATGAGCGAACCGGGCGTGTGGAACGTAGGGCTAAACGGAATGGGTGAGCACCTTCCCTACTACGATAACCGGATGACGCTTTCCAAACGCGAAGTCGATCCCTGGGGGATTCCGCAAGTGAAGGTCGATTGTACTTACCGGGAAAATGAAGAGGAAATGATAAAGGATATCCATGCATCGGGAATAGAGATGCTAGAAGCCGTGGGTTGTGAGAATATTAAGACGAGAAACACGCAACAGCCTCCAGGGCAGGCGATTCACGAAATGGGTGGAGCCCCAATGGGACGAGATGCGAAGACCTCGATGTTGAATTTTAGAAATCAACTTCACAGCGTTTCCAATGTATTCGTGAGCGACGGCGCCTGCATGAATTCATCAGCCTGCCAGAACCCTTCTTTAACCTACATGGCTTTAACGGCTCGGGCCGCGAATTTGGCGGTAGGCGAACTGAAGAAGGGCAATCTATAAACTGCAAAAGAGAGCGATGAACCGAAGAGACGCATTGAAATTTATAGCCACCGCTTGCGGTGGGGTCATTTACGGAGCGGACGCCTTCTCTCAAGGGAAGTCGAACGACAATTCAGCGAAAAAGGCATTTGTTCTCTCGAGGGACGATTATGATTTGTTGGATGAAATTGCCGAAACGATTATACCTACGAATCCAGATTCTCCAGGGGCGAAAGCAGCGAAGATCGGAGCGTTTATGGGCGAAATCGTTGGATCCTATTACAGTCCAAACCAACAAAAGGTGTTCTCTCAAGGCTTAGTGAGCTTCAGGGAACGCTGCCAAAAGGAAACGGGCCGCTCGTTCTTGGATTTAAGCGATGAAGAGAGCCATGCGTTCTTGCTCGCTGTGGCACGCGCTCCGAAGGGCAAGTATTACAGCATGTACAGGCAGCTGACCTTATGGGGTTATTTCTCCTCGGAGATCGGTACCACTAAGGCGCGAAGGTACGCTCCGATTCCGGGCCGCTTTGAGGGCTGCATCAATTACAAAAAGGGAGAGAAATCATGGTCGTGACACTTCGCGTATTTTCCCTCAAAAGATCACTCCTTGAGCTGCTTTTGCTGTTCTCAAAATTCCAAAGACAATAGACTTTTAGGTATTAAAAACATACAACCACCCAATTCACTGAGCTCAAAGACATGACGATTAACAAATATCTATTTTCTCTCGTATTTCTAATCCTATCCATAACGGCGAAAGCGGTCGAAACGCCCAACGTCATACTGATCTTTACAGACGATCAGGGTTACAATGATCTGGGTTGCTATGGCTCAAAAACCATAAAAACGCCGCACTTGGATAAGATGGCCCAAGAGGGCATCCGTTTCACGGACTTTTATGTGGGCGCCAGTTTCTGTTCTCCCTCGAGGGCGGCTTTGTTAACCGGTTGCTATCCTGGCAGAATTGGGTTTGGGCCAGGAGTCCTGCGTCCTGACGCCGACTATGGTCTGGCCAAGAATGAATTCACCATGGCGGAAATGTTTAAGTCCAAAGGCTATGCGACAAAATGCATCGGCAAATGGCACATCGGTTTCAAGAAGCCCTTTCTCCCTATGGCCCAAGGCTTCGATGAGTATTTTGGAATCCGTCACAACATGGACCCGAAGGAGGTAGACGATTTCGACGGACTCATGCCATTGTACAGAAATAAAAAGATCATCAAGGAATTGGATACGCCCGCAGAACTAACCGAGCTGTACACGAAAGAAGCCATCGATTTCATTTCCAAGAACAAGGAGAAACCCTTCTTCTTATACCTTCCCCACACCATGGCCCATAAGCCACTCGCCGTGACCAAACGGTTTGAAGGAAAAAGCGAAGGAGGACTCTATGGCGATGTGGTAGAATGCCTGGACTGGAGTACTGGCGAAATCATCAAAGCTCTAAAGGAGCTCAACTTGAATAAAAACACCCTTGTAATATATACCACAGACAATGGTGGGTATAATAAAAACAATGCTCCGTTGAGAGCGGGGAAAGGAAGCAGTTGGGAAGGCGGCATGCGAGTACCCGCTATCATGTGGGGTCCGGGCTTAATACCTTCAGGCAAAGTGGTTAATGACATTGCCAGCACCGTCGACCTGATGCCTACCTTTGCCAGCTGGCTTGATGTCCCCTTGCCTAATGCGATTGATGGACAGGACATCTCAGATCTACTAAACGGAAAAGCAAATGCCGGCCGGGAATATTTTCACTACTTCGAAGGAATCATAGGCACCGCCATACGGGACGAACGATGGAAACTGCACAAAAACATCCACGGTGATTTTCTATTATACGACCTTGAGAATGACATCGGGGAAGAAGAAGACGTCCTACTGAAAAACAAAGACGTAGCGAATCGGCTAAGTAAAAAGCTGTTAGATTACGAAGCAGAACTAGGCAAAAATCGCCGAGTGGCTGGAAGACTTTAAGATATTCTGTGCGACGAACAGCAGGGGTCAGCGATTGAATTCGACCAAAGGTACCAATAAAGCCTTGTGACCCATCCCAACCCACGGGATTTCTAACTTGATAGGGCGACGCAACGGAGTGAAGATGGCGAAGCAAACCAACCTTTAGCCTCCCCTCCGAATCAAATCGGAACAATCGATCAATCGCGGCGCGATTTCACTTTCCGGCAATCAACGCCGCCTCGCAATTGCGCAGGAGTCCCTCATTAAGGACATCCTCGCCTAACTCTCATGAAACACATCCTCTTCTCCCTCCTCGCGGTCATACCCCTCGCCACGTTGGCCCAACCGGCATATACCAACGAAACTCGTCCCAACATCCTCTTTATCGCCGTCGACGATATGAACGACTGGGTCGGCTGTCTCAATGGCCACCCCGACGCCGTCACGCCAAACATCGATCGCCTCGCCGCCCGCGGTACCCTTTTCACCAATGGGCACACCGCTGCCCCTGTCTGTAATCCCTCACGCGCCGCCTTCCTCTCCGGTCGCGGCCCGTGGACGACGGGCGTGTATCACAACGGCGACAATTGGGATCAATCGCCCGCATTGCGCGAATCCACGCTCCTACCCCGCCACTTCCGCGAACAAGGCTATCGCGTCATGATGGGAGGCAAGCTCTACCACGGGGCTCCAAAGATGACGAAGGACATCGCCCACGAGGACGCCGGACGCATGGGTGCCCAATCCTTCACGGTCATCGCCGATGATTTTCCCGACCCCTTCAAGGACCTGCGCGGCGTACACAACTTCGCCGTCCATTGGGGCGGCCTCGAAGACGAAAAAGCAACCCAACTCTCCGATCCCAAAATCGCCGCCTGGGCTTCCAAACGCCTCGCCCAACCCTACAACGATCCCTTCTTCCTCATGGTCGGCTTCCACCGCCCGCACACGCCCCTCACTTCTCCCAAAGAATTCTGGGACCAGTTCGACCGCGAAAAACTCACCCTGCCTCCGCTCAACCCGAACGACCTTGACGACATGCCCTGGATGGGGAAACAGGTCGCCATCGCCGGCTTCCAAGGGATGGAAGGGGGTCACTACAAACAGATCACCGAACGCGGCCATCACCGCGATGTCCTCAAGGGCTACCTCGCCGCCTGCGCCTTCGTCGACGCCCAGATCGGCAAAGTTCTCGACGCCCTCGACGCCAGCCCCCACCGCGACAACACCATCGTCGTCCTCTTCTCCGACCACGGCTGGGGCGTCGGCGAACGCTATCACTTCAAAAAATGGGGCCTCTGGGACGATACCACACGCGTCCCCTTCATCATCCACGTCCCCGAAGTGACCGCACCCGGTAGTCGAACCGACGGCGGCGTCACCCTCCTCGACCTCTACCCAACCCTCGTAGACCTCAGTGGCATCGACTCTCCCGCTCACCCCCTCGACGGCCGCAGCCTCCGCTCCCTCCTCGAAAATCCCGACGCCCGATGGGCCCGCCCCGCTCTCACCACCTACGGCCCCAACAACCACGCCCTGCGCACTTCCCGCTGGCGTTACATCCGCTGGGCCGACGGATCCGAAGAACTCTACGACCACAAAAACGATCCAAACGAATGGCACAATGTGGCCAACGATGCTTCGAACGATGCGATCAAAACCCGCCTTGCCAAATACTTCCCAAAGAACAACCGTCCCGCGATCGCCTCCGACCACGCGTCGCCCATCACGCTCACTCCTGAAGATGGACCGCTCAAGTTCAGCGCCGTCCAACCCAGCTTCGTCGGTCAGCCCATCACGATCCGAGCCACCATCGGCCCGAACCTTTCAGACGGTGTCCTACTCCAACACGGCGGCCAGTACTGCGGCTACGCCCTCTACGTCCAGAACGGCAAACCCACCTTCGCCATCATGGACGTCCCCCGCCCCCTCAACTGGAACACGCTCGTTCCAAAACGTGCGATTCTCACCAGCGAGCACACACTCACGCCCGGCAAGAAATACCATCTCGAAGCTCGTATCCAGAAAAACGGTACAACTACCCTCACCGTCGATGGCTCCGAAGTCGCCCGTGGCCAGGCCCAAACGCTCTCCATCCACCCGGCCGGCGTTATGCAACTCGGTGCCATTCCCGACAAACACATCCCTGTAGGCAACTACGAACCGCCATTCCCCTTCGATGGCGACATTGACTCCGTGACGGTCAAATTCGGAAAAGGATCCCAGTAAGCTCACTCCCGTCCTGAAAGTTTCCGCACAACCCCTTTTTCAGCTTCTGAATTATTGTTAATAATTTTTGGATACACAATAGATAATCACACAATACGCTTTACCTCTAGAATCAAAATAGCTTTATAGAAAAGCGTTTGAATCTGGATTAACCCTCGTATATAAGCCACGCTCACCAATTAGAATCGCTCCTGTAGCTTGGGCATCTGCCCCGAAACGAATTGTACAAAGAAGAAAATATGACAAACTCGACATCAGTCCATTTTAATCTCGCTCTGGCCCTTGCAGTTCTCGCCTCAGCATTGGCTAACGCTCAGCTGCTGGGAACAGGTATTCCCGTTGCAAATCCGGACCGAGTGAAGGCGAAAACAGATCAAACGCCACGTTTGCTGTCAGCCTTCTTCGGATTGGATAACGGCATACGGGGTAATCGCATCTGCCCTGATGGAGCCGGTCAGGACGGCATGCCAGTCGTATTGTCTCACATAATTGACCCGAGAACGTTACAACCGGAGGACTTTCGTGTTTTCGCACGCTCAGGGGCTGAGAGCACACCCCTCTGCGTATCGCTCTTGCCAGCCAATGATCCGGGCGAACACAGAACAGTCCTCCTTATCGGTGAATTTGGTGATGCCGACAAAGATCCGCCGATGATTGTGCGCGTCGTCGGTGATATACTTTCGGACGCAAAGACGGGCACTACGCTGAATTTTAGCGGAGTGGAAACACATGTCATTCCACTCGAATCTGGACCAACTCTGGTTCTGGCAGAGGTCGTCTCCATAGACGAATGGTCCATTCCCGGTCGGGGCTCCCCTTGCCCTAAAGACTCGCTACAAGTGATTCGGGTAACCTGGGCCGGCGGCGTGCGGTTGCCAGGCGGTGGCGAACTAGGCGATGACGAACGCCCGCTTTATCGTGTAACTGTGGAACGTCCGAATGGCTCGCATGAAGAGATCGCGCCAGCTGCGCTCGCTGAGCTCGGCGACCGTGACAATAACCATTTTCTGTGCCTCGACACAACCGATCCCATTGTCTCGGTTTCTTTCCCCGCCGGTCATTTAGTCGATCCTAACCAGGACTTGAATCCCTACACGCGAATTGCAGTTACCAACTCTCCCAATGCCGAATAGCCCCATGAGCCCCAATGGGAACCATTGCATCGAACCAACAGAAGAAGAGGAGAAAGACTCTGTCAGCGGAATGTCCTGTTATCATTCCCCGTGGAATGAACGAATTCTTATTCGGGTGCAGCAATCCCCTCTTGGCATTCCGGCTTTATCGCTAGATTCTTAGTTATTGTAAAAGGTTTATGGATACTAATTCGTGTCCCAGGTTGATCACATTCCATAATACATGACCTCTGCGACCCTCGAGACTTATCTGATCCTTTGAGGACCCTCTGAAATTAAATCTGGTAATATCTCTCCGCATTTTCGTGAAACAGCATGGCTCTTTCCTCCGCTGATAAATCTGAGGTAATCGTGTCGTAGGCGTTCCAAACCGTTTGGTAATCACTAAAGAGAACATCTACCGGGAAGTTGCTGCCGAACATACAGCGATCGACTCCAAATGCTTCAATTATATCCGTTACGAACGGGCGGATACTATCGACGGTCCATTGCCTGTCACACATGCCCAGTCCGGAAATTTTGGCGACCACATTTTCGCATAAAGCGAGGCGCTGCATGGCAGATCGCCAGGCATTGATGCTCTCCGAATCACGATCCGCAGGCATGCCCGCATGATTTAATATGAACAAGATGTTGGGGTATCGCTGAATCAACTGAATGGCTTCGGGCACCTGATGATAGTACAGTTGCAGGTCAAAACTGAGCTGATACTTTTCCAGCAGGCCGAATCGCTTGCACCAGGACTCGTCCAGCATATAGTCTCTGTCGGACATGTGCCACTGCTCATTGGGATGCCGGTTGAGATTCTGACGCATGCCACGGACATTTTTGTATTCACAGTGCTGAGACAGCGTTTCTTCTACGTCGGGCGAAGAAAAGTCGGCAAACGCAACGATCGCATGCGGGTACCCTTTTGAACTAGGGTCATCCGCCAGGCTTTGCAGCCATTTGGATTCTTCCACCGGATCGGCGAGGTCGCGATAGCACTGGACGTGCACTGACTTTTCAAGTTCCCAGGCGCCCGCGTCTGCGACTAGGTCTTTCGCAAAATAATCCCGCGGAAGATTAGTCGGTTTCCCCCACAACAAATTCAAGCTCTCGTCTCCAAGCCAGGTATACTGGCAAACCGTTGCCTTCCAAAAGTGATGGTGGGCATCGATGATTCTCATTGCGCTGAAAATCCACCATCCACCGGAATAAGGGCGCCGGTCATAAAGGACGCTTCCGGCGAGGTGAGAAAGTAGACTACATTGGAAATTTCTTCAGCAGTCGCAATGCGCCCTAAAGGAATTGATTCGGTCTCGGCCTTCCACGCGGCCTCGGTATCTCCACTGTATTTCTCAATTCCAAGGTCTTCGAATATCTTATCCGTCAGCGGCGTTTTTACCGTAGCCGGACAGATCGCGTTTACGCGAATGTTCAATGGACTAAGCTCTACTGAAAGCGACTTTGCCAGCTGGGCGACACCCCCCTTAGAAGCTCCGTAAGAAAGGGATCCCGGTTTTCCCGCGAACACTTGATCGGATGCCATTAGAACGATGCTGCCTTCGCCCGCGTCACGCATATAGGGCGCTGCTGCTGCTACTGCGTAAAGGGTTCCCTTCAGGTTAATATCAATCACCGCATCGATGTCCTCAGTCTTCAGTTCAAACAGGCTCGATAAACGTTGAATGCCCGCATTCGCAAACAACACGGACGGCGGACCGAATTTTTTAACTGCGCTTGCTACTGAGGCTTCGACGGTCTTTCGATTTCGAACATCCGTCTCGAAGAAAGTGACCGATCCTAGATGGTCTTCTTCGCAATGCTTCAGGCTCGCTTCTCTATCAATATCAATTAGCGCCACATCGAATCCTTCACTTGCATATTTTCTTACCGTAGCCGATCCGATTCCTGTAGCGCCTCCTGTGATGATAGCCAATGACATCGTCTTGTTGGTATTACTGAGGTGACTCGTAGTAAACAGAAAAGGCAGTTCCTTATAGAAAAATCGAGAGAGATTCCGGATATCGGAGTAACCTAGGCCAGCAAGTCCCGCACGACATGTCCATGCACATCGGTGAGGCGAAAATCGCGTCCTTGATACCGGTAAGTTAGTTTGGTATGGTCAATCCCTAGCAAGTGCAAGATGGTGGCGTTTAAATCGTGAACGTGCACTGCTCCGGGCGTAAAGTGATGCTTTGTAGGCTGGTGTTCCCCTACCAATGGATTTCTATCACCATCCAATATATTGTACCCAAGCTCATCAGTCTGCCCGTACGTAATACCCCCCTTGATCCCACCGCCAGCCATCCACATCGTGAAGCAACGGGGATGATGGTCACGACCGTACGAATCTGAACCGTATTCTCCCTGCGAATACGCGGTACGTCCAAACTCCCCGCCCCATACTACCAGCGTATCTTCAAGCATACCGCGACGCTTCAAGTCGGTTATAAGAGCCATGCAACCACGGTCGACGTCTTTGCACTGAGCGGGCAACTCTGTGCGAAGGTTATCGTGCTGGTCCCAACCGCGATGGAATATCTGAATGTTCCTGACGCCACGCTCAGCCAACCGACGCGCATTGAGGCAACACGCTTCAAACGTCCCCGGAGTCCTCGCCTTCTCGCCGTATAGCTTCCATGTCGAACCTGATTCCTCGCTGAGGTCCATTAGTTCCGGAACCGCCGCCTGCATACGGTAGGCCATTTCATGTTGCTCGAGACGAGCCAGAATTCCGGGATCGCCAAAGTCCCGATAATGTTCCTGGTTGATCGCCGCAAGGGCATCCAACTGATGGCGGCGTTGGGATCGCAATACGCCTTTCGGATTATTCAAATAGAGCACGGGTTCTTCGCCTCCTCGAAAAATGACGCCTTGATGATTGGAGGGTATGAAACCGCTTCCCCAAAGCCTCCCAAACAAGCTCGTTCCCTGCTGCGTACCCTGCGAATGCATCACGATGTAACTGGGCAAATCCGAATTCTCACTGCCCAGCCCATAGCTCAACCAGGCGCCCAAACTCGGCCGCCCTGGGATCTGGCTGCCCGTCTGGATATAGGTGATTGCCGGATCGTGATTGATCGCCTCAGTGTGAACGCTGTGAATAACGCAGAGGTCCTTCACAACCTTGGCGGTATGAGGCAAAAGCTCGCTCACCCAAATGCCACGATCATGATTTTCGTATTGAGAAAACGAGTACTCGCTTGGCATCACTTTCAGCGTGCCTTTCGACATTCCCGTAACGCGCTGGCCATCGCGAATGTGAGGCGGCAGCTCCGCACCCGCAAACTCCCGCATCTTTGGTTTATAGTCCCAAAGGTCGTGTTGGCTAGGACCTCCCTCCATGAACAGGTAGATTACCCGCTTTGCTCGAGACCTATGGTGAGTCGTCCCTTGATTCGGACCTGCCGAGAAGGCCGGCCCTAACAAACCCGCCAATGCCGCCGTTCCAACGCCCAGTCGCGCTCGCCCGAAAAACTGGCGACGGGTCATCATGAGTTCATGTTCGCGGATCGGATCGGCTTCCATAGTGGTCTTTCAATAAAGGAGAATAAACGGATCGCTTGCCATAACAGCGACGATGACCTGGGTCCAAGCGGCGACTTCTACCGGATCGAGCGTTTCATTTCGCTGCCCTTCACCGATTTCGAGCAAAGATTCGGCAAGAGAAGGGTCCGCTAAATAGGCGCTTTTGGTCTTCTCGAGCAGCGATACGCACGCGATTTGCTCTGTTTGATTCGCTTCCCGACCTGCTAGCGTCTCGAAGAGGACATTGACAAGCGCTTCGTCGGTTTCCTGAGAATCGACCATCGACTCGGCCAAGGTTCTCGCAGAGTAAATTCGCTGGGGTTCATTAAGAAGCGCCAGCGATTGAAGAGGCGTATCCGTTCGCGACCTACCAGCGCAAGCGGATTCGCGATTCGGCGCGTCGAAAATAGTCATCATAGGATGAGGACTGGCCCGTTTCCAGTAGACGTAAATACTACGGCGATAGACCTTGGGACCCGTATCCGGAACATATACGCGCGTATTACTTTTCCGGTGACCGATCGACTCCCACATTCCGGGCGGCTGGTAAGGCTTGACTCCTTCGCCGCCCATGAACGGATCGAGCACACCTGCAGCGAAGAGCGTCGAGTCTCGGATGACCTCCGCATCGAGCCTGAAGCTCGGGCCGCGAGCGTAAAGCCGATTTTCTGGATCATCGATGTCGAGCCGCCTAGCAGATGACTGTCGAAACGCCTTACTGAGCACCAACCGCCGCAGAATGGCTTTTTGATCCCAACCGCTTGATTGGAACTCCAGAGCCAAAAAATCCAGCAGTTCAGGATGGGTTGGATGCTCGCCCTGAAGCCCAAACTCCTCAGGCGTTCTCACCAGCCCTACTCCAAAAACCTGTTGCCAAAGTCGATTCACCAATACACGAGCCACGAGAGGATTGTCCGGAGCGGTTAACCATTGTGCTAGGCCCAGCCGATTTCGAGGAGCGTCATTGGGCATTCTTCCAATCGCATCGATTACGCCGGGTTGGAGCGGCGAACCCGATGGCGAAAGGTAATCGCCACGCTCAAGAAGAAAGGTCTCTCTAGGGTCACCCTCCTCCGCTACCAGTGTCGTGGACATGCGACATTCGATCTCTGCAAGCTCAAGGACCTGGTCACCAGACAGCGTGGAACCCAGCGACTTCAACTGCTTGAACCGCTTCCAGTCCGCGATATCTCGCGGTGCCTTCTCAACGGGTGGAAGGTCGTATTTATAACCATCGAGCGGCTTCTCGGCGGTATTGTTGAAAAAAGCTAAGAGCTGAAAATACTCCGTTTGGCTGATGGGATCGTACTTGTGGGTATGACAGCGGGCGCACTGCATGCTCAGGCCAAGGAAAACTGTACCCAAATTCTCGACACGATCGAAGTTGTTTTTCGCTTGAAACTCTTCCGGTATCGACCCGCCTTCATTCGTCGTAGGGTTCATTCGCACATAACCAGTGGCTACCTGCTGCTCGAGCGAAGGATCCGGCAACAGATCTCCCGCCAGTTGCCAAGTGATAAATTGGTCTATCGGCAGATTGTCGTTGAACGCCTGTATGACCCAGTCACGGTAAGGATACAGTCCTCTGCGAGTATCGCGGGCCAGGCCTGCGGTATCGCCGTATCGAACTGCGTCTAGCCAATACCGGGCTCGATGCTCCCCATAACCTTCGCTTTGCAGTAATTGATCTACGAAAGTATCAAAGGCGTAAGGATCTTGTGACGACGCGATAACCTCCATCGATTCGGCGTCCGGAGGCAAGCCAGTGAGAACGAGAGAAGCCCGACGAACCAAAGTTCTAAGATCTGCCTCCGGCGAAAAATCGAGACCATTCGCCCGCAGGTCGGCCTTGACAAACGCATCGACCGAATTGAATCGAGCATCTCTTTGGGGTTCCTCGAACGACCAGTGCTTGGCGTATTCCGCGCCGGAAAGGACCCAATTCTCAAGAATTTCGCGCTCCGATTCGATCAATGGTTTTTCATCAACCGGAGGCATTGGGTCTTCCAGGTCGGCGATACGTTCGAGCAGGAGACTGTCCTTAAACTCTTCTGGATTGATCGCCTGCGTTCCATCTCGAAGTCGAACCGCTTCCTCGTAATGGGTAAGCTTCAGCTCATCCGCTTCGGCATCCGGACCATGGCAGACGAAGCACTTATCCGAAAGGATAGGCAGCACTTCCCGGGCGAAATCGGGTTTTGGCGTCTTGGCCGCAGCAGCCACCCCTGCTAGGGCAATAAAAACAGAGAACGAACTGTATAGCCGCCTCGCTCCAAAGAGCGAGATCCCTAGGGCTGGTGGAAACAGGGGCTTCATCTTAAAAACGGAAACTGCTTATTTCAGAAACGGAAATCGAGATAATCTGCTTTTCGGCTTCAAGAACTTCAAAGGTGTTATCAATCAGAACAAGGATCGTTTCAAGGCATACATAGGTCAACAATTGACTTTTCTCGTAAATGAAACGCGTTCACTCGCCGCTTCCCTTGTTCAGCCATCCGTTCAATTTCATCCACTCCTGCAAGCGGTCCATGAAATGGTCGGCCCCACCAACGATCAACCAGAAGAATAAAGAGCCTTCCCAGTAGTCTTCGTTCTCCTGATATCGCCTCACATCTTCTTCGGCCTCTGGTATATCTTTGTCTGTGTCCATCGGTTGTTAAGCAGAATGAGCTCAACTCAAAAGTGGAATGATTTAGCGAGGGACGCAGAGAGCAACGTGTCTCGGCGTAGCGTCGCGAAGGCGGAAGGAACGATGTCAATCTACCTCTGCAAAGAGTTTTTACATCGTTCGCTACGGTCCCTAGGTCCTCGTCATAGGTAATCACTTTAAAATACACGCCCTAGTCTCCTAACCTCCGTTGCGAATGCTGTAGAGTCGCGCCGCTGTACGGATCAGGAGGCGGTCGCCGACGAGAGCGGGGGTGGCCATGCCCATGTCCTCGTCCAAGAGTTGGTTGACGTGGAGAATTTCGAGTTCGTCTCCTGCCTTGAGGACGAATGTTTTGCCGGCCTCGTTGAGACAGAAAATCTTGCCGTCGTAGGCCCAAGGAGAGGTGGTGAAGTTCCAAATATCTTTAGGAAGACGTTCGCGTTCGATAATTGGTCTGCCCGTCTTCGCGTCGTAGCTGCCAAATTCGCCGCGATCGTAGAGCACGTAGAGCCGGTCTTTATAGGCGATGGTGGAGGGATTGTAGGGTGCGCCGAAGGGATCGCTCCAGGCGATGAATTCGTTGGCAGTTTCGCCTTCTTCGAGAGAGATATCGCCGGTGGCGCCGGGACGAATGGCGTACAGGGGACGAGCCTTGCGATCCTGAAAGTATCCGGAACTGATGTAGAGGAGGCCGTTGCTTTCGTAGGGGGTGGCGATGGTA
>Ga0315327_10001289_pt1 | contig 13025 bp, 14 predicted proteins | sample M110032315metaG_FD_203460 | JGI IMG/M metagenome (GOLD analysis project Ga0315327, IMG submission 203460) | Ammonia-oxidizing marine archaeal communities from Monterey Bay, California, United States - M1 100m 32315 | ecosystem: Environmental > Aquatic > Marine > Coastal | place: USA: California... | reverse complement strand
GGAAAAGTCAATTGCGGTTTTATTAAACACTTTTCTAAGTCTAACTCCGTCACCAGCTCCGCCTATGTAACCTGTTAAAGACATTTCATTATCATTTAAACTATTAATGTCTTTATCAACTAACCTACATATTCCTTCATTTCCGGAATCATCATTAGCATCATCTACCATAAATTTATTAGATCCACGCTGTCTTTTAATGATCCCAACTGCCGAAACTGCGTTTGTACCCACTTTCACAGTAACAACAAAATTGTTGTCTGAACCACTAACGATCCCAAAATGCTTCTTATTAACTGGTCTACCCATATTCTTATTATATTATACTTATTTATGCAAAAAGGGGAAGCGTGAAAACTTCCCCTTACAATGCGTTATTAGTTTATATTATTAGATTACGTCTACAGTTCTAACTGCTGAAGTAGCCGCATTAGAGTCGCTTAACGTATATTTGAAATTAGCTGTTCCTTCTGTTTGAACAGTTCTGTTACGAAGTTTTGTAACTTGCGTAGCAGTTCCACCATCGTCTTTAGCATTGATGATAAATTCACTCGCCGCTAAAGCACCTTGTGCCTTATTAACTAGAGTCATTAATTCTTCTGCACCATTGGCATTAACCATAAATTTTCTAGTTGATCTTTGTCTGACGATTGAACCAGCTGTTTGTGACTCCACACCAGCGGCTTTTCTCCAAGATGTAACTTGAATATTGCCTGCACCAGTTCCGAAGTTTCTTTTGTTGATAGGTCTTCCCATTTTTTTTCTCCCTTTAACGTTCTATGTTATACGCAGTTGTGTCTGCATAAGACTAGACAAGGTGTCTAGTTCAATTGTATTTATCCTTTTGAGAGGGAAGCCAAAAGCTCTATTTTACTGAAATATTTTAAGGAATTAATTGCTTGTTGTAGTTTTAGATCAGCACGTTCTTGGTAAATTTGTCTTTTAGTTTGTCTTAACATTATTAATTCATCTAATCTTTCATTTAATAATGTATCTACTGTTCGTTCTAATTTTTGAATATCTTTGATAAAAATGCCATGATTTCTCTTCCAAACTTTTAGTCTGTTTCTGTATTCTGAATACTCATCATACAATTGATTTGAATCTATTTCTATCATACAAATATTTACAAGTAATGAAATTATACCAGCTTTTTCACCAGGTTTCTAGCGCCATATGTCACTAAAAAGGACGCACCAGCCCTTTTGTATATTGTTGCAATTTCTAATTGATGTGCAATGGTAGGTAGTCCTACATATTCATCTGATACTTGAAATAGTCCAACTTGTTTGTATGTTCCTGCTTTAACTAATCCAAATATATCCATACTATGACTTGCAGGTTTTAATAATAATGCATCTGCACCATCGGCCACATATTGATGTGATCGTGATGTCATACCCCATTCATTTTTAACATTTAATTGATAAGTTCTTTCACTAGAAGGTTTACTATCTGATACATCTCTAAATGTACTATAAAATACACTTCTCCATTTTACATATGCCATTATTAATTTAGATGTTTCTGCTTTAAGATTTTTAACTGTATTTTCTCCCATATCACTTGGTGCTAAAACATCTGCTCCAGCAGACTCTAATTGTTTTCCTAAACTTACTAATAATTGTTCACTAGTATCAGGTTTATCTAATACGCAACAATGACCATCTGGTAGTGTTGAACATAAACATACATCTACACTTAATTGTATTTTTGGGAATTTTGTTTTAATTTTGTTTACAACTTCTGCTTGGAATTTCCAATCAGGTGTCCAAGTTTTTTTATTAGGTGTTATGAATAATAGAAAATCTTCTAGACCAGAGTCTATGTCTGTTTGAATTCTGTTGTTAATGTCTTTAAGACTATAACTTGAATTGTCTGGGCCTAATCCAGCTTCATATGTTTCACCAGATTGGTTGACAAAGATCGGCTGGAGTAAGTCCATTTATGTTTATTCTGCGATTTGATCGCACATTTCTTTTGTTGCTTTATTTCCAGCTTCTTTGTCATAAACCCAAAGGTAAGAATATACAATTTGGTCACCTTTTTGCATACATCTTTTACCTAAATCTAATGCAGGATTTTTTACTGAACAAGCTGTTAATACAAACAACGAAAGAAAAAATATAGCTATTGTTTTCATACTTACATTATAACGTATTTTGGTAGAAAGTCAAGTTTTGGTTTACCAAAAAGTAAACCCTAATATGCTAGAGAATATGTTGGTGAGTATTACGATTAATGATATTTGAATTCCAAGTTTTGATAAAATGAATAAAGTAATCATAGTTATTGCTTAGGTGGCACCATTAGTACCACCCAAGATTAGGTTAAGTTATCTAAATCTATATTATTTTCTATTGAAGATATGATATAGTATCCAAACCGCTACTAAACCTAGTAATCCTTGATCACTAAATCCAGAGAGTACGCCCTGTACATTTCCTATCACAGAAACATTTGGCCAGAACGGAATACCTTGACCGTTGAAAAGAATTTCTAAAACAATTCCTAATGCGATGAAAGATACACCAACATCAGCAATTCCTTTTGCCCATCCTTTAACTTTTTGTAAAATATCCATTGTGGACCTCCTTTACAAATTTAAATTACATTCCTCTAAACTTGGGAACGTGTCATTATTTAGGTAAAGGTATTCTGAAAGATAAAACTATACATTTTTGACAGACATCAAAAATAATGGTTTGTTTTATTAAGTGTATAGATATTAAAGGTTGTAAGGTAGTTTAATCGTGAAAAAAGGCGACCCGAAAGCCGCCTTTTCTCGTATTCTGTTCTACTCGTTGATTACGCAAAAGTTACGTTCGCAACAGAGATCTCTCCCAAGTAGTCAGCCGCATTACCTAAAGATGATGCAGTGTTTGACAATTCTACGTAGCCGTATCTAGTCATAAAAGATACAACTGGTTCGAAAGTACCTGGATCAAGAACAACACCACTTGACATTAACGGTATGTATGGGCAGTAGAATGCCGCCGCGTCTGCTTCAGACGAGCCTTTATATCCTACTAATACAGCCGTTCCGTCAGCCGCGTATGTGTCAGCGTACACTTTCATTGAACCATTTAAAGTACCAACCATTTTTTGGTTAGTAGGTGCTTCGAAAGTTCCTTCAGTTGTTCTTGCGAACGCTGAAGTTGTTGCTGATTGAAGAACTGTTAAAGCGTGAGGGCTTACTACAGTCCAGTTACCAGCACCACGTCTTGTACGTTGAGCTATCTTGTTTGCTACTCTGTTAATCATTACAGCCAAAGCCGCGTGTTCATCACCAACGAATGTAGCAGTTCCTGATACCGCCGCTTGGTCATATGCTTCTTCTGTAGGTGCTAGAGATCTTAAAGAATTAATTACTTCTTGATCAATTTCAGCAGTAATTTCTTGGGCTAATGCCGCCATAATTTCTGCTTCTACGTCTACACCTTGCTGTGCTTGAGCATCTTGAGCAGATTCAAAAGTCCATCTAGCTGATAATTTTCTAGTTTTGGCTTCTACAACCTGTTTCAAGATTTGAATTGATAGTCTGTTACCACCTGTACCTTCTAAGCCGGCTGTTCCGCCACCTTTTCCAGCAGTTTTGTCTCCAGAATAGGCTTGACCTATTTTGAATGGTGATAATGCCTCTTCGCCTGCAGTAACGTCATTGTCGCCACCTGTTGCGTCGTTGGCATCAGCATATCTAACTCTTAGTGTGTGGATTTGACCAACTGGGCCAGTCATCGGTTGAACTCCAACCAATTCGTTAGCTATTACAGTCGGCATAACCCGTCTAATTACCGGTAGGATCACTCTGTTTAAAGTAGCTACGTTACCAGCCGAAGTTGCTCCAGCTGTTGCCGCCTCTGCCAAATACTTTCTAGTATTTTCTAAGGTTGCTTCCATTACAGACTTTTTATTGCCTGCTAGGCCTTCAAGTAACGCACTCTTTGTATCCTGCCAGCGTGTTTCTGTTAGTTCTGACATTGTGTTTTTTCTCCTTTTTAGATTCCTGCGAGTCTTTTTATATCTACAATATTTCTATTGAATTGACTCACATTACCAATGTTATTTTCAATTTTATCGCCTGTTATTTCTGTGCCTATACTTGAGCTTGCCTTTTTCGCTGGCGTCCTACCGTTTATTACAGCGGGCATATATTTGTCAAATTGCTTACGCAATTTTCCAGTGTCTACGCTCTCCAGTAAATTCGTCATTATTTCTTTTTGTTCTGTGTTTAATGGTGTAATTAACTCATTAACTACAGATTCTCTTTCAGCCTTATTTTTAAGACCATCGATTTCTGATTGTTTAGATTCGATAATCTTTTCTTTATCTCCGGCTGTTTTCTTCGCGTCTTCTAATTGTTGTTTTGTTATATCTACAACTTTTAAAAGTTTAGATGTTTCAGATTTGCTATTCAAGAATGAATTAGTATATTCTCCTGCATAAACCTCAAACAATCTACGACCAAAGTCGTTCTTACGTGATGCATCAATATCGTCTTTTAGTTGAGAAATTTCTTTTTTCAAGTGTTTACCAACTACTTCCGATACTTTTTCAGCGCCTTTCTTAATAAAGTTTTGTCTTACTTTTTCAAAATGTGCCTTTGCTTCACGAATTAGACGTACTTTTGTTTCAGCAACGTCTTTCTTGTCTTCGTGGAACTCCGCAATTTCTTTAGATAAAGCGTCAACCACAAAATCCTCAAGTTTAGCAAAATTACCTGCCATAACTTTTTGGTCTTCGTGTAGTTCAGCAATTTCAGATTTAAGTTGTTCGAAAACAAACTTTTTCAAATTATCTGAATGTTCTTTCATATGAACCGCATACTTGGCTTTTTGCTCTGCCAGTTGTTTACGGTCATCGGCGAACTCTGAGATTTCTTTTTCAAGTTTTTCTTGAACCATGGCATTTACAGCATCAGTTAATGTTGCTTTATCGTGCTCATACTTCTTTGCAAACTCTTCTCTAAGTTCCGCAGTAACTTCAAGACGGTTTTCACCAATCTTTTTGTCCCATGCTGACTCTATTTCCGCTCTAATCTCTTTTGATATTGCTTCGTTCTCAAAAAGTGATTTTAGTGCATCTAACATTATTTTCTCCTTATGTTATTGGAGTTTGTTAATTATGTTAATTAACGAATCCTTTAAATAATTTTGTGCCTCGTTGTCTTTTGCCATGTTTAAAGCCTTATATCCACCTCTAGTATTCAATAATTGCTCATAAATGGGAGTTGGATAGGCTCCCGGAGCACTTGGTTGAGCTACGATATCAACTGTAATGATTTCAAAATCTTTAACTTCACCTGAACCATAAGGTCCCATGCCGTCTTCTTGAACATTACCACTACCACGCGATGAGACTCCTAATTTAACTCCGCTGTTAAGCATTGTTTCAACTAGTTTCCCCATCGGCGTAGGTAATACTTTTAGTTTTCCGTATCCGTTAGGTCCGTCCATCCACATACTTGATAACATATGGGACACACGGTCCAAATTTATTGTAAGACCTTCAGGATGATCAACTTCACCTAGAACTGAATAACCACCTTCTATTTGATCGTTGAGTGTACTGACAGCCCGTTGGATTTCACTAACAGGATATACCCGTTGGTTAGCGTTTTTAACGCCACCTTGGATACAAATGCCCTTCATGTATAAGGACTTCCCGCTCTTTTCATCTTTGGACTCAACGACAATCTTAGCTTGGTCGAAGGTCAGTGTCTCACGTAAAGATATCATCTATACTATGTCCTACTTGTCTTATTATTATTAACTGCCAATAGCTGATTTCTTAGCAGAACCATCAGTTCCGTCAGCTTTGTTGGCCTTTGCTGGTTTTAATTTAGAGCCTGCACTAGAACCTGGTGTGTTTATATTTCCACCAGATAAGTCACCTGCTTTAGGTGCCTTACTACCTGAGTCTTCTTTAGTAGAAGTACTTGGCGCTGATGCTGTTGCTGTTGAACCTTTACCACCGTCTGCATTAACTGGAGATTTGCTATTATCAGTACCATCTGTATTAGATGCTGTTACTTTATTAACATATTCTCTCATTTGCTCTCTAGGTGATTGAGTTGCTGTAGCTTTTGCTTCAACTGTTTTACTTTCTACTTTAGGTAGTCCTATTTCTTGCTCTTTGCCTGCAAGTTCGGAAGTAGCTTCTGCTTCTCCCTCTGCATCGTCGTCGCCTTCTGCGTCATCACCAGCTTCGTCGTCTGCTGGAGCTTCTGCATCATCGCCACCATCTGACATCATTGCGTCAAATTCAGCTTTTAGCTCATCGATTGCATCTTCTAAGTCAACTACACGATCTTCTAGGTCTTCTTCACCTGAAGGCGCTTCGTCGCCATTATCTTTGTCACCGTCTACTTCAATATCACCGACCATGTCGTCTGTTGCGTCACCGCCAATACCTATTTCTGAAGTTGGTGTTGTTGCTACTTCTGGAGCCGGTTGTTCAACTGGCTGTATGTCAACAAGTGTTTCTTTAGTTACTTCGTCTTTTTTATCATCTTCTTTAGCAACTTCTTCAACTTTTTCTTCCTTGTCGTCTTCTTTTGTAGCTTCTTTTGTATCTTCATCAGCTTCTGCTTTGTCATCTTCTTTTTTATCTTCAGATGTTACAGCTTCAGCTGTTTTTTCGTCCTTACTAGCCTCTGGTGTCTCAATTTCTTTAAGATCATCTTCCAAAAGGTCTTCGTAAATGCTTCTTGATTTTTCTACCACTATTTCGTGGAATAGATCATCCGCGCCTGTTCTGTCATCAGCAACTAGTTTTTCAAGCATTTGCTCAAATTTACTAGGGCCTTCCACAGCTTCAGCTTTTACAGATGTATTTTCTTTTTTATCTGACATTTTTTTCTCCTGTTAAGTGTATTCTAGACTGTCCGTCCATTTATTTACACAAAATCGTTATTTTTTAGTCGAAACAGGCCCAACAGGCCCTTTTTTGAACAAAAATTATAGATTGTATCTTTGTTTGAATTCAGAAACTTTTAATTCATGATAATTTGTAAATTTCTTAAGATCTACAGCCTTAAATGTAGGATCTGACCGATCGGCAACCACACGAATATAAGTTTTCGCGGCATTTTTTTGTAAGATGATACAAGTTTGTCGATTCCAATTACCATGGTAGGTTGCTACATCAGAACTTTTTTTATAATTTTTAGAATCTGAATACAAATTATTATGTTTACCTTCAGGTGTACCCATGAAGTCAAAGCCTAAAATGTAGATAAGGTTGTGTCTATGTAGACTAGCCAAGTGTAAAGCAGTAGGACCAGAGCTCCAACCTAAACTAGGTTCAAAGAAATTTAAGTGTTGAAACTTTTTATATGATCTATTGGGGTTTGTCCATACTGGAGTTTTATTAGGAATGTTATTTTCAACTAGTTCAAAGACCATTTTAGAGTCTACTGCAACAATATGGTCACATAAGCCAGGATAATCTCTATATATGGCATTACAGCCGTATATTTTACCTTTATTTTTTAATGGTTCTAGTGGAATTACTTTTCTACTGATACCATTGCCCAATACAAAAGCAACGGACATAGATTACATCTCTGGTTGATTAGCGGCGCCGTACATATTTCTTACAAGTTCTAACTCTTTCATTTGTTCTTCTTTATGAAACTCTCCGGCTTTTCTTGCTCTGTTAATTTGACGTAAAGAAAGTCTAGTTTTTCTAGTGTCTTCAATGCCCATTACAGACTCATCACTTCCTACCTCGTAGCTTTTGTTGTCTACAGGTTGCATAGTGTCTTTATCAAAATAAAATAACTCTCGTAATATCATTGTATCAATATTTATGCGCCAGGCGTCGGAGTTCCGCCAGGTGGTGTTACTGGTGCTCCACCTTGTTGAGGTGTTGGAGAAGCGCCTCCTTCAGGTGCTGGTTCTTCAGCCTCTGCTTCTGCTCCTGCTAAATCCTGTTCTATACCTGCTGTACTAATTCCTTGTGTTCTTAATTCACCTGCCGCAGATGTTGGTTTAATTTGTGCGTCTAATTCATTTTCTTCACGCCATAATCTTTCATTTTCAGCCATTTCTTCTGGCGTTAAACCTAAAAATCTTGCTAAAGCATATCTTTTAGATATAAAAGGAATACTTGCTAACTGAGAATACGTTGCTATTCTACTATTATCTACTTCTGCTTGTCTATAACTTGCAAAATTTATAGGATTTTGAAATTTAATATCAAACATAGCAATATCTATGTTAACACCTTTTTCTAATAGATATTTTTTAAATTCTTGATTAAAATCTTCAGCAAGTAAGTTTTGTAGTCTTTCACAGTACTTGTTAAATCTTAATTCTTGAATATATGCTGTTCCTACTCTGCCATCGTTGTGTTGTGCTTGACTATCGTCAGGACCTGTTGGCAAATATGAGCTAGGAATACGTAAACCTCTTACAAGTTTGTTTGTAAAGTATTTTAAATCGTCTATTTCACCTAAATTAGTTCCACCTGGTAGTGTTTCTACTTTAGATCCTCTTCCTTCTGCTGTTTGTGGGAAGAAATAATCCTCATTTATCGATAAAGGATTGTATGCACTATCAATGACGTTCTGCCCGCCACCTGTTGCTGATGGAATTCTTCGTTGATGAATTTCAGTCTTAACTCTTTCAACGAATTGCATTGCAAGGTGACTTGGCATATTACCTACGTCAATATAGAATACCCGTCTTTCCGGTGCTCTCTGTACTCTATAAATTATAATTGCATCTTCTAGTAATTCTTTTTGTTTATAAACTTTAAAAATTGATTCAAGTAAGCTATTTCCAAATGGAAAGTTATTATCTAAACCTTCACTTAATGATAAGTGTAACATATGTTCGGCACCTACAGCAATTTCTCTTTGTCCATGAGCAAATCTTGTTCCTGGAGAGTCTTGGAAGTTTGCTCCTACCATTCCTCTAACGCCACCTGTTAAGTATCCACTACCTCCTCCAGTAATATTTCCTGTAGTTTGAAAAGGTGTAGTAGCAACTAAATGTTTAAAATTAAAATTAATGTCTCTAACAATATATTGTTCTGGTTCTTTACCTGTACTTTCATTTACAATTACTTTACTAACTTTTGCTGGGTCAACGTGAAACAATTTTTTAGTTTCAGGGTCTCTAAGAAAAAATGCATCACCGTATTTGAATACATTTCTTAATATTTTAAACATTCTTTTGTTAAAGTTGTTTAATTTACACCATTGTTGTAAGTATTGTTTTATAATTTGAATTTCTGTGCTAGTTGCTTTTTGTTTAAAGTGAAATATAAAAGGAACGTCATTAGATTTGTTTAATTGTGAACAAAATTCTGCTAAAATATCTAAAGCCGCATTAACTTCAGAATCAAGATCCATTACATTATATTGACCGTATCTTTCAATTCTATTAGGTGCACCACTATAAACATCAGGTAAAAAAGATGAATAATTAGTTTTTGCTGGACCAGTAGGCATACCTGAAGAACTACCAACGGGACTCATTTGTCCTGTTTGTGAATTTCTAACCGGTACTTGCGTAAAATATTTTTTCCAACTCATATGATTATACTATTTTCATTAAATTGCCTTCAAAATCTTTCTTAGAAGTAATTCTAGCATACTTTGTATTGTCTGTCAATACCATTAAGATCTCATTCATAGTACTATTTAACGAATCTAGCTTATCTCCTGTAACCTTCCCGGTGCCTGCTGTTGTAGTTCCAAGATTTTTCTGGACTTCCAAAGTTTGCTTATTCAGGTCCGTTAAGTTTTTAGTATACTCTATAAGTGGAGCTGTGTCAAGTCCTTTTGTCGCTTCTTCTATGGAAGATGCAAAGGTAGCCATATTGCTTGAAAATTTTCCAAAATTGGCATTAAAATCTGTATTAGATAATACTTTAATACTCTCTACTAGCGAATTAAATTTGTTATGATCAACACTTACAACTTTTTCTAAACTTTCAGCTACTACTCCTAAACCTTTTCCAGCTAAAAACAAACCTGCACCTAAACCAGCACCAACTAATGCCATTATTCCTCCAAGAATAGCTCCACCTTTAAGTGCCGCTACACCACCAACACCACCAGCGACTTTACTCGCCGCCTTCATCTTGCCGGCACCACCTAAGAAAGGTATTTTACTGATTAATCCAAACGAAGCTCTTAAGGCAATTGACGCCAATTTTAATGATCCTAAGGCAACAGTTACTCCAATAATTCCAGCCGCCAATGCACCTAATGATGATTCTCCTCTAGTAAGTTTTTCTAAACCAGACGCCATTGCGTCAATGGCTTTTGTTGCCCATCTTATCGGTCCTTCTAATAAACTCAATAAAGCATTCGCTAATCTTTGGAATGAACCTTGCAAACCTTGTACAGACTTGTTATTTTCTTCCATCTGTATCTGTTGTTCTTGTTGTGCGGTAGTTAATCCAGCACCAAATTGAGTATACTTACGCATTGCCGTTATTGATGACAAAATTGTATTGCCTTGTTGTGCTAAGATAGGTGTTAATCTTAATTCTTCATCACCTCGTGCCATTGCCAATCGAGCTGTTTGTCTTATTGCGGCGGCAAATTCTTCAACTCCTATTTCACCATCTCTAGCTCTTTTAGCCATACCTTGTAATGAAGGATTTAATAACACTAAAGATTTACCAAATTCGCCTAATGGTAAACCACCTGTAGCAATTAAGTCTTGCATACCTTTCTTCATGTCGGTGTCTTCGATTCCTTCTAATGCACCTATTATGCCTCTAAGGTTTTCATTTGCTCCTGCCTCTAAGGCTTGGAATATACCAGCGATAGATTTATCTGCCATTGTATCTTTTAAAGACCTGGCTATTTCATCTCTTTGTTTACCAGTTATTCTAGATAATTGATCTAATTGAAGAATATACCTTTCGGCACCACCTTGTAATTCTCTGTTTGTTTTTCCTTGAGTGTGACCTAATCTTACTTGAATATCTAAATAATCCGCCAAATATTCTATTTGTTCTTCGAATCGAATACCTAATCTATTCATTATTGGACCAAAATCTTTTTGAAGGTCTCCACTAATTTTAGAAAATCTTTGTGTACCTATTAAAGCATTACCACCAAATAATGCAAGTGTATTTGCCGCACCGTGAACTGCATTTTGGAACATCTCTAAACTTACACCGGCATCTATTGCCATTTTTCTATATCCAAACAATCCTCCAGCGAATTGTACCCCTGCTTCAGATAAATTACGGAATGTTTCTATTTGTTTATGAATTTCTATAGTTAATTGATTAAATGCTTGACCTAAAGTTCTACCTAAAACACCTAGACTACTCGTTGCTGATTCAACTATGTGTCCAAAAGAATCTACTTGGGTTCTTGAATCTAATATGCTTGAACCAAATGCTTTTACAACTTGAATTGTAGTTGAGTGTCTACGCCCATAAAACTCTAGTATAGCATTTACTTTGTCAGTACCTTCAAGAGTCTTTAGTTGTTTTTTAAATTTTTTATCTTCTTGCGAAATGCTTCTTTCTCTCGCTTTATTTTCTTTTTGTATGTTGGCTAATGTGGCATTGGCACCACCTGTTGGCAGTTTAGATACGGATTCTATACGGATATCTTTACTAGATGTGGATAAACCAGCCTCTACTAAATCCTGACCTCTTATTATAAATCCTTCTGCCATTATTAAAACCCTAGTTAATTGCTCTCATAAATATATGCGTATATTACCTTATATCAATATATAGAGTAATATTTATACGGAGAAACTATGCCAAAAAAAACAACAAGTGCTAAATCTAATCCTTTAGAAAAGTATTTTAGACAACCTAAAATTTATCTAAAATTACCTAGTGGAGGTACATTTTATCCCGAAGGAGCATTAGATTTACCTGAAAACGGTGAAGTACCTGTATATCCAATGACAGCAAAAGATGAGCTCACATTCAAAACGCCTGATGCATTAATTAATGGTCAAGCTACAGTTGAAGTTATTAAGAGTTGTGTACCTAATATTAAAGATCCATGGCAAATGCCAAGTATTGATATGGATGCACTTTTAATAGGAATTAGATTAGCAACATATGGTGAACAAATGACTCTTAGTGTTAAAGTTCCTGTTACAGGAGCTGATAGAGATATGGAAGTTGATTTAAGAGTTTTACTTGATAAACTTATTGTAGCAAAATATGACGATACACTTTTTCATGATAACATGGAAATAAAAGTAAAACCTTTATCTTATTCAGAGTATACTAAAAATTCTCTTAAAACTTTTGAAGAACAAAAAATCTATAGTTTAGTAAATGATAAAACTATACCAGACGAAGAAAAAATGGATATGTTTAGCAAGAGTTTTATTAGACTAACACAATTAACTGTCGATATGGTTGCAGGAAGTATTATTAGTATTAAAGTTGATGGGGAAACTGTTACTGATTCTAAAATGATTAATGAATTCATTAATAAAGCAGAAAAAGAATTTTATCAATCAGTTTTAGATCACATTACAAAACAACGTGATGAATTTGCCATTAAACCTTTTACAGCTACAACAACTGAAGACGAACAGGCTAAAGGTGCACCTAAAGAATTTGACGTTCCAGTAACTTTTGATAGTTCAAATTTTTTCGCATAAGGATCTTGACAAAAACTCTCCCTGAAATTTTGCAGGAGGTGAAGGTCCTAGATAATGAGAGCAAACAGCTTAAAGCAGATATCATGAGATTAGCTTGGTATATGCGAGGCGGAATCACATTGGATGAAGCATTTAATACAACCTTCGAAGATCGCCAAATAATGTCAACAATAGTTAAAGAAAACCTTGATACAACTAAAAAATCAGGATTACCGTTCTTTTAATCCACAAATTTGATACCTAAAACATTATATGAATACTTAATTCCGTGAGGACACCGTTCTAAATATGCCTGTAATGGAAATTTACACACAAATTAACAAGCCCGACTGGGTGCATCAAAATGACACTTGGTTGCCTTGCTTAAAGTCCACGACAGTGGACCACAAAGAAGCAAAAAAACAAACCTTGTTA
>Ga0315327_10001288_pt1 | contig 13029 bp, 7 predicted proteins | sample M110032315metaG_FD_203460 | JGI IMG/M metagenome (GOLD analysis project Ga0315327, IMG submission 203460) | Ammonia-oxidizing marine archaeal communities from Monterey Bay, California, United States - M1 100m 32315 | ecosystem: Environmental > Aquatic > Marine > Coastal | place: USA: California... | reverse complement strand
ACTTACCCCAGCATCAACAGCAGCTTTAAAAGGGGGTAAAATAGTGTTAAATAAAGTATATTCATTTGTGTCAGCAGTATTGTAGTCTCTTCCTGCTTCTGCAAACCCATAGGAAGTAAAATGCTTTGCACATGCCGCAATAGTATTATAGTCAGAAAGATCATTACCCTGAAAACCTTTAACTCTTGCCTTAGCAATTAGGCTGCCAAGAAAAGGATCTTCCCCAGCTCCTTCCATAACTCTACCCCATCTCGCATCTCTAGAAATATCAACCATAGGAGCAAAAGTCCAGTTTAATCCAGCTGCAGATGCTTCAATTGCAGCAACTCTTGCTGATTTCTCTATAGCTTCTAAATCCCAGCTTGAAGATTCAGCAAGTGGAATAGGGCTTATTGTCTGATATCCATGAATAACATCAAACGCAAAAATTAAAGGAATACCTAGCCTAGTCTGCTCAACTGCTATTTTTTGAAGTGCTCTAACTTTATCAACCCCAGTGACATTTAACATTGATCCAACTAAGCCATTTTTTAAATCTCTATATCTAGATTTTTGATATTCTCCTTCTGGCATCGGTCCAGTTGCATCCCAAAAACCATTATACTGGTTCATTTGTCCAATTTTTTCATCTAATGTCATTTGGGATAATAAATCATTGATAAAAATTTCCTTTTCTGACTTATTATCACATGAAATAAGAAGTAAAGTACTTAATAATAAAGTAATTAATTTTCTCATAATACGTTAAATCTATTGGTAAACACGAATATAATCTACTTCCATAGTTGATTCCACGAAATTAGGATCAATATCAAACCAACTACCACCCATAGCAACATTTAAAATAAAAAATGCCGGTGCGTCAAAAGGCCAATTAGTTTCAGTTTTTGGAGAAGGATTATAGGTATAAAAGATATTGTCATCTACAAAAAATTCTATTTTTTCTGAAGTCCAATTAATGGAGTAAATATGAAATTGAGTTGAATAATCACTAATTATAGTCTCTCCCATTGTCCAAGTATCCCCAAAACTATCAGGAGTATGTATTGCTCCAGAAATAACTGTAGGCTGATGCCCCCAGTGCTCCATTATATCTACTTCACCACATGCAGGCCACCCTACACTTTGATGATTAGCCCCTAACATCCACAATGCAGGCCAAGTACCAGCACCAGTAGGTAGTTTTGCCCTAATATCTACACGACCATATTGAAACTCATATTTATCTCTAGAAATAATTCTAGCTGATGTATAATTACTACCACTATATGCTTCCGTCTTAGCTGTTATTTTTAGTAAACCATCTTCAACCTTTACATTTTCTACCCTATCTGTGTAATATTGAGACTCGCCATTACCCCAGCCACATAAATCCGGACATCCTGTGCCAATTTCATAAATCCAATTCTCGTTATTAGGTTGGCCATCGATATTAAATTCCTCAGACCAACTAGCTACTGGGTCTGATTCTTGAACATAAACTGTAATCGATTCAGATGTGCTTATGGAATGTCCAGTAGATGAATAAGCATAAACATATATTGTATAATTATTGTTTCCAGGATTAGCATAGGTGTATTCATAATCACCCGAAATACTTTCTAATTCTGCTCCATTTCCAAATCTATATCCATAAGTAATTGCATCGTCTGCATATGCTGAACATTGAATTATCCCACTTCCATCTCCATTTGGATTATCATTATCAGATCCAACTATGCTAATAGTAAGTGTAAGATTACTGGGTATTATTTCTTGTGGCGGGTTAGGTGTAGAATCATCACTATTAGATGAACATGATAAAAAAATAATAAATAATATAGAATATAAGTTCCTGATCATATATAATAGGTTATAAATTGAGCATAAATATAAAAATTTATTAAACAACTATTTTACTGTTCATTAGTAATTAGAATAAACCAAGATAAATCATCCCATCCAATAGTTTTAAGATACATAGTATTAGAATTTCTTGACAAAATTTGATAAGAATGCGTACCTCCAACATAAAAACCTAAGAACCCATTACCAGTAAAAGATAATGTTTCTACACCACCTGGCTCACTAATTGTCCAAACTGAATCAAAGTCATCAACTGGATAGTATTGATGTTCATTATCACTATTAGGATCACCCAACCCTTGATTGCCAAAAAATTCAGCCTCTAATGGTGGTGCTTTACCAAAAATACTTCCATTAGCTTGATATGTCATATTCCCTGCAGAAGTAAAAATAAATCTATCATCATACATGCCAGTATCAGCTTTATCAAAAGGATTTGCATTCCACCACAAAGCCATACCATCAGGAGCTTGATCATCAATCGGTCCAACACCCATATGCCCTGGAGCTTCAGCTTTAACTCTCCAACTTCCAGTAGTTAAGGCATTTACTAATTCTGGCGGGGGTTCATATGTAACTAACACCTCTACTTCAATAGAGCCATTAGTCATTATTCCTGCTGTTCCTGAAGCAACTACAGCTACTTCATATATATGTATACCTGTAGTAGTGAAATCCATTGTAAAGACTCCGCTTGGTTGCATATATTCAGTGCCATTATAAACGAATTTGTAGGTTATTGCGTCATCTGCCACAGCAGTAAAATTAACTGTTCCACTGCCATCACCATAAGGATTTTCGGTATCAGCCCCAACTATATCTGCCGCAATTGCTAGATTAGAGGGATTTATTACGTCTCCAAATTCATAATTTTCAGTTTCACATGATGTTAAAAAAGCAGCTGTAAATGCTAATAAAAAAGCATAAATTGATAACCTAATATCTTTTTTTGTTATTCTCATAATTTAATATTTTAATTAACTAATTCTATCTCATCAAATCTATAAACTCCTCCATCTTGATTTCCAAAATCATAGAAAACAATAAACGAAATATAATCAAGATCTGGGGCACCAGAAAAATCGTAAGTCAATATCTCCCATTGATTTGCTACTGTAGTAACCATATCATATTCATAGGTTAATCCAGCAACATTTCCTGCAGAAGTTTCAAGTTTAACTTTTACCACTTTCCCAGCTTCAGGCGAATAAGACTTTAGTCTAATTTGACTAGAGGTTCCAGTAAAATCTATAACATCTACCTCAAAGCCCATTCCACCCCAAGTTTCTGCACCAGCATCTTTTACACATTCCATAACATTAGCTGTTGTATTCTCACCTGAACTATCAGGATTAGCAACTACAGCAACACCACCAACACCTCCGAAAGAAAAATTGGCAGGTACATCTCCTTCAAAATCTTCAATCATAGTAGATGGAGCTACTGTTGGTATAAATTCTCCATTTCCTACTTGTAATTCATCAAAATGATAAATTCCAGCATCTTGATTTCCGAAATCATAGAAAACAATACATGTAATATAATCAAGATCTGGGGCACCAGAAAAATCGTAAGTCAATATCTCCCATTGATTTGCTACTGTAGTAACCATATCATATTCATAGGTTAATCCAGCAACATTTCCAGCAGAAGTTTCAAGTTTCACTTTCACCACTTTTCCAGCTTCAGGGGCATAGGATTGTAATCTAATTTGATTTGTACCATTAAAATTAATTACTCCATTAACTGCAAATCCCATTCCTCCCCATGTCTCAGCGCCATCATCTTTTGTACATTGCATAACATTTGAAGTCGTGTTTCCAGAAGGGTTTGGATTAGAAACTACTTGAACATTGCCTACGCCTCCAAAAGAGAAATTGCCAGGAGTATCTCCTTCAAAATCTTCAAACGTACTAAAGTTAGATACTGCAGGCAGAGATAACATAATATTATCAAAATAATAAGATGCTCCATCTCCTACATTTCCAAAATCAAAAAATAAAACTACTTTATGGTACTCTTGTGATAAATCAGCAGTACTAAAATCATATGTTAATGTTTCCCATCCTTGTGATATGGTAGTTACCATATCAACCTCTGTAGATATATTAGGATCATCAGCATTTTCTAATTTAAGTTTAACAACTACACCACCTGGGGCATTAGGACTGCCCGAGTTAGATGACCAAACATCAACAGCTATATTATTAAGTGAAGAAAAATCAACTGGATCATCTAATTGTAAAAATGACCCCGCCCATGTTTCAGCTCCTGCAGTTTTTATTGCCTGACCAACAGTCGAACTTTCATTAATTCCTCCTACCATAGGATTAGGCACTACTGTAGATTCATTTCCTCCAAAATTTACAAACTCATAATTTAAAGTAGAATCTTCAAAATCTATTGGTAAAAATAGCGGGTTAACTATAACTACTTGTTCCATATAATTAACGGTAGCAGCACCACCACTTAAGGCAACAACAGTTACAGTATACTCTCCCACTGAGGAATAAGCGTATGTTAATGTTTCTCCAATTTGCATAGCAGTAGGAATTTCGTCACTTCCTTGATCACCAAAATAAACTTCAAATGAGGTTGCTAAATCTGCTGTTGCGGATACTGTAATTTCAAAAGCACTCCCAGGTACATTTTCAATATTAACTAATAAATTTTCAGGTGCTGAAAAAGAAACTACAACAGTAATTATTGTTTCAGTTGTTTCACCATTTATTCCTGTAGCAGTAACTACAGCTTCATATGCTCCTTCTGGATATTGATTGTCTACACTATTTCCAGGATTTATAGTTTCTGAAATATTTCCATCCCCAAAATCAATAGTAAATGAAACAACCCCTTCTCCAGTTGGAGTAATAGTAACCATTCCCGTATTATCTTGAGTGATACTAACTAGTGCTGAAACATTAGTTGGAGAAGAAATATCATTTACAAAATCTAAATTATTTTCAAGTTCTTCAACACATGTAAAAAGCAAAAGTGTTGCAAATAAAGTACCTATTATATATTTTAATTTTCTCATAGTTGTTATTTTAATATCCAGGGTTTTGTGTTAATCCAGAAATGTCAATTTCTTGTTGAGGTATTGGAAAGACTTCATGTTTCCCTTGCTGAAATCCATCAATTATTGAAGGTGCTTGTCCTGTTCTTACTAAATCAAAAAATCTATGCCCCTCCATGGACAATTCAAATTTTCTTTCTTCCCATATTGCATCAGTTAAAGCTGTACCAGTAAGGAAAATGTCATGATCCTGATCTCCAAACGCTCTTCTTCTAACTTGATTTAGATATTCTTGAGCAATTCCATCATCAATTCCTCCTCTATTATACGCCTCAGCTGCCATTAACAGCACATCAGAATATCTAACTGCCCTATAGTTTGTTAGGTAATTTAATTCTGTTTGTGCTCCAGACTCTCCAGCTCTTGGAATATATTTATTGTTATAATATCCTGTATGCTCATAACCTTCTGTATAGGTTGCTCCAGTAGCAGTAGCAAAAGCTTCAATATCTAAAACTGTTGCATCCTGTCTGGTATCTCCCGCAGCAAAAGAATTATAAAAAGCTTCAGTTGGGACATTAAAACTCCATCCTTGAGCATATTCAGGGCCACTCCAGCCTCTTGGTCCAGTATGTATAATACCAAAGTTCCCCTCTGAACATTGTGGGCAACCCCAGTCATACCAATTGGAAGTATTTGTGTATTGAACTTCAAAAACAGACTCAGGGCCATTTTCTCCTAGTCTTAAAAATTGACTACCATAATCACTTACTAAAGAGTAAACGCCAATTACATTGTCAAAAGCAGCAGCTGCCTCATTGAATTTGTCTTGATATAATAATACCTTACCAAGTAAAGAATAAGCAGTAAATTTATTTACTCTTCCAATTTGTGATTGAGATGTAGGTAAATTATCAGCTGCATTTTGTAAATCTATTTCTATTTGAGCATATACCTCTTCTTTCGGAACTCTAACAAGAGTTCCAGAATCTCCAGCAGTTAACCTTGCTTCCGTAAATAAAGGAACATCTCCAAAGAATTTAACTAATTGAAAATAATAATATGCTCTTAAAAAATAAACTTCTGCATATAAAGCTTCTTTACTATCGAAATCTATATTAGATTTATTTTCTTCCATATAATTAGCTCTATTAACACCTTCATATAACCATCTCCATATGCTTGTTAAGTTGTCATTATTTGGATAGTGAGTGTAATCGTCTATTTGCTGTAATCCAATTACATCTGTTGCACTCTCACCTCCACAAAGTGAATTATCTGTAGCAATATCGCCAATTAGAACATTTAGATATAACCACTGTAATGGATCATATGTGCCAACTAGTGCTGCTTCGTAATCAGACTCCGCCTGAAAGTAAACTTCAGCAGTAATTTGATATCCTTCAATAGCTTCATAATCTACGTGATCAGTACATCTACTTAAAAGAAAAGTAACACACATTAATAGTAAAATTCTATTTAAATTTTTCATAATCTTTTAATTTAAAATTTAATATTTAATCCTAGTGACCATATTCTTGGCTGAGGATATGTTCCATAATCAATTCCTGTATTAAGAACACCTCCTGCAGAAATTTCAGGATCATATCCTGAATAATTAGTTAGCGTTAAAGCATTCTTAACTTGGAAATAAGCCCTTACATCATCAAAACCTAATACATCAACAACATCTTCAGGTAAATTATATCCTAACTGAATATTCTTTATTCTCAAATAACTTCCATCCTCAACATATCTGTCAGAAGCTCTTCTATTATTATTTGAATCTACAAATGTAACTCTTGGTTCATTAAAACTAGTTCCTGGTCCTGTCCATCTATTTAGTGTAGAAGCAAATCTATTTGTATAGTTTAGGTTTCTTTCATAAGCTCGATAAATATCATTTCCAACAGAAGCATAAGTAAATACACTTAAGTCAAAGGAATTATATGCTAAATTTAAGTTCCATCCTACTGTAAAATCAGGAAATGGATCTCCAATTTTAGTTCTATCTTCATCATTTACAACCCCATCACTATTTACATCGACAAATCTAATATCTCCTGGTGCAGCGCCATTTTGTATAGCATGGTTATTGATCTCTTCTTGAGATTGAAAAATGCCATCGGTAGCATATCCATAAAAATATCCTGGAGAATAGCCTTCTTCAAATCTAACAATAGGAGTGTAAGGAATACCATAGCCGGCACCCCATATGTATTTATCTCCGTTGTTTATTGCCACAACCGTATTCTCAGCAGTTGTAAAATTTAAATTTGATGTAATAGCTAAAGCCCCAATAGATGTATTTAATGAAATTGCAGCATCAATACCCTTACTCTCTGTCTTTCCAATATTTGTTGTTGGAAAAGATGGAGTTCCTAGATACAACGATAAGTTAGGACTAAATAACAAATCATCAACTGTCTTATTAAAATAGTCAAGAGAAATAGAAACCTTATTATTAAAAATTCTGGTATCTAATCCAATGTTTACTTGAACCTGATTTTCCCAAGAAACATCATCATTAGGAATAGATCCTAATGAAGAACCATTAACAATACTTCCATTAAACACATAGCTTGGAAAAGTTGAAATTAGTGAGAATTGGGGACTTATATTGTCATTCCCTAATGATCCATAACTTGCTCTAAATTTTAAGTAATCAAGAGGAACAGAATCAAAGAAATCTTCTTTAGAGATTACCCAACCGAATGATGCTGAAGGGAAAAATCCAAATTTATTGTTTTTACCAAAAGAAGTTGAACCGTCCATTCTTCCAGTAAATGATGCGTAATACTTTTCATTATAATCATATAATATTCTGCCAAAATATGAAAGATTTCTACTTACATATTGCCATGAACCAGATGTTTGTTGTGTAGCATTTCCTGTAGCTGCACTAACATCAGCATAATCCCATGAATTAAATGGTACATCTTCATTTGAAGCACTGATGCTACTTCCCTTATTTTCACCAATAGAAAAACCTAAAACTGTTTGAAAATTATGATTTTCATTAATAGTAAAATCATAGTTTCCATACAATTCATATGTGTAATTAAAGTAATTTGTATAATTCTCTCCAACTCTATTATGAGTAGATGTTATATTGCCTTCTCCATCAATAGTTACTATAGGAGTTAAATCAGAATTTGCATTAGTTTGATTGTGTCCAGATCCATAATATTGAAATGGAACAAAATATTTGTTGTAAATATCAACATATGTATAACCAAGTCTTGATGTGATTTTTAGATTATCCATAAAATTATGTTGCAGCTCAATTTTACCAGATATTTTATCTGTTTTACCTTTATTATGAGTATTGTCAATTTGAGTTAAAGGATTAATTATTTCCTGTGTAATAGTTTCACTAATTCCAAATTGATCATTTTCATATGGATTAACAGTAGGGTCAAAATTTAAAGCATTTGATAAAACACTAGTAATTCCATTTTCAGAAAGACTTTTTCCCTTGATGTTAGCATAGTTAGTATTAACTATTAACTTTGTTTTAGAAGTTAAATCCGTATCAATATTAGTGGTAAAATTAGTTCTTTTAAAGAAAGATTTATCTCCTCCTGCCACCACACCGTCTTGACCTAAATAAGCAGCGGAAACGTAGTAAGATGTATTTTCACTACCTCCAGAGGCTGTAATAGAATGATTGACAATTGGCGCATCAACAATCACTTCTTCCTGCCAGTTGGTTCCTGCTCCATAAGAAGAAATATTTGGAAAAATTATTCCTTCTCCACCAGCAACACTTGCCTCATTTAGGATAGCTGCATATTCAGTAGCATTTAAAACATCAATAGTTTTAATAACCTCTTGAGTTCCTATAGAAGTATTAAACGAAAAAGAAGTTTTAGTATTTCTTTTTCCAGATTTAGTAGTTATAACAATCACACCACTTCCGCCTTTAACGCCATAAATTGAAGCAAGAGCAGCATCTTTTAATATATTAACAGACTTAATATCATTAGGGTTTAATGAATTTAAATCATCTATTACAGCAGAAACACCATCAATAATAACAAGTGGATCATTGCCAGCATATGAAGTAATACCTCTAATAAGAACAGTAGGCTTTGAGCCTGGTGAACCACTAGAAATAATATTAATTCCGGATGCTTGACCTTGCAAAGCATCCTCAACTCTAACAGGTGAAGATGTTTCTATTGCAGCACTATTTACTGTAGATACAGCTCCAGATATATCACTTAATTTTTGAGAACCATATCCAATTACAACCACTTCATCCAACTCGTCTAAATCTCTCTCCATGGATACAGAAATATTTTCAAAATCTAAGACATCTTCAGATGAAATTTTTAGGTTTAAAGTTTTATAACCTAAGTAGCTAAATATCAAAGTTGAGCCAGATTCAAAATTAGAAATGTTGAAGTTACCGTCAAAATCAGAAACATCCCCTTGGTTTTGACCTTGAACGATGATATTAACACCAGAAAGTGGCACATCATTATCATCTGTTACTATCCCACTAATTGATTGAGATTGCATATTGAAAGCAAATGCAAACATCAATAAAAAAGTAGAAAGATTCCTTAAAATTATTGTTTTCATAATATTTATTGAATTAAAAGGTTAAACTTAGCCTATTTGGATCGATAGAACAAGATAAAAAACCTATACAATTGTATAAAATGAAAAAAATTAATAATCAATTATTAATAAATACTCATATTATAGAGTTAAATCAATTAATTTTAGACTAACACACATGATGATAAGGAGTAAAAAATTAATTATAATATTTAAAATGTATAGTTAATGTATAGTAAGAATTAAGATTATTAATATAATTTATAGAGTAAGCAAGTAATCTGTAAGTCGCTGATTATGTGATAAATTCATCTTTTTTCTGAGCCTATATCGTTTAATTTCGACACTACTTAATGAGATATTAAGTAAAGGTGCTATCTCTTTTGATGAAAGGTTAAGCCTAAGGTATGCGCATAATCTTAAATCATTATTCGTTAAGCCTGAGTGTATTTTTTTTACTTCTTTTAAAAAATCCTTATCAGCATTATTAAATGCTTGTTCAAAAAATTTCCAATCATCTTTACTATTTAAATTTCTATCTATAAGCTTTATCACAGATGAAATGTTTTGCATTGAATCAATATTTTTAAGATCTTTTTTAAGTTTACTCAAAAACTGGTTCTTTTTAATCATACTCATTGTAGAAATAGCCAACTCCCTATTCTTTCCTTCAATGTCTTGTTGAAGTTTTTCATTTTTAATTGACATCAAAGCCTGTTTCTTTTCTATTTCTTTTAATTCAAGTTTGTTTTGATTCATTCTAATTATTTTTTCCTCTTTTCTTCTATAGAAATTAATATAATATCTATTTATTAAAAAAATGAAAATTACAATTATTAAAACATAACTAATAATCATAAAGTTAGATATATACCAAGGCCTTTCAATTGAAAATTTGATTGACTTTAGATCATTCTTTGAAAATACATTTCCAATTTTAGATCTTACCTTAAATTCATATTCTCCATATCTAAGATTACTAAAAGTAATATTTGACTTCTCATTAAAACTACTCCAACCATTTGTATATCCATCTAGAAGAAATTGATATTCAACCTTTTGAAATTTTTGAAAATTTCGGGAGTTATAATAAAAACTAATATTATTTATTTTGTGATTAAATTCAAAATCTTTATTAAAATCAATTGAAATAGGAGATTCATTTATTTTATTGATGTCTATTTTCTCATATTGAATTGCGGGTGGATATACAAAATATTTTTCTAAATCAAATAAGACATATCCGTTATTAGTCCCTATTATATACTCATCATTTTGAATTTTAGAAATATTTTCAAATACTGTTTTTCTTAATTTTTCAGGGAATAGAACTGTAGATATTATTCTTTCATTTGACATTAAATCTTTTGATAAATAGTGTAAATAGTTTTCAGAAAACATCCAGAGTTTTTTATTATTGTCATTTATAATGATTCCATTAATTAATTCTTTATTAGACAAATTGGAAAGAAGACTGTCTTTTTCAAAAGCATCTTTCTCAGTATTATATTTATAAAAGCCTGCATCGTAATTATAATATATTTCATTATCAAATTTTGCCAAACTTGCATTCCCTCCAATTGCAACAGATGTATCAATTTTGAATTCTTTTAAATCAAAGAAATCAGGACTTAATGAAAGGTTATAAACACCTTTATATCCATGACTAACCAAAATTTTTCCATTTTTAGAAATTTCAAATAATCTTGAAGAAATGTCAAAACCTTTTATTTTATTTCTAATTAGCCATTGATTGTTTTTCTTATAAAGAATATTAAAGCCAAGATATCCTCCTTCCAAAATTAAATTAGAAGATTTTGGAATTTTTCTAAAAGTCCAAGTACCAGATGTTTCAGGAATTTTAGTTGCTATTCCATTTTTAAGAATAAAAGACCCATTATTATGTCCACAAAATAATTCTCCATTAATTTCAGTTAAGCTCCAAACCTGCCCACTAGTATTTTGAATTAATTTAAATGAATCAGTTGATTTATGTTTTTTAAAAAAGAGTCCTTGATTAGTGCCAACATACAAAAAATCATTATGAAGCTTTGAAGAATATACTGTTCCTAAAACACCATCATTATCATTATAAATTTTAAAAGGAGACTTCCTGTTAATTAATGAAATACCATTATCAAGACCCAGCCAAATATTATTATCTAAATCCTCATAAAGGGATAGGACAGTATTGTTAATAATACCTTGAGACTTATTTAAACTTCTTAATAATTTCCCTTTGTCATTAAACAACATCAAACCCTTTCCAACTGTACCAATAGCGAATCCCCCATCTTTTAATCTAATAGCCTTAAAAACTTTAGTCTCATTGACTTGGGGTTTAGAAATTGATGGGGATAATGAAATTAAGTTTCCATTTGGAAACAATTCAAAAAAACCCATATCATCAGTTATAATCAATAAGCTTCTCTCATTTTTAAAAACATTAAGTATATGAGGATATTGGTTTCTATTTCTAAGCCTTGAATCATTTGAAACTAACAACTCTTTACCATTTTCCAGTGTATAAAGGCCTGAATTGAGAGTAAAATATATTCTTTTATCTACAATAAATGAACTAAAAATATCTTGAGATGGAGAAAAAACCTTAATCTCGTTAGATAATTCATTATACATTATGAGACGAGATAAAGATTGAAAAATCAACCAATCATCGTAATGTAAAATATTCCAAAATTCTTCATCATTATGAACAATTAACTCTAAAGAATTAACTAAAGAAGTAAAATAATATTTCCCATCTAATCTTTTTTCCCAATAACCAAAATCTTCATATAAACCGGCATACACCCTGTTTTTAATAGCCTTAACTGAACGAACAATAGATCCATTAGGGGAATTATAAATGGTCCAACGTGAGCCATTAAATTTTAAAAGACCATTATTGTTTGCAAAAAAAACATCCTTTTCTTCTGACTGCGTAATGTCCCAGTTTTGATTAGCAGCATTATATTCGTCTGGAGAATATGATTGTATAGGTGGTAATAGTTGTGCTTGTATACTAAGCGTAATAAAAAAAAGAAAAATAGATTTTTTCAAAATGACTGATAATTAGATAGTTGTGTATTTATTACATGCTAAAGGTCATTAAATTAAGTATAAATTTTGAAAAATACCACTATTAAAGTGTATAGTTAGTCAAATAAAGTGTATAGTTATTCAAAGTCTGTTACAACCCCCTTATTCAAAGCTTTAACTGCAATCTTTACACCTACAAAGGGAAGGCCTGATTCAGTGTCAGAAACATTGCCAGTAATATTTTGTATTCTTTCTTTTTTTAATCCGGCAGTATTTCCAATAATCATAGTATTAATAAATTTTGATAAATTCAAAGAATTATTCTAAATTGTAATTTCATCTTCTTTTTATTTCAAAAAAAGAAAATAATACTAATTTTAAAAAAAGAAAATAATACTAACTAAATAAATTAAACATGAAAAAAATTACTCAGAATTTTATTAATATAAAAGTATGGCAAAGCATAATGGTTGCTTTCGTATTTTTATTTGGTTTAACAACTTTTTCTCAAACTTGTCCTACTGACAAACTTGACCAGGTAGTAGGCAATCAGCTTGGTG